>ERZ773118.672-NODE-672-length-31545-cov-12.8419_pt1 | contig 31545 bp, 21 predicted proteins | sample MGYA00580562_ERZ773118 | MGnify/ENA primary metagenome ERZ773118 (study PRJEB29015, sample SAMEA2737878) | human gut metagenome | biome: human gut; feature: human-associated habitat; material: faeces | place: China | collected 2012 ... | reverse complement strand
CCTCAAAACCCTTGAAAATAAAGGCTTTGAAGCTCTGCTCCAACTATTCAAACTCGGGTGCGGATAGGATAATCCAGGTACTTTTCAGTACACATTTGTGTTATTTTGTATTCATATTTTCTGAATTTTATTTGGTATTTTTCTCGCGCCAAATTATCAGAGCCAAAATAGAGCCATGAAACACTATTCTTGCTGCTTCAATTTCTCCAATATTGATAGCACGTCCGGTTGTGTAGGCATGAACTTCATACCACGCTTTAACATTCCCAACACTTTTCTCGCCTTTTGTTCGATTACTTTTGCCGTATGTTCACTGGTCAGCATCAAATGATTTCCGGCAATCGTATACTCACGTTCTATGTATTCCTCTGTAATCGGAAACATATCTTGTATTAAAAATACACTTTCTCTATTATCATCCAACTTCACAATGTGCAGAATATCGCAGGGCTTGCCTGATTGTTCTTTCTTCTCTATTATTTTCCGAAACTTATCTATTCTGCTAGAAAGCGGTATCATCCAATAAATTCCCATAACAGTATCCTCAAAACAATAATAATGCGGTCTATTACCTGCCTTATTACCCTTAAGGTATGGGTCAGACATATCTTCAAAAAACTTGTCCTTTATAATATAAAACCCTGTTTTCTTCATTTGTTCCATCCTTTCGGCAGAAATATGGAAAAAGTCCCTCGCCTTTCGGCGAAGGACTAAACTTACAACCCAACCATTTATATACCGCATATCGGTCAGCGGTAAACTTTCAACCCGACCATTTATATACCACATATCGGTCAGTGGTAAACTTTCTTTCTACTAATATACTAACAAGTACAAAGAAGAAAGTCAATAGAACTACCATTAAAATTATATGCTGTTGGCACAAATTTTATTCAAACTCAATCGTTGCCGGCGGCTTTCCGGTACAATCGTACATAACGCGGTTAACTCCCTTCACCTCGTTGACGATTCTGCTGGTTACCTTGCTCAGTACCTCCCACGGGATTTCTGCTGCCTCTGCAGTCATGAAATCGCTGGTGAGTACGGCGCGCAGAGCGATGGCATAGTCGTATGTTCTTCCATCTCCCATGCAGCCGACGGATCTCATATTTGTCAATGCGGCAAAGTACTGGCCAAGATTCTTGGCAATGCCTGCCTTGTCAATCTCCTCGCGGTAGATTGCATCTGCATCCTGTACAATCTTTACCTTCTCCGGCGTGATATCGCCGATAATTCTTACGCCGAGGCCTGGCCCTGGGAACGGCTGGCGGAATACCAGATGCTCCGGAATGCCAAGCTCCAGTCCTGCCTTTCTCACCTCATCCTTGAACAGCATACGGAGAGGCTCGATAATTTCCTTGAAATCTACGTGCTCTGGAAGTCCTCCTACGTTGTGATGGGACTTGATAACAGCAGATTTTCCAAGTCCCGACTCGATCACATCCGGGTAAATAGTTCCCTGTACTAAGAAGTCAACGGCTCCGATCTTCTTAGCCTCTTCCTCAAATACGCGGATAAACTCCTCGCCGATAATTTTTCTCTTTGTCTCCGGATCAGTCTCTCCTGCCAGCTTTGCATAGAAACGCTCCTGAGCGTTTACACGGACAAAATTCAGATCATACGGGCCGTTTGGTCCAAATACTGCCTCAACCTCGTCTCCTTCGTTCTTTCTTAAAAGACCGTGGTCAACGAATACGCAGGTCAGCTGCTTTCCAACTGCCTTTGCCATCATAACTGCCGCTACAGAAGAGTCTACTCCGCCGGATAAGGCGCAGAGCACACGTCCGGAACCTACCTTCTCACGGATTGCCTCAATAGAGCTCTCCACGAAAGCGTCCATCTTCCAGTCTCCCTTGCAGCCGCATACATTATATACAAAGTTGGACAGCATCTTTGTACCTTCCTGTGTGTGCATAACCTCCGGATGCCACTGTACAGAATACCACTTCTTCTCCGGATATTCCATGGCAGCTACCGGGCATACGGGAGTATGAGCTGTCACAGCAAAGCCCTCCGGCGCCTTCTCAATATAATCTGTATGGCTCATCCAGCAGATCGTCTTTGGGGAAACGCCTGTGAACAGCTTGGACGCTGTGTCCACCTCTACCTCTGTCTTTCCGTACTCGCTGACAGGAGCGGTAGCTACCTTGCCGTCCAGCAGGTGGGCCATCAGCTGAGCGCCATAGCAGATGCCTAAAACAGGAATACCCAGTTCAAAGATCTCTTTTGAACAGCGAGGAGAATCGTCCCCATATACACTGTTAGGTCCGCCGGTAAAAATGATTCCCTTTGGGTTCATCTCTTTAATTTTCTCAATCGGCATACTGTACGGATGTACTTCACAATATACGTTGCATTCTCTTACTCTTCTTGCAATTAACTGATTATACTGGCCGCCAAAATCCAGTACAATAATCATCTCTTTTTCCACGAGTATTCCTCCTATAATTCTTCACTGTTGTCGCAGTCTGCAAAAGGGGAAACTTCCGCAGTCTATTTTTATTATAAGACACTCTCTCCCGCTTGGCAACATCATTTTCTAAAACTCCAGCACCTTTCTGATTCCAGTGTAGCCGCCTGCTGTAAACGGCTCTCCCACAGTGACATAACCGTTTCTTTCGTAAAAGCGGTTAAGCGGTTCATTTCCCAGCTGACAGTCTAAACGGATTCCCCTTTTCCCCTGTTTTCTGGCGTAATCTTCTATCAGCTCTAAAAACGCAGAACCAGCTCCTGGAATTCCTGTTCTGGAAGCCAGATGATGAACATAAAAATACTCCCGGCTTCCATCCTCCCATCTGTCGTCTTCTTCCAGTAAGGCTGTCACTCCAGCTGCTTTTCCCTCTTTTATAAGGAAAAACAGATGTCCAGCCCTGGCCTGAGCGCGGAAATATTCTTCTGAATAAAAATCCAGATATTCCTCATCGTTCCACTGCTTCATCCCCCTGCTCTCCATCCAGTCAATCCTCTCCTGGATCACCTGAATAAACTCAGGAATCTGTGTCTCCTCTGCCTGTCTCATTTCATAAAAGCTGACTTGCATTTCTTCTTTCTGTGGCTCCATCTCTCTCGTTCCGCTCCGTTTTCTCAATATTGTTCCCGCTGCTTTTCCCGGCAGTTCCCTGTACACCCTGCCTTCTGCCCTGTTTCACCGTTTTCATTCCTGCTTTGTATCTTCTGCTCCCAGATTCAGGTACTTCTTCACATACTGTCCTGTGTAGGAAACAGGATTTTCAGCCACCTGCTCCGGCGTTCCCTGGGCAATCACAGTTCCACCCTTATCTCCTCCGTTTGGACCAATGTCAATCAGATAATCCGCCGTCTTAATCACATCCAGATTATGCTCAATGACAACTACTGTATTTCCACCGTCCGAAAGGCGTCTGAGAATCTCGATCAATTTGTGTACGTCGGCAAAATGAAGTCCCGTCGTCGGCTCGTCCAAAATATAAATCGTTTTTCCCGTTCCCCGCTTGCTCAGCTCTGTGGCCAGCTTGATACGCTGGGCTTCTCCGCCTGACAGCTGTGTGGACGGCTGGCCCAGACGGACGTAGGAAAGTCCCACATCATTCAGCGTCTCGATCTTTCTGTAGATGGACGGCACATTTTCAAAGAAGTGCAGAGCCTCCTCCACTGTCATATTTAAAACGTCATAAATACTCTTGCCCTTGTATTTCACCTCCAGTGTCTCACGGTTATACCTTTTTCCTCCGCAGACCTCGCAGGGCACATACACGTCCGGAAGAAAATGCATCTCTATTTTAATAATTCCGTCTCCGCTGCAGGCTTCGCACCGCCCGCCCTTCTTATTAAAGCTGAATCTTCCTTTATTATAACCCTTGGCTTTCGCATCAGGCGTAGACGCAAATAGATCCCGGATCAGATCAAATGCACCTGTGTAGGTCGCCGGATTGGAACGAGGCGTCCGCCCGATAGGAGACTGGTCGATGGCAATAATCTTATCCAGCTGCTCCGTCCCCTGGATTTCCTTATGCTTGCCCGGAATTGTCCTGGCCCGGTTCAGCTTTTTCGCCAGAGCCTTATACAAAATCTCGTTTACCAAAGAGCTTTTTCCAGAACCGGAAACTCCTGTCACACAGGTCATCACGCCCAAGGGAAAAGAAACGTCGATATTCTTTAAGTTGTTTTCTGCCGCTCCCTTTACGGTGATCCACCCGGTCGGCTTCCTGCGCTCTGCTGGAACAGGAATCTTGATTCTGCCGCTCAGATAAGCTCCTGTAATAGAGTCTTTGCACTTCATGATCTGCTTCGCCGTGCCTACGGCCACCACATTTCCACCGTGTTCTCCTGCTCCAGGTCCGATATCCACAATACAGTCCGCAGCCAGCATGGTATCTTCGTCATGCTCCACCACCAGCACGGTATTTCCCAGATCTCTAAGGTGCAGAAGCGTCTTTAACAGCTTATCGTTATCCTTCTGGTGAAGTCCGATGCTGGGCTCGTCCAGAATGTAGGCGACGCCTACCAGTCCCGAACCAATCTGAGTCGCCAGGCGGATTCTCTGGGCCTCTCCTCCGGACAGCGTTCCCGTCGCTCTGGCTAAAGTCAGATAATCCAGTCCCACGTCAATCAGAAAGCTGACTCTGGCCCTGATCTCCTTTAAAATCGGCGCTCCGATGGTCTCCTGCATGACAGTCAGATTCAGCCCATCGATAAATTCCCTGTATTTGACAATGGACATGTTGGTGGCCTCGAAAATATTTTTCCCGCCTACCGTCACCGCCAGAGCCTCTTTTTTCAGTCTCTGGCCCTTGCAGACAGGACAAGGCGTAATCCGCATATAAGTCTCATATTCAGCCTTCATGGCATCAGAAAAAGTCTCCCGATACTTCCGGTTCATATTCTGAATCAGTCCCTCGAAGGCCACATCGTAGACGCCCTCTCCTCTCTGGCCCTTGTAGCGCACCTTCAGGACTTTCCCCCCGGTTCCGTGAATCAGGACGTCGTGAATCTCCTTGGGGTAATCCCGAAACGGTGTGTCCAGGCTGAAATGGTACTCCTCCACCAACGCGTCCAGAATCGCACGCGTAAAGCTGCCTTTATCCGTGCAGGACTGCCATCCCATGCCCACAATCGCCCCCTGGCTGATGCTCAGGCTCTTGTCAGGAATCAGCAGATCCTCGTCAAACTCCATCTTATAGCCCAGTCCATAGCAGTCAGGGCAGGCGCCGAACGGATTATTGAAAGAAAAGCTTCTGGGTTCCACCTCGTCCACGCTGATTCCACAGTCAGGGCAGGCAAAATTCTGACTGAAATTCATGGATTCCTGGTCAGGAATATCCACAGTCATCAGACCTCCTGTCAGCTCCATCACCGTCTCAATGGAATCTGTCAGACGCTTCTCAATGCCCGGCTTCACCACCAGACGATCCACCACAATCTCAATATTGTGCTTAATATTCTTATCCAGCTTAATCTCCTCAGAAAGCTCGTACAGGCTTCCGTCAATCCGGACGCGGACGTAGCCGCCCTTTCTGGCGTGCTCCAGCACCTTCACATGCTCTCCCTTGCGCCCACGGACTACAGGAGCCAGAAGCTGGATTTTCGTCCGCTCCGGCATGGCCATAATCTGATCCACCATCTGATCAATGGTCTGCCTGTGAATCTCCCGGCCGCACCTGGGGCAGTGGGGAATACCGATTCTGGCGTAGAGAAGACGCATATAATCATAAATCTCTGTCACAGTTCCCACTGTAGATCTGGGATTCCTGTTCGTGGACTTCTGATCAATGGAAATAGCCGGGGAAAGTCCTTCTATGCTCTCCACATCCGGCTTCTCCATCTGTCCCAGGAACTGCCTTGCATAGGAAGACAGCGATTCCATGTAGCGGCGCTGTCCCTCCGCATAAATCGTGTCAAAAGCCAGGGAAGACTTTCCGGAGCCGGAAAGTCCTGTCAAAACTACCAGCTCATTTCTCGGGATATCTACCGATATATTTTTCAGATTGTGCTCATTCGCTCCTCGTATTTTAATGTACTGCTTCGCCATACCGTACTCCTTGCTGACCTGTGTTCCATTTTCGTTGTAAGTTATTATACCGCATTCACTAAGCTCGACAAAACCTCGCTAAGTGTCTGGGTATGACTCGCACTAACCTCATACTCCGCCTGCGGCTCGTATTCGCTAAGTGCTCATATTATACCATATCTGCAGGAAAGCAAGTGGCTGCGAAGCAGACATTTGTTTTCACCTGATATGGTAACGACAAAATGTTTTAGCTGCCAAAGGCAGCGGCAGGTGTGCGCAGCACAACTGCATTTTGGAGTTATTATACCACATCCACCTTTATTTTTCAAACGTTTGTTCGATTATTTTGCAGGCATTTTCCAGTTTCCCCACAATCGAAAACAGCCCGGGCAGAGAACTGTCTTTCCCTGTCCGGACTATCGTAAAAGCTTCTAATCTGTATCGGACTTCTTCTTACTGGCCGTCATTCTGAATTTCTGCATGGTCTCCTTCCACCTTTTCCTCAGTATCTGCGCCTGCAGTTTCTAAATTTTCCTTTTTCAGAATCTCCATGAATTCCTCGCCTGTGATGGTCTCCTTCTCCAGAAGATAGGCTGCCAGCTCATGAAGCTTTTCTTCGTTTTCCTTCAAAATCTGGCAGGCCTTATCATGGGCCTGACGGACTGTGTCAATGACTTCCTCGTCGATCCGCATCGCCGTGTGCTCGGAGCAGGCCAGGGACGCGTCTCCGCCCAGATACTGGTTGCTGACTGTCTCCAGGGCCACCATTCCGAACTGCTCGCTCATTCCGAACCGCGTCACCATGGCGCGGGCAATCCTGGTCGCCTGCTCGATGTCATTGGAAGCGCCGGTTGTAATAGAGTGGAAAATCAGTTCCTCCGCCGCCCGGCCTCCTGTCAGCGTCACAATCTTATTAAACGCCTCGTCCCGGCTCATGAGAAATCGCTGATCCTCCTCAATCTGCATCGTGTATCCCAGGGCCCCGCTGGTTCTGGGAATAATTGTGATCTTATGCACCGGTGCCGAATGACTCTGCATCGCCGCTACGAGCGCATGGCCGATTTCATGGTAAGACACAATCTTCTTCTCATTGACAGAAACCTCTGCATCCTTCCTCTGATATCCGGCAATGACAACCTCCACGCTCTCTTCCAGGTCCTGCTGCGAAACCATCCTTCTGCCCATACGGACCGCCCTCAGAGCAGCTTCATTGACAATATTGGCCAAATCCGCTCCGCTGGCGCCGCTGGTAGCCCGGGCAATCTCATTATAATCAACCGTTTCATCCATCTTCACTCCGCGGGCAGAAACCTTTAAAATGGCCTCCCTGCCTCTCATGTCAGGCAGCTCCACAGGAATTCTTCTGTCGAAACGGCCCGGACGCAGAAGCGCTTTATCGAGAGAATCCGGCCGGTTGGTAGCGGCCAGGATGACAACTCCCTTCTGACCGTCAAATCCATCCATCTCCGTCAGAAGCTGGTTTAAGGTCTGCTCTCTCTCGTCATTGCCTCCTATATTTCCATCACGCTTCTTTCCAATCGTATCAATCTCATCAATAAATACGATACAGGGGGCCTTCTCATTGGCCTGTTTAAATAAATCCCTTACCTTAGCGGCTCCCATTCCCACAAACATCTCTACAAACTCCGAGCCGGAAATAGAGAAAAACGGCACGTGGGTCTCTCCTGCCACCGCCTTGGCAAGCAATGTTTTTCCTGTTCCTGGCGGACCGACTAACAGTGCGCCCTTAGGCAGAGTCGCTCCGATATCCGTATATTTCTGGGGGTTGTGAAGAAAATCCACAATCTCCTTTAAAGCTTCCTTGGCCTCCTCCTGGCCCGCTACGTCTGCAAAAGTCTTTCCCGTCTCAGACTCCGCGTAAATTTTGGCATTGGACTTTCCGAAGGTCATGGCGTTGGGCCCTCCCATACGCTTCATCATTGCCCGGCTCATCAGCTGCCCGATCAGAACCAGAATGACAAACGGCGCAATCCAGGTAAGCAAAAAGTCCAGAAGCGGCGAGGCCTGGGTCTGAATCTCAGAACTGAATCTGGCGTCTGTGCCGGCCAGCCGTTCCGTAATATTATCTCCTGGCATCAGGCCAGTCTTGTGAACAGCGCCCCTGCTGTCGCCCTTTAAGGTATACATAACCTCATCATTAGTAGTCACATAGACCTCGTCTACTTCCCCTGCATTCAGGGAAGTCAGAAATTCGTCGTAACGTCCCTCCACTGTCTTATCCATGACAGAAGGAAACACAAAAATATTCAGAAGCAGCAGCACCAGCATAACGATCCCGTAATAATACAGAAACGAACGCTTGGGCGGTTTATTCTGATCAGAATCCCTTTTTTCCATAAACTTCTTCTCCTCATCGTCTCTTTACATCATTGGCAAATCCGGCAGTTTTATACCTTCTGCCCGTTACACAGCCTACAATACAACTGCATTTTATATTTGTCAATATATTATTATAAATATTTATTTACTTTTAATATTTATTGATCTGATATAAAAAATGTGTTATGATGGGAACAAAATACCTGTTCATATCAGCTTCAGGAGGTGTCTGTATGGATGATGAAAAGTTGCGGACAGCCGGAACGCATTTTTTAGAATTTGCATTTTCTTTTCTGACCTTTGCCAAGTGCCAGTACCAGTCCGCTAATCATATTAAAATCAACTCTCTTCCCTTTTTTACGCTGTCCGTTCTGGCAGACCAAAGGGATGAGAACTATACCATGTCCGATCTGGCCGATAAGCTCCAGATTACAAAACAGCAGCTTTCCAAGCTGATTAATGATTTAGAGGATAAGGCGCTGGTAGAACGGATTCACGATACCGCAAACCGCCGCCGCGTCTACATCAGGATTTCGCCCTGCGGCCTGGAGGCAATGGAACGCTTAAAAGAAACCATGCTGGAGACAACCATTGCCGCCCTGCATATTTATAATGAGGAAGAACTGGAGACGCTGAATTCCTGTCTGGAATCGCTGACGCCCCTGATGGAAAAATTTCATTTAAAAGAATGCGGCGAATGATATTATCTTTTTCTCCAGACAAACATACCATGCATATTTAATCACTCTCTTACTATGAAAAAATAATAGAAATTATGTGTCTGCCATACTCTGCAGGCACTTTTTTCATCTCCGAAAATCCCCATTTTATCTGCATCTGCCAGTTCCAACTTTCCATACTTTCCCTTATCCGAAGTATAATAGCCACGTAATGCAGTTAGGAATTTCGAAAAATATTGACTTCAAAAAGAAAAAAAGGAGAGTGCATTCATTATGAGAAAGCAGACTAAATTAGTTGCAGTTCTTTCTGCAGCAGCTTTACTCGCAGTAGGCGCTTCCATGACATCCTTCGCAGGTTGGGAGAAGGACGAGGATGGTATCTGGCACTACTACGACAGCGATGACGAGATGGTAGAGGACGAGTGGAGAAAGGATGGCTCCAAGTGGTTCTACCTTGACGAAGATGGAAACATGGCTACCGATACATGGGTAGATGACGAGTATTATGTAGGTTCTGACGGCGCTATGCTGAAGAACGCTTGGATCAAGACAACACCAGATGATGATGTATCTGATCCGGACGACGACGGAGATCACTGGTACTACTTCGACAACAAGGGTAAGAAAGTAACAGACGATGATCAGAAGATCAACGGAAAGACTTACTACTTCGACGAAGATGGCGAGATGCTCTACGGATGGCACGAGGAGAGCGGTGATGTATTCTACCTTGGAACCGAGGACGAGGGCTGGAGAGCAGAGAGCCAGTGGTTATGGCTTGAGAAGCCAGGCGACGCTGACGATGATGACGATGAGGAGCAGATCCTTGACTGTGCAGATGAGGATGAGTGCGACGATGAAGGCTGGTACTGGTTCGGATCCAGCGGTAAGATGTACAAGGATTCCGGCAAGAAGAAAGTAAATGGCCGTTACTACATGTTCAACGAGCATGGCCAGATGCTTTATGAGTGGATCAACAACAAGAAGGTAGAAGTTGGAACACCAGGAAACGCTCATCTTGATGGAAACGCTACAGCAGGAAGCGCAACAATCGACGACATGCTGTACTACAACATCGTAGAGGAAGGCTGGAGAGGCGACGGCTGGTACGAGATCGACGGTTCTGAGGACGTTGGCGAGGACAGCGACACAGACTGGTACTTCTTCGATGACGGTGAGGCTGAGCACGCTGACGCTGACGGAAGCGACTTCGCTACATACGATGAGGACGGTGCTGCTGTACACGTAGCAAGAATCAAAGTAGACAGCTCCAAGGGCAAGAAATACTTTGCATTCAACGAGAAGGGCCAGATGCAGACAGGTCTTCAGTACATGGCTGAGGATAAGGGCTTCTACTACTTCGATGAGAACGGCTACATGCAGGACGGCAAGGTATCTGATGTAGAGTGTGATGATGATACATACAACTTCTACTTCAATACAAAGAACGGAAGCAACGGCCAGGGTTACACAGGCGAGAAGGATAACTACCTGTACTTCAACGGTAAGAGACTTGAGGCTGATGATGATTACAGACTGTACTACTTAGATGGAGACATCTACTTAGTAAACAACAAGGGTAAGATCCAGTCCTCCAAGAGCGACAACAAGAAGTTCGACCTTGAGAACAAGGGAATCGCAGAAGAGGATGTTAATGTACAGTTTACAGGCAAGAAGGTTAAATCCGTTAAGCTTGAGAATGGTACAGAGTACAGCGCTGAGGAGTTAATCAAAGACGCTGAGGATATTATCAAGTCTGCTGACTTCGATCCGAGCGAGGATTACATTGTATCCATCCCATTCATCCAGTTATACGATGATGATCAGTACACATACACAGCACCAGAGGTTGAGGGATGGCGTTATCTTAACAAGAAGTAATTAAATCTCTTAATTAAATGTAAGGTGATTTCAGGAGTATCACAACTGTCATAATAATGGCAGGAGTGGTACTCCTGTTTTTGTTATACAGAATCCTGTTATTCTGCAGTCTCCAGCCTTGACAAAGGAATCAAAAATATCTTATAATTAAATTACTAATATATAAATAAGTAATTTAATTAAATTTTTGGAGCGGTCAGCTTCATGAAAAGGAGGGGATTCAGATGTTTGTCGGAAGAAAGTGGGAACTGGAAAAGCTGGAAGCCATGTATTCCAGCGGCCAGTTTGAGTTTGCTGTGTTTTATGGACGCAGACGCGTAGGAAAAACGACTTTAATCAATGAGTTTTGCAAAAATAAAAAGACTATTTTCTTTGTGGCGTCGGAGGCAGCCAGGCAGGAAAATCTTCAGCTATTTTCTAAAGCTGTATTTCAAACGACTCTTCCCGGGCTGATGGCTCCCTCTTTTGGAAGCTACGATGAACTGTTTTCCTACATCGACAGTATCTGTGAAACAGAGCGCCTTATTCTGGTGATCGATGAATTTCCATATTTGGCGGCCAGCTATAAGGCTGTTTCTTCCCTGATTCAGGCGCATATTGACCAGAAGTGGAAAAACAGCCAGCTGTTTCTGATTCTGTGCGGTTCTTCGATGAGCTTCATGGAGCACCAGGTTCTGGGCTATAAAAGCCCGCTTTACGGGCGCAGGACAGCTCAGTTTAAAATTCATCCATTCACCTTTTTTGAAGCCAGAAATTTATGCCCGGAATTTACCAGGGAGGAGCAGGCAGTTATTTATGGCGTTACAGGCGGAATTCCGGAATATTTGAGCCGCATTAAGAAAAACTTATCGCTGGATGAAAATATTATCGAATTATTTTTCAATGAAAGCGGGCGTTTGTATGAGGAGCCGTCGAATCTCTTAAAGCAGGAGCTTCGGGATCCGTCCACCTACAACTCTATTATAGGAGCCATTGCCGGCGGGAGCAGCCGGTTAAATGACATTGCCGGAAAGGCAGGGATCGAGACGGGAGCTGCCAGCAATCTTCTGCTCTCTCTCCTGGAGCTTGGCATCGTCAAAAAGGAAATTCCTGTTACAGAAAAGCCGGGAAGCAGAAAAACCATTTATCTGCTGCAGGATCAGATGTTCCGCTTCTGGTACCGCTTTGTGGGGCCAAATATAAGCGGAATTGTCCGCGGAATCGGTCCTGACATCTATTTAAACCAGGTAAAGCCCCAAATCAGCCATTTTATGGGACTGGTATTTGAAGAGATTTGCCAGCAGTACCTGTATCAGCCGGAGGTGATCTCTTCCGCGCCCTTCCTATACGGCAAATGCGGGCGGTGGTGGGGAAATAACCCGGTTCAGAAGCGGCAGGAAGAAATTGATATTGTCGCACTGAGCGAACAGCAGATTCTGTTGGGAGAATGCAAATGGCAGAATGCTCCTGTAGGAAGCGACGTCATACGCGATTTAATGCTTCAGGGAAATCTTTTTTATATGACAGAAAAATGGTTCTATGTATTCGCCAAAGACTCGTTTACAAAAGAAGCGCTTCAGTGTGCAGAGCAATACAGGAATCTCCGCTTAATTTCTTTTAAGGAAATGTAGGATATTAAAAAATGCCCAGTGAATCCATTTTAATATCTCATTTTTCTCTTGAAACTTTTAAATAAATACAGCGTAATATACAATTTTGTCCTCGGTTAGATAAAATATATTTATGCATCTTATACAAAAACCCCATTTTTTGGAAATATTATCCAGTTATGGGTTATATACAGCTTTTAAAATTCGTTATTTAATTGATAGAGAAAGGGTGAGGAAGAATGATCACATATGACAAATTGTGGGAAACCATGGAAAAAAGACATATGATTCAGTACCGTCTGATTCGCTATTATGGAATCAGTGCAGGTCAGATTGGGCGTTTAAAGAAAAATATGTATGTGTCCACTCATACGCTGGAAGTATTCTGTCAGATATTAGACTGCAGAATTGAGGACATTGTGGAATATATTCCAGACAAGCCGGAAGGCGAATAGTATCCGTACATACTGAAAGCCTGTAGAGTGCAGCAGAATATTTCTCAAACATCCGAAATAACTAAAACATCTATCGCCTATCGGTAGGTTGAGATATTCATTCCGCTTCTAAAAACAAAATATTTTTAAGAACACCTCCTGTCAGCGAAAGCGGCGGGAGGTGTTTTATATAATCCGGGAAAAACTTTGGCTTAGCCTTTTAGTCTTTTCATCTGTAGAACGCATAGAACGCCTTAAATATCAATTTTTAGCTATTATCCCAAGGAACTCTTACTCTAAAAAACATATCTTGAAATCGGCCTTTAAACGCGTATAAACATACACTGAATACCGCGAAACAGCAATCTTTCCATACTTTCCCTTATCCGAAGTATAATAGCCACGTAATGCAGTTAGGAATTTCGAAAAATATTGACTTCAAAAAGAAAAAAAGGAGAGTGCATTCATTATGAGAAAGCAGACTAAATTAGTTGCAGTTCTTTCTGCAGCAGCTTTACTCGCAGTAGGCGCTTCCATGACATCCTTCGCAGGTTGGGAGAAGGACGAGGATGGTATCTGGCACTACTACGACAGCGACGACGAGATGGTAACAGACGAGTGGAGAAAGGACGGCTCCAAGTGGTTCTATCTCGATGAGGATGGCAACATGCTGACAGAGGCTTGGGTAGACGATGAGTACTACGTAGGCGCTGACGGTGCTATGGTTAAAAATGACTGGGTTAAGACAACAGCTGACGAGGATGTTTCTGATCCAGAGGATGATGGAGACAACTGGTACTACTTCGGTTCCAATGGTAAGAAGGTAGAGGATGACTCCAAGAAGATCAACGGAAAGACATACTACTTCAACGAAGACGGCGAGATGAGATACGGCTGGTACGAGGATAACGGCGACGTATTCTACCTTGGCGGCGAGGATGAGGGCTGGAGAGCAGAGAGCCAGTGGTTATGGCTTGCATTACCAGATGAAGACGAAGTTGACAGAAACGGTGTAAACTTCTGTGATGATGACAGCGCTTGCTCTGTACATTGCGACGAGGAAGGCTGGTACTACTTCGGTTCCAACGGTAAGATGTATAAAGAAGCAGCTAAGAAGAAAGTAAACGGAAAGTACTACTTCTTCAACGCTCACGGCCAGATGCTCTACGAGTGGATCAACAACCAGAAATACGCAGTATCCAGTTCTTCTGATCTTGTAAGTGGAAACTACACAGATACACAGGGAAATGTGACTAACTACCAGAAACCAGGCGCAGCATCTTCCAGCAATGGTATCTTAGATGATAACGCTACCTACCAGGGAAGCAGCCAGATCTGGAATATGCAGTACTCCAACGTAGTAGAGGACGGTTCCAGAGCAAACGGCTGGTATGAGATCGATGGTTCTGCAGATACAGGCGAGGACGGCGATACAGACTGGTACTACTTCGATGACGGTGAGGCTGAGAGAGCAGACGCTGGCAAAGACTTCGTTACTGTAGATGGTGATGGAGCTGATGTATTCAGAGCTAAGATCAAGATCAACGGAAAATACTTCTGCTTCAATGAGATGGGCCAGATGCAGACAGGTCTTCAGTACATCGGTGCTGATCATGCATTCTACTTCTTTGATGAGAACGGCTACATGCAGACAGGTAAGGAGACAAATGTAGAGGACGACGACGATTCCTACAACTTCTACTTCATCACAAAGAACGGCAAGAACGGCCAGGGCCAGATGGGTGAGAAAGACAACTACCTGTACTTCGGTGGTAAGAGACTTGAGGCAGACGATGACTACAGAATCTACTTCTTTGATGGAAAATATTACCTTGTAAACAACAAGGGTAAGATCCAGGATTCCAAGTCCAAGAAGTACGATGTTGAGAATGGAAACGGCATGACAGAGGCTAAGTTTACATTCAGAAACGATGGTTCTATCCTTAAGGTAGAAACTGAGGGTACAAATGGCAGCTATTCAGAGGTTCCAGCTACAAACTGGCAGGCAGATGCTACATACCCGGAGATTGCTCTGTACGACGGCTACTTCACATACAATGATAGCGCTGTTTTAGGCTGGTATGATGAGGCTACATATAACGGTTTCACTAGAAATCAGTAATTTATCATTGAGAATTCGCTAATTTCTTTATAAAATAACTAATCAAACAGCGGTATACTACTTTTGTGATATTGAAACATATCAGAAGGTAGCGTATCGCTGTTTTTGCAATATGCCCTTGTGGCATAAAAAGAGCCCTTTCCATAGAATGGAGGGTAAGCCGCCCGGCTCTGTGGTTTCCCACACGGTTACTATATAGCAAGGTCTACAGCCTGACAATCTCTATTTGCATTTCTTTCTGATTTGATATAAAATTGTTCGTTCTTTGAAAAAAATTAGGAAAATTTAGATTTGAGCGAATTTATCAAAGCTACTTGAATTATAGGAAGTGATTGGATATAATAGAAATACAGAAAGCACCCACCCCAAAAATGGATGCCTCTAGTTGGATTTTATGTCCTTAAGGACACGCCCATCCTGTTGGCAGACAGGATGGGCATTTTTACTTTCGCTTGTTTCTCTTATCGAGAAAGGCGATGAATGCAATGATAAATCCAGCAAAGGCTATGAGCAAGCTCAATATCCCTATGATAACCATGATAGTCTCATATGCTGTCATCAGCACCACCTCCTTTCCTATGTACTCCTGGCGAACCAGGGCAGGTTTGGAGGCATACCACTCCTGTCATGAGTGCTTTCCGTAACGTCATTTTATCACGGAAATTTATATGGTTCAATGAAAAAATTTCATTTCAAACTTCTATAACTTCTAAATCATTTTACAGCTAAATCGCTCATTCTATCCGGTTATAGGATGGATAATTTTTATCCCACAAGCACAAATTTTAATTTATCATAAAAACAGGAGTACCACTCCTGCCATTACTATGACAGTTGTGATACTCCTGAAATCATCTTATGTAATTAATATGACTCTATTAATTAGTTAAGACCACGCCAGTCCTCAATGATAGTGCCGCCAACATTCTTGTATGTAAACTGATCATCATCGTATAACTGGATGAACGGTACGGATACAGTTGCATCCTCGCTTGGATCTACTTCAGCTGTGATGTTAGCCTCTGCTAAATCTACTAACTGAGTGGCTGTCATAACTGGCTGGCCCTCAACCTTAACTTCCTTAACTTTCTTGCCAGTGAATGTTACGTTAACATCCTCTGCTGCGATTCCTCTATTCTCGATATCATACTTCTTGTTGTCGCTCTTGGAGGACTGGATCTTACCCTTGTTGTTTACTAAGTAGATATCTCCATTTAAGTAATACAGTCTGTAATCGTCGTCAGCCTCAAGTCTCTTACCGTTGAAGTACAGGTAGTTGTCCTTCTCGCCTGTGAAGCCCTGGCCGTTGCTTCCGTTCTTTGTATTGAAGTAGAAGTTGTAATCATCATCGTCACACTCTACGTCAGATACCTTGCCGTCCTGCATGTAACCATTCTCGTCGAAGTAGTAGAAGCCGCCGTCTTCTCTGATGTACTGAAGACCTGTCTGCATCTGGCCCATCTCGTTGAACGCAAAGTACTTCTTGCCCTTGGAACTGTCTACTTTGATTCTTGCTACGTGTACAGGGCCGTCGTCATCGTTTGTAGCGAAGTCGCTTCCGTCAGCGTCAGCGTGTTTAACCTCGCCGTCGTCGATGAAGTACCAGTCTGTATCATCGTCTGTTCCCAGGTCCTCAGAACCGTCGATCTCGTACCAGCCGTTTCCTCTCCAGCCTTCCTCTACTACGTTGTAGTAAAGCATATCTTCTACTGCTGTGCTTCCAGAAGCGTTTCCGTCAAGATGAGCGTTTCCTGGTGTTGCTGCGCTTACTGCCTTACCATTGATCCACTCGTAAAGCATCTGGCCATGCTCGTTGAACATGTAGTAACGGCCATTTACTTTCTTCTTGCCAGCATCCTTGTACATCTTACCGCTGGATCCGAACCAGTACCAACCTTCGTCGTCGCACTCGTCCTCATCTGCACATGTAAGGATCTGCTCCTCATCCTCATCCTCGTCAGCGTCGCCTGGCTTCTCAAGCCATAACCACTGATTCTCTGCTCTCCAGCCCTCGTCCTCAGTTCCAAGGTAGAATACGTTTCCGTTCTCCTCGTGCCATCCGTAGAGCATCTCGCCATCTTCGTTGAAGTAGTAAGTCTTGCCGTTGATCTTCTTATCATCGGAAGTTACTTTCTTACCCTTAGTATCGAAGTAGTACCAGTGATCGCCGTCATCGTCCGGATCAGAAACATCCTCGTCAGCTGTTGTCTTGATCCAAGCGTTCTTCAGCATAGCGCCGTCTTCGCCTACATAGTACTCATCGTCTACCCATGTATCGGTAGCCATGTTTCCATCTTCATCAAGGTAGAACCATTTGGAGCCATCCTTTCTCCACTCGTCCTCTACCATCTCGTCGTCGCTGTCGTAGTAGTGCCAGATACCATCCTCGTCCTTCTCCCAACCTGCGAAGGATGTCATGGAAGCGCCTACTGCGAGTAAAGCTGCTGCAGAAAGAACTGCAACTAATTTAGTCTGCTTTCTCATAATGAATGCACTCTCCTTTTTTTCTTTTTGAAGTCAATATTTTTCGAAATTCCTAACTGCATTACGTGGCTATTATACTTCGGATAAGGGAAATTATCAATAGTTTTTTAACAAAAAAATAAAAAATTTTTAAATCTTCCTTTTTCTGTTATTTTATGTACTTTACTCCCTATCAGAAGTTCCTCACCTCCGATACACCTATATCATAATATACCAGCACCCAAAATACAATAACATTTCTCTGTTCATTTTCTTACAGAATCATTACAGTAATAGAAAATTAAGACAAAATTGTACTTATATCAATACAATCTTAAGATTTCCCCTGTACTTTCTCGAATTTCATGGTATAATGTTCATATTCTTTGATGTAACATTGTTTTTTGAACATTAAAATTTATCTTTAGAAAGAGGTTAAATATGGATCGATACGGCTTAATATGCCGGAGTATTTGGGAAACTCCCGGCATTACGCAGAGGGAACTGGCCCGGCTCCTGGACGTTTCTCTTGGAACGGCAAACCGCCTGGTCAATGAGGCCATTGGGCAGGGATTGATTAAAAATGATATAAATTCAAATAATTATTCACTGACAGAACAGGGAACAGAGTACCTCCGACCTTATAAAGTAGACGGAGCCCTGATTATGGCCGCCGGCTTCGGCTCCCGTTTTGTTCCCCTTACCTTCGAAACGCCAAAAGGTCTTCTGGAGGTCTTTGGGGAACGCATGATTGAGCGGCAGATTAAGCAGCTCCACGCTGTCGGCATTACAGATATTACGATTGTGGTAGGCTACCTAAAGGAAAAGTTCGATTATCTGATCGATAAGTACCAGGTTAAACTCCTCTACAATCCGGAATATGCTTCCAAAAATAATCTGGCCACCATTTATCATGCCAGGGAAATTCTGCGCGGAAAAAATATGTACATTCTCTCTTCTGACAACTGGATGAGAAACAATATGTACCACGCTTACGAGTGCGGCGCCTGGTATGCTACCTCCTACATGGAGGGCGATACCTCCGAGTGGTGCGTGAAAACCAATAAAAAAGGGCGGATCACCTCTGTCTCCATCGGAGGCCAGAACTGCCATGTTTTATATGGCCCGGCCTTCTTCTCCAAAGAGTTTTCAGAGCAGTTTCTTCCTATTATAAATGAGTACTATCACAGGCCTGGCACAGAACAATTCTACTGGGAAAACGCAGCGGTTGACCATCTCGCTGATCTGGAGCTGTACGCCAATCCTCAGCCGGAGCATCAGATCTATGAATTTGAAAATCTGGAGGAGCTTCGTCTCTTTGATCCGAAATACCAGAATCACTCTGACAATGAGGCTATGAGCCTGGTTTCCAAAGTGTTCCACGTTCCGGAAGGAGATATTACAAATATCCGCTGTCTGAAGGCAGGCATGACAAACAAGTCTTTTCTGTTTGAGCTGCACGGAGACCACTACATCTGCCGGATTCCAGGTCCGGGAACAGAACATCTTATTAACCGGAAGGAGGAGGAGGCTGTATATCAGGCGGTCAATCCTCTCCATATGACGGAGGATATTATTTATTTTGACGGGGAAACTGGCTATAAAATTGCCCGCTACTACGAGGGTGCCCGCAACGCGGATCCACACAGCGAGGAGGACATGAAACTGTTTATGCAGGAGATCAAGCGTCTGCACCAGTCCGGACTTACGGTAGCGCATACCTTTTCCCTGCGGGAACGGATCGATTTCTATGAGAATCTCTGCCGCCACAGACAGGAAATGCTGTTCGAGGACTATACAGAAGTCCGCCAGAATATGAACCGCCTTTTAAGTCTTCTGGAGCAGATGGATCGTCCCTCCTGCCTGGCCCACGTTGACTGCGTCCCTGACAACTTTCTGATTCTGCCGGACGGAACCGGCAAAATTATTGACTGGGAGTACGCCGGAATGCAGGATCCGCTGATCGATGTGGCCATGTGCGCCATTTATTCCTATTATAATGAAGAAGAAACCGATCATTTAATTGAACTCTATTTAGGAAGGCAGCCGGAATGCCAGGAACGGTTTGTGGTTTATGCCTGCGCCGCTCTAGGCGGATTCCTGTGGTGTCTCTGGGCTGTTTTCAAAAGCTCCCTGGGGGAGGAATTCGGAGAATATACCCTGATTATGTATCGATATGCGAAACGCTATTACAAAAAGCTGAAGCTCCTGGGCGAAATTCCAGAATAATCCCCGGCTGCGGTATACCTCTTTTCTCTCATTTGTGGTATAATAGGTACACTTGACGAGGTTTTTCACGAGTCTGGTGAGAATACATACCTGTCACACTTAGCCAGGTCTTTTCGAGCTTAGCGGGTATGGTATACTATCGTCAGAAACCTTTCTCCGATACAAAAGTTTACTGTACGCATCAGGAGGCATTTTCATGATACAAAAGAAGCGTTTGCAAATTTGCGGGCTGGCCTGTCTTCTCGGCGCTCTCACCTTTTCTCCGGCTATGAATACCTTTGCCGGATGGAAAAATACGAATGGTACCTACTATCACTACGACGACAGTACCGGCAATATGACAATCGGATGGTTTCAGGAGCCATCCAATTCTAAATGGTATTATTTAAAAAGCGACGGTTCCATGGCAGTCGGCTGGATTCAGATTGACGGAAACTGGTATTACTTTGATCCGGACGGAAAGATGGCCACCGGATGGCGTCTTCTGGACGGCCGCTATTACTACATGGATCAGCAGGGACGAATGAAAACCGGGTGGCAGCAGATTGACGGGAAGTGGTATTTCTTCAGCCCGGAGGGAAAAATGCGCGTCGGATGGCAGCAGATCGACAATAACTGGTACTATCTGGGGGAAAACGGCCAGATGACAACCGGATGGCAGAAAGTCAAGGATTTATGGTATTATCTGGATACAAACGGAACTATGATGACCGGATGGCAGAAAATCAACGGAGAATCCTACTATTTCCATACAGATGGACGGATGCTCACCGGCTGGCTCAACGACAGCGCCGGAAACCGTTACTATATGAGTCCCGTATCCGGCCGCATGATACGCGGATGGCGGGAAATTGATCAGCATTGGTATTATTTTAACAGCAGCGGACATATGGTGAAGGGCTGGCTGACGGAAAACGGATCCTATTATTATCTGGATCCATCCAACGGCATGATGGCCTCCGACTGCTCTAAGACCATTAATAATGTTACATACACCTTCGCCAAAAATGGCGCCTGCCAGACCAATACGAATCTGATCAGCGGGGCTGTTCAGGCGGATCACCTGGCAAATAACAGTACTTCTGGTTCCGGAAGCGCCCCAGGCGCTTCCTCGCCTGACGGCGGATCATCAGGACCTGGCGGCTCAAATTCCGGAAGTTCTGTCCCAGGAAGCTCCAATCCTGGCACAAGTCAGGTTCCCGGCAGCTCAGGCACTCCCGGCTCTTCCACCGCTCCAGGAAGCTCCAACACCGGAAGTTCCAACCCAGGAAACTCCACCCCCGGAAGCTCCAATCCTGGAACGCCCAATTCAGGCGGAACTCAGGCTCCCGGCAGTAATCTGGGTTCCTCCAATAACGGTTACGACATTCCAGAGGGCCTGACAAGCGGCCCAGGACGATAAAAAGCGCCCCCGCAGAACCATACCATGTGTATTACACTTATGGGTATGCCCTGGGGGCGCTTTTTGATTATTTCTTCTGATTATGGATTACACTTCAAAAATCAAATCTCCGTAGCTTGGCAGAGGCCACAGCTCCTTATCTACTATCATCTCCAGACGATCAGCCGGGCGGCGCAGGTTTTCCATGGCCGTAGTCACTAAATCGTGGTATGCGTAGGCTCTCTCTTTATTGTTCACAACTGCCGCCGCTTTTCCTATGGCGTCTGTCAAGGCCGCAAGAGCTGTCTTCATGTCAGCCAGCAAATCAGACGTTTCCAGCAAAAGCTCTTTCTGTGTGCTGCAGTCTGCCTCCGGGCATGCGCTCTGAACCGCTCCCAGAGAAGCCGCCAGATTCGTAGTATACCGAATCACAGCCGGAATAATCTGTTTTCCCACCATGTCAATCATGGTTTTAGCCTCAATGTTGATAGTCTTTGCATAGGACTCGTACTCAATCTCAGCTCTGGACTCCAGCTCTGCCTTCGTGTAAACGCCAAAGCTTTCAAATAAACAGATTGCCTTATCTGTGATCAGAGAATCCACCGAGTCAATTCCGATTTTTAAGTTCGGAAGTCCTCGTCTCTCGGCCTCCTCCACCCACTCCTGAGAATATCCGTTTCCGCTGAAAATGATTCTCCTGTGCTCAGACAGCAGGGTCTTGATCATATCGTGGACCGCTGTATCGAAATCCTCCGCCTGCTCCAGCTGATCTGCCGCTTCTTTAAACGCTTCTGCCACAATCGTATTGAGCACTACGTTAGGAGAGGAGACAGAATCCGAGGATCCAACCATTCGGAATTCAAATTTATTTCCTGTAAATGCAAACGGTGAAGTTCTGTTTCGGTCAGTAGCATCCTTCACAAAGTCAGGAAGCGTAGCAACTCCTGTTCTAAGTAAATCGCCATGCTTTGTGTGGGTTGCCAGGCCTGTGCTGCAGAGCTGATCCACCACATCCTCCAGCTGTTCGCCCAGGAAAATAGAGATAATCGCAGGCGGAGCCTCCGCTGCGCCTAAACGGTGATCATTTCCCGGAACGGCTGTAGATTCCCGCAGAAGATCCGCGTGCACGTCCACTGCCTTGATAATACATGCCAGAACGAGCAGGAACTGGATATTATCATGAGGCGTATCTCCTGGATTTAACAGATTAATGCCGTCATCGGTAGAAATCGACCAGTTATTATGCTTTCCGGAACCATTGACTCCGGCAAAGGGCTTCTCGTGAAGCAGGCAGGTCAGACCATGGTGGCCTGCGATGCGCTTGAGGGCCTCCATCATCATCTGATTGTGGTCAACTGCGACGTTCACCTGAGTATAAATCGGAGCCAGCTCATGCTGGGCAGGGGCCGCCTCGTTGTGCTGAGTCTTCGCCGTAACGCCCAGACGCCACATTTCCTCGTTGACTTCCTTCATAAACGCGCCGACTCTGGGGCGGATGCTTCCAAAATAGTGATCGTCCATCTCCTGTCCCTTGGGAGGCATAGCCCCAAACAGGGTTCTTCCCGCATAGATCAGATCTTTTCTCTGGAGATATTTTTCCTTATCTACCAGGAAATACTCCTGCTCCGGGCCTACATAGGGAATCACACGCTTGGATGTGGTATTTCCAAACAGGCGGATAATTCTGAGAGCCTGCTCGTTAATCGCCTGCATGGAACGGAGAAGAGGCGTTTTCTTATCCAGAGCCTCTCCCCTATAAGAACAGAAGGCGGTGGGAATGTAAAGCGTCACGCCCCAGGTATCTTCCCGCAAAAATGCCGGAGAAGTGCAGTCCCAGGTTGTATATCCCCTGGCCTCGAAAGTGGAGCGCAGTCCTCCTGACGGGAAGGATGAAGCATCCGGCTCTCCCTTTATCAGCTCTTTTCCTGAAAATTCCATGATCACGCGGCCGTCGCTTCCCGGCACGGAAATAAAGGAATCGTGCTTTTCAGCCGTGATGCCTGTGAGAGGCTGAAACCAGTGTGAAAAATGGGTCGCTCCTCTCTCAATAGCCCAATCCTTCATGGCATGGGCTACCACATCGGCGATGGACGGATCCAGCTCTGTTCCATCTTCAATGGTCTTTTTTAATTTCTTATAGACGCTCTTCGGAAGGCGTTCTCTCATCACCGAATCATTAAATACATTTTTTCCGAACATTTCGGACACATTTGTGACGTCGCTCATCGTATATTCCTCCAAGTTATCGTTCAGACCAGTCTGCCTGCCGTATAAAAGAACAAAATAAGCCTGCCTGAAGCTGACTTCTGACTGCGTGCCAGAAATCTGCCCAGACCGGCTTATCTATGTTTTAAACTTTGTTTATGCTTTTCCTACGGAACCGAATAATTCCATTTTTTCTTTTACAGTTGCCTTGATAGCCTCTGTTCCAGGAGCCAGAAGCTTACGCGGGTCGAAGCCCTTTCCTTCCAGATCCTTGCCAGCCTCAATGTACTTGCGTGTCGCCTCTGCAAAGGATAACTGGCACTCTGTATTTACATTGATCTTCGCAACGCCTAAAGAAATCGCTTTCTGAATCATCTCAGCCGGGATTCCTGTACCGCCGTGAAGAACAAGCGGCATATCGCCTACCTTCTCCTTGATGGACTCAAGTACGTCGAATCTTAAGCCTGGCCAGTTAGCCGGATATTTTCCATGGATATTTCCAATTCCTGCTGCCAGCATATCGATTCCAAGGTCAGCTACTGCCTTGCACTCGTTCGGATCTGCGCACTCGCCCAGGCCCACTACGCCGTCTTCCTCGCCGCCGATGGAACCAACCTCTGCCTCAAGAGAAATGCCCTTCTCTCCGCAGAGCTTTACTAACTCTGTTGTCTTCTCTACGTTCTCTGCAATCGGATAGTGAGAGCCGTCAAACATAATGGAAGAGAATCCTGCCTCAATGCACTTTAAGGAGCCCTCGTAGGAGCCGTGATCCAGATGCAGCGCTACAGGGACTGTAATGTTTAACTCCTCTACCATAGCCTTAACCATGGCAGAAACTGTCTTGAAACCTGTCATATACTTTCCTGCGCCCTCAGATACTCCAAGGATAACCGGGGACTTTAACTCCTCTGCTGTAAGCAGAATGGCCTTCGTCCACTCCAGGTTGTTAATGTTAAACTGTCCAACTGCATACTTGCCTTCTCTGGCCTTGTTAAGCATTTCTTTCGCTGATACTAACATATCATTGAACCTCCTTCGCATTTCTCTACTTGCCTGCGCCTATTATATACCATTTTTCTCTATTTGAAAAGCCTGTTCCTTATTTTAAAATCTCTCTGACCATATTCTCCATGTCCTCAGGGCTGCACTGGCGATTGTGGAGGATGGCCGCGTCGCGGATTTCCTTCACCGCCATGGGCTGCGGCACGCCGGACAGCTGTTCCATCTTATCGATCAGCTCAAACTCATCTTCTGGAAGTTTCTCCTCCGAATGATCCAGGCTGCAGACTGCCTCCATCACGCTTCTGGAAAATTTGTAGGGGCTGGCAGTAGAAGCAATTACCGTCTTCGTCTGATCCCCGCTGCTCTGTCTGTAACCTCTGTACACAGCCGACGCCACTCCTGTGTGGGTATCGATCAGATATCCCGTATCTTTGAATACACGTCTGATCTCCTCTGCATTCTCCTTCTGATCTGCAAATCCTCCCACAAAGTCCTTCATATTTTCTTTCATGGAAGGCGTAACCTCGTACACGCCCTTCTCAGAAAGATCTGACATCAGCCGTGAAGTCTCATCTGCGCTGCAGCCGGACGCCAGATAAAGAAGCCTCTCCAGATTGCTGGAAATGAGAATATCCATAGACGGGGAGGTGGTAAGAATAAACTCTCTGCGTCTGTCGTAAATTCCTGTCTGGAAAAAGTCAAACAATACCTTATTGTCATTGGAAGCACAGATCAGCCTGTGAACCGGAACTCCCAGGCGCTTGGCAAAATAAGCAGCCAGAATATTTCCAAAGTTTCCAGTAGGAACCGTGATATTAATGGCTTCTCCCTCTTCAATCTCTCCGTAAGCCAGAAGCTTCGCATATGCGTAAACATAATAAACAATCTGCGGCACCAGACGGCCGATATTAATAGAGTTAGCGGAAGAAAGTCTGTAGCCGGAAGCGGAAAGCTCTGCGGCAAATTCCCTATCTCCGAAAATCTTTTTCACACCGCTCTGGGCGTCGTCAAAATTTCCGGTAATCGCTGCAACCGCAGTGTTACTTCCCTTCTGGGTCACCATCTGAAGCTCCTGTACCCGGCTCACGCCTCCCTTAGGATAGAAAACAATGATTTTTGTCCCCTCCACATCTGCGAAACCGGCCATAGCGGCCTTCCCCGTATCTCCTGAAGTAGCCGTAAGGATTACAATGGTATCCTTCACCTGATTTTTTCTGGCCGCTGTTGTCATAAGATGAGGCAGAATGGAAAGGGCCATATCCTTAAATGCAATCGTGCTTCCGTGGAACAGCTCCAGATAATAAGCTCCGTCAGCCTTCACAAGGGGAGCAATCTCCTCTGTGTCAAATTTGGAATCGTAGGCTCTGGAAATACAGGATTTCAATTCCTCTTCTGTAAAATCTGTCAAAAACAGCTTCATAACCTCATAAGCTGTCTCCTGATAGCTCATGGACGCAAACTCTCTTAACGGCCGGTCTAATGACGGAATCTTATCCGGCATAAACAGTCCTCCATCGTCTGCCAGACCTTTTAAAATTGCCTGGGAAGCCGTCACATGGGATTCTTTTCCTCTGGTGCTGCTGTAGTAGATCTCCATTCCTCTCATCCTCTTTTCTTTATTAATGCAATGCTTGAGGCATCTGCCCTTCCGCTGGAGCCGCCTGCTCCATAGACGCCGGCACATCCCTTATATTTTTCAAAATTCTATCATATTTCTTTTAAATATGCAATGTCATTGCATTTTTTCTCCTCCTGGTGCAAAATAAAGGCTGAACGTTTCCTATCGGTCGGTGAATGCGCGCATCCCTGACTGCAAACTTATCTGTATAAGGAGAACATTTATGGAATATATCAATACCTGTAAAGCCGCCTTTCTTGAGAGGCCCAACCGTTTTATCGCTTCGGCCCGTCTCTCAGATTCCGGCGTTTCCGTTGTCTGCCACGTTAAAAATACTGGGAGATGCAGGGAACTCCTGCTTCCAGGCTCCCAGCTGGTTCTCGAGCATCACCCCGGCGCTCTGAAAAAAGGGCGAAAGACCGAGTATTCTCTCATCTGTGTCTATAAAGAGCGTGCCGGTTTCTCCGGCCAGACGCTTCTTATTAATATGGACTCCCAGGCCCCCAACCAGGCTGCCTATGAATGGCTGGCAAGCGGCGGCTTCGGCTCTGTCTGTCATCTTCAGCATGAGGTTAAATTCGGAAATTCCCGCTTTGATCTCTCCTTTCAGAAGGACGGAACGCTCTATTTTATGGAGGTAAAGGGTGTGACGCTGGAGCAAAACGGAACTGCCAGTTTCCCTGACGCTCCCACGGAACGCGGCCTGAAACATCTCCTGGAGCTTCAGGAGGCTGCCCGGGAAGGATACGGCGCGGCTGTCCTCTTTGTCATACAGATGAAAGATATCCGCTCCTTCACTCCCAACCGTCATACGCACCCTGCCTTTGCAGACGCCTTAAAGGAAGTTTCCAAACATGGTGTGCAGATTCTGGCAAAGGACTGTATCGTCACAGAACATTCCATGACCATTGATCAGGACGTTCCAGTCATACTCTAATCCATCCACTCTTTCCACAGCTGTTTAAGCGCTGTAGTTTAAACAGCTTTACTCCTAAAAATCGCAGGTAAAACGGGCACACTGTCTCCTCCGCTTTCATATAAAATAGTAACGCCTATTTTTATGATGTGATGATATGTTAAATCCTCTTAGTCTGCTGACGCCCGGTCAGTCGGCAGTGATACATTGGCTTCCTGAACAGCCTGCTATCGTTTCACGGCTTCTGGATCTTGGTTTTGTCCCTGGAGCCGCCGTCACCTGCACTTTAAGAAGGGGGAACGGCAGTATCTCCGCCTTCCTGGTAAGGAATGCTGTCATTGCTCTGCGAAAGGAAGACGCACAGCTGATTCTGGCTGAGCCGCTCCCTTCCTGCTGTGCAGAACGTCTTCCTGAAGTTCAGCAAAACAGCAGAGAATATGACGCTTTCAAAGGAGGTGACTCTCTTTGAAACAGATAACGGCTGTGCTTGCAGGCAATCCAAACGTAGGAAAGAGCACTGTTTTTAACGGATTAACCGGTCTGTCCCAGCATACAGGAAACTGGTCTGGGAAGACGGTCTCCTGCGCAGAGGGAAATTTTTCTTTTGGCGAAACTGTCTGCACAATTACCGATCTTCCTGGCATTTACTCGCTGAGAACTCACTCTGAGGAAGAAGAAATCGCCCGTTCCTGCATTTGTTCCAGCCATCCGGACGTCCTCATTGTGGTCGGTGACGCCACCTGTCTGGAGCGGGGACTTCATCTTTTAAAGCAGATCTCTCAGCTGCCTGATACGGAGGATACTGCTATCATGCTCTGCGTCAATCTCTGCGATGAAGCAGAAAAACATGGCATTCTCATTGACTTTTCCAAGCTGGAGGAGCTTTTAGGCATTCCTGTGTTCCGCTGCGTTGCCAGGGACAAGAAAAGAATCGAAGCCTTGAAAGAAACGATTGTCCTGACCTCCGCCAGAGTTATCTCCCAGCCCGAAAAGGACTTCAGCCCGGAGGAAACCGTCAGCAAAACAGTGCGGTATACAAAAAAGAATTACAGAAAACGCCAGGATCAGGCGGATCGTTTCCTTACCGGACGTTTCACAGGAAGTCTTGTGATGATTCTGCTCCTTCTTCTGATCTTCTGGATCACGATTACAGGGGCTAATTATCCGTCTTCCTTTCTGTGGGAGCAGTTTTTCCGTTTAGAAACCTGGATGGCCGGCGCATTTCAGACGGCAGGCTGCCCGCAGTGGCTGACAGAATCCCTTGTATTCGGAGTTTACCGTTCTGTTGCCTGGATCGTATCCGTTATGCTGCCTCCTATGGCTATTTTCTTCCCCTTATTTACCCTTCTGGAGGATTTGGGATATCTTCCAAGAGCTGCCTTCAATATGGACTGCGCCTTTAAAAAATGCCATGCCTGCGGAAAGCAGTGCCTAACCATGTGCGTAGTCTCCGCTTCTGCCTGGATCTTCCCTGCTTCTGCCTGGACCTTCAATCCCCTTGATTTATAAAAGCATACGCTCTTCCATCCATTCTCTAACGCACTCTTTTCCATTTTCCAAAGAAATTTCTTTTAAAATGGGACAGGCATTTTCTGGCCCCGTCATGGCCGTAGAGGGCTGCCTGACGGTAGTAATCTACCGCCTGTTCCAAATCCTGGGGAATCTGCTCTCCCTTCTCATACAGCTTTCCCAGTTCGTAATAGGCGTCTTTATTTTTCTCCTTGTTTGCCGCTTCCAGGTAAAGCTCTGCCGCTTTTCTCTCATCTTTTTCACAGCCGTACCCGTTCTGATATAGGAATGCCAGCGGAAGCGCATCCTGCAGAAGCCCCTTTTCTCTGCACTCCTGCAAAAAGAGAAACGCTCTGTCATAGTCCTGCACCACTGTTTCACCTTCAAAATACAGCCGGCCCAGTCTTTCTTTACACATTTCGCTTCCCTGGGCCGCGCCTCGCTCATAGTACTCCACAGCCCTGTTCCAGTCTGTTTCCGGCATGCCCTCTGTCTGGCCCTCGTACATCTGTCCCAGCAGCAGACAGGCTTCCTTCTGATCTGCCCAGTGATTGTCCTCTGACGCGTACTCAGTTAAAAGGCTCTCTGCCTTCTGAAGATCCCTATGTTCTCCAGGCGCCAGACAAAATCTGGCCAGAGCAAGTCCCGCCTCTTTTTTTCCGCAGCCATAGGCCCTGCTGTACCAGTAATACGCCTTCTCGTCATCTCTGAACGTCTCTTCTGAATAAAGCTGTCCCAGCCTGAGAAGCGCTTCCCGGTTCTCATGTCTGGCCGCTTCCTCAAAACAGGCTGCTGCCTGGGAAAAATCCTGTTCAATTCCCAGTCCGTTCATGTACAGCTCTCCCAGATAAAAGGGAGACGTCTCGTCGCCCTGGCACGACGCCGCATAAAAGTAGGCAAACGCTGCCTCAAATTCCTGGCGCTCCAGCGTATACAGCCCCATATGCAGCAGTCCCCAGGCGTCTCCTGACGCCGCTGCCTTTTCAGCCCAGTAAAGCCCCCTCTTTTCATTCTTTAATGTATACGTTCCTGAGAAGCAGAAGCTTCCAGCCTTTCGCATTGCCTTTACAATGCCGCCCTCTCCGGCCTCCTCATACCACTTAAAACAGTGTCCTGCCCATCTTTCACTTTTAGGAAGAATCTCATAGACATCTTCATAGAAAAAGGCTTCCGCTATCTGATAGGCGGAAAACGCGTCTCCCCTTTTCGCAGCCTCTGCCACAAGCTCAAAACTTTCGTTCAGAGAATACCTGGATGCCCGTTTCATTCTGTCATCATACTGACCAGCGCGCGCTGCTCCCAGCACACAGCGGATGCTTCCTGCCTGTGCCCCTGCCAAATAGTATTCATATGCCTTTTTATCATTAAAGCCTACGGAACCGTCGCCCCAGCTGCAGCAGTGTCCCAGAAAAAACAGTGCCTCTGCATCTCCCTTTTCTGCGGCTTCCTTCAAATACTCCAGTCCCTGCGGAAAAAGAGCTTCGTTGCACTGCTTCCAAATCAGCTCTACGCCCTTTTCACACAGCTCTGACATCAATTCTGCCATATGCATTCCTCATTTTCGTAACATTTCTATGGCTATCATACTATTTTTGAGGATCCTGTACAACTGTTTTTCAAGTTTTTTTATATCCATCATCCGCTCTCTGCTCTCCGCATATATATAGAAGAAATCAAATCACAGGGTGACGTATATGAACAGTACAATGCCATACAGGGGCGCAATTTACCTGCGGCTGTCTAAGGATGATGAATCCAGAAGAGAGAGTTCCAGCATCAGCAGCCAAAGGCGCCTTCTGATGAGCTACGCAAAAGAACACGATTTTTCAATTGTCAAAGAATATTCTGACGACGGCTGGTCTGGAACTACCTTTGTTGAGGTAAGATAACGTAACCTTTTTTGCAGAGGGTGTTATCTTACCTCTTTTTGATGTATGTTAGATAGCATAACTCTTTACGTCGGCTCCAATCTGTCTGAAATAGGAGATACTTTCAGTAGGCTTGTCGCCTGTATCAACTCTGCCGACAAAGCTATAAAAGATTTCGATTTTGCGGGTGTTCGTTTCCTTATCCAGTTCGTGAATAAGAATACGGTCAATAAATTCATGGACGTTTTCGTAGGTCAGTTCTTCAATCGCTGTGTATCTGCGTACCAGTGCGACAAACCTTTTTACGTCCGCGCTGCGCTCGGTGGCGTTGTCGATTTCCTGTGACAGCTCCGCAATCCTCCGGGTCAGCGTCTTTTTTTCTTCATCATAGCCGGAAGTCAGAAAAGCAAATTGTTCATCTGAAAGTTTCCCTAAAGCGTTGTCCTCATAGAGCTTGCGGAACAAGATATTCAGCTCGCTAATCCGGCTCTGCGCCTTGTCAAGCTCTTTCCGTTGCTGCGTCAGCGTCTTTTGTACTGCCTTTGCGCTGCACTCGTTGGCGGTTTCGATAAACTCCTGTTCATGCTCTTTCACATAGGACAATACCCTTTGTAAATCGGCAAGGACAAGTTCTTTAAGGACGCTCTTTCGGATATAATGGGTAGTGCAAAGCTCGCCAGTCCTTATCCTGTTTCGATACTTGCCGCAAGTGTAGGCGTGTTTGCGTTCCAGTGTCCCGGCTCCCTGTTGCAGATACATTTTATAGCCGCAGTCCCCGCAAAAGAGAAGCCCCGAAAAAATGTCAATTTCATCAACCTTTGTAGGGCGGTGTTTGGTGGCAATCCGTTTCTGTGCAAGCTCAAAGGTTTCTTCATCAATCAAGGGTTCGTGTGTGTTGGGGAAGAAGTAACGCTTTTCCTCCGGGTTCTTCTTCGTCTTTTTCGATTTGTAAGATACCTTATAGCTCTTGCCTGTAATGGTATGCCCCAAATACTCTTTACGCGCCAGAATGTCATAGAGCGTCTTATCCGGCCAGTTGTAAATACAATTCGGGTGTGGGCGGGGGTGCCTGTGGCTTCCTGTGCGCCTGTACTGCAATTCTGCAACAGTCAATACCTCATGTTCCCGTAGCCAGTTCTGGATTTCGCAGATACGGTCGCCGCGCACATACATAGCGAAAATCTGTTTTACAATGTGCGCCGTTTCCGGGTCGGGCAATAGATGATTGCGGTCGTTGGGGTCAGCTATGTACCCATAAGGCACTTGCCCGTTGACGCGCTCGCCTTTCTGCGCCTTTGCCTGTTTGACAGCCCGGATTTTCT
>ERZ773118.639-NODE-639-length-33200-cov-4.87588_pt1 | contig 33200 bp, 8 predicted proteins | sample MGYA00580562_ERZ773118 | MGnify/ENA primary metagenome ERZ773118 (study PRJEB29015, sample SAMEA2737878) | human gut metagenome | biome: human gut; feature: human-associated habitat; material: faeces | place: China | collected 2012 ... | reverse complement strand
TAAAAGCCTGAAAAGTACGCTGTCAAATATTCAGAAAATGAAAATTGAAGAACAGAAGAAAGCGGTCAGAAGCGGATATGATATGGATATTATTCCAACGGACATTTCTACATACGGAGAGGATGTGGAGGGATTGCTCAATGAAATCCAGTCCAGGAATGAGAAACTTTTTGAACTTACTTTTTTGCTGATGAATACAGCGGACAATAAGAGAAAACTGGACAATATTGTGTATCAGACTGCAGGAATCGCCCAGAAATATAATTGCAATATACGGAGACTTCAATATCAGCAGGAACAGGGACTTGTGGCATCACTACCACTGGGAATGAACCAGACTGGAATACAGAGAATTATGACTACGACTTCTACAGCAATCTTTGTTCCGTTTACCACACAGGAACTTTTCCAAGGCGGTGAAGCTCTTTACTATGGCTTAAATGCACTGTCAAACAATCTCATTATGGTGGATCGGAAACGATTGAAAACACCTAACGGCCTGATTTTGGGTACTCCTGGTTCCGGTAAGAGTTTTGCAACGAAAAGAGAAATTCTCAATGTTTTCCTGATTACAGACGATGACATTATTATCTGTGACCCGGAGGGAGAATATTTTCCGCTGGTAAATGCCTTAAATGGTGAAGTTATTAAAATCAGTGCAAAAAGTAATGATTACATCAATCCTATGGAAGTGAACCTGGATGTTATTTATCATCCGGAGAAATACAGGATTAATGGCGATGTGGAGGATATTGATACCATTATTGCTGATAAAGCAGAGTTTATCACATCTTTCTGCGAGGTCATTATGAAGAAACCTCAAAATGCAGAATTAAATGGTGATGAGGTTTCCATGATTGACCTGTGTGTAAAAGACATTTATAAAAAATATCTTTACAATGATCCAAAACCGGAAAATATGCCGACTTTGCAGGATTTCTATGAACGTCTGAACTTTTATGCACCAGATAAACCAGCAGCACAGAACATTGCCAACAGTCTGCAGTTGTATGTAACAGGATCGCAGAATGTATTTAACCATCGAAGTAATGTCGATACGCAGAACAGAGTGGTATGCTTTGATATCCGGGAACTTGGAACCACACTACGAAAAGCAGGGATGTTGATTGTCCAGCATATGGTTTGGACAAGAGTATCACAGAACCGCAGTCGCAGGAAATCAACCCGTTATTATGTGGATGAATTTCACCTTTTGCTGAACCAGCCACAGACTGCTAATTATTCTATTGAAATGTGGAAGAGATTTCGTAAGTGGGGTGGAATCATTACAGGAATCAGTCAGAATGTAACAGATTTTCTTGGCTCTCTGGCAGTAGAAAGTATTGTGGGAAACAGTGATTTTATCCTGATGTTAAATCAGCACAGCGGGGATCAGAAGATCCTTGCGGAGAAATTGAATATTTCCAAGCATCAGATTTCTTTTGTAAATAACAGTAATGCAGGAGAAGGGCTGCTTTTTTACGGAAATGTAATCATACCTTTTGCTGACAGATATCCGCAGGATACCAGAACCTATGCTTTGATGAGTACTAAACCGGATGAGATTCAGACTTAACGGACAAAAAAGCAGAGGTGAGGTACATTGGGAAAACAAAAATATACGGCGAAAGAGAAGAAAGTCAGCCGTATGACCAGAAATGGTCTGGTTGAGGAAAATCTTGCAACAAAGGAGACCAGAAAAGTTACAAACAGCGATCAGGAGTTGCCTTATAAACAGAAGGATGTAGAACAGGCATTTATTACTTCTGAAAAGAAGAAAAACTCTCATAAAAAAGCTGAAAAGAAACAATTTTCCGAAAAAGTTCAGGAGGGAAATCCTGCCAAAAAAGAAGAGGCTGCAAACAGTCCTCCGGGAAAACGAAAAACACAGGGACGGTACAGATACCGGGACAAGCCTGCAGGTGTATCTGTGGATTCAGCGGTAGAAATACGTGAGCGCAAAGAAAAACACAGGAGCCAGTATCAGCGACAGAAAAAGAAACAGCAGAGACTGCAGTTTGGAAAACTGGAGACAGATGGAAGTCTGAAGAAAGAAAAGAAAACTTCGGCTGAAACAGATGGAGGACATTTTCAGGCAGAGAAGAATGATGTTTCTACAAACCGAAAAAAAGGAAAGCAGAAATATAGCCGAAAAACAATAAAAACTTATCAGGAAGTGGATAAGGCTGCAAGAAAACAGGAAGCTGAGAGGCAGAACAAAATTCCGAAAGATTCTGTTTATACCAAGAAAACAAATGAGGAACAGAAAGCAAAGGTAAAGTACCATTTATATTTCGACAAAAAAACAGGGAAAACGGATGGTAAAAAGAAAACATTGTCTTCTGTTCCAAAGAAAGCATTAAAAAATGCAGTATATCAGAAAGCAGGCGAAGACGAAGAGGAAAACAGTGCTGTAGATGCAGCACATAAGCTGGTGCGTTCAGGTGAGTGGATATTACAGGAACATAGCAGTAGAAATATCCGGAAGAACCGCAGTCAGATACATAAAGAAAACCGTTTAGAGAAAAGAGCCTGGAAGAGTGCATCCAGGTATCAATATCAGAAATATCTGGAAGAACATCCAGAGATGCAGAAAAAGCTGATCAGAAAATTAATACAGAAGCAGAGGATTAAGCGAGAGTATCAGATGGCATACCGGGCTGGGAAGATTGCAAAAGAAACAAAAGACACCTCAATCCGGTCAGTAAATCTTGCTACTAAAATTGCAAGAAAGGCACAGGAAGTATTTGTAAGAAATGTAACTACTCTGATCTCAATGGGGTTGTTATTGATTTTGCTTCTTTCCGTAATGACAGGATTTGCTTCCTGTTCGGCTATGTTTTCTAATGGAATTTCTACGGTAATCGCTTCCAGTTACATTGCGGATCCGGACGAAATTGAAAAAGCAGAGTTGTATTATACGCAGTTGGAAGCCAGTCTTCAACAGAAAATAAACCAGATGGAAGCCCGGTATCCAGGAAAAGATGAATACAGATATAACATTGGTGAAATCGGCCATGATCCTCATACATTGATCAGTTATCTGACTGCCAGTTATGGGGATTTTAAGTTTGATGAGATAAAAGGAGAACTGGAAACAATTTTTTCTTTACAGTACGGAATCACCGTAGAGGAAAAAAGTGAAACCCGGCAGGAAACATCTACAATACAGGTAGGGCAGTCATTGGGAAATGTTGTGACCAGTGGATACTGTAATTGTCCCATCTGCTGTGGCGTGTGGAGTGGAGGACCTACTGCTTCAGGGGCAATGCCACAGGCTAATCATACGCTTGCGGTTGATGCTGTAAACCCATTTCTTCCAATGGGGACGAAAGTAGTGATGAATGGGATTGAGTACACCGTAGAAGATACTGGAAACTTTGCCCAGTATGGTGTCCAGTTTGATGTTTATTATGATAATCACGCAGTAGCTGAGGCACATGGTCATCAGACCTGGGAATGTTTTCTGGCAGAGGGCAATCAGAACTCTGTGGAAGTTACCCGTACAGTAACTGCAGATGTACTGAATGTTTCTGTTCAGGCAAAACCGCTTAGAAGTGTTATTCTGTCCAGAATGGAAGAGGATGAGCAGGAAATTTATGAAGAGGTCTATTCCAACAGAGGAAATTTACAGACATATAAAACTCCGGTTGAGTTAAACTGGTATGCCTATATCAGTACCTATTATGGGTATTCTGTAAACAATGGAACCGGGCAGACACAACTTCACAGAGGTGTGACGATTAATGTACGACAGGGAACAGAAGTGAAGTCAGCGATGAATGGTTTTGTTGTAGATGTAGGATATAGCGGAACTTTTGGAAATTATGTAGTTACGCAGGATAAAAAAGGTGTGCAGATTAAATACGCTTATCTGCAGAGCATTTCGGTAGCAAATGGTCAGGAAGTAACAACAGATACTGTAATTGGTACAACGGGAAGTACAGGAAGTGCAACCGGAAGCCAGTTATATTTGGAACTGGTCAAAGATGGGGAATATTATAATCCTGTTTTTTATATCAGTACCGGAGATAGCGGGCTGTATGGTGGAGGCGGCAGTTATGATGATGAGACTGTGCGGAGATTATTTGCGGAAGCAGACAAATATCTTGGTATGCCGTATGTATGGGGCGGTTCCAGCCCGGAGACTTCTTTTGACTGTTCTGGTTTTGTAAGCTATGTGTTTACCAATTCGGGTGTCTGCAATATGGGAAGACTTACTGCACAGGGAATTTATGACATTTGTATGCCTGTATCACCAGAAGAAGCAAGGCCAGGAGATATTATCTTTTTCACTGGGACGTATGATGCGGGAGAGCCGGTTACCCACGTAGGAATTTATGCCGGAGATGGACAGATGATCCATTGTGGAAATCCAATTCAGTATACGTCCATTAATTCTGCATACTGGCAGTCTCATTTCTATGCTTTTGGCAGGCCATAAGGAGGGGCGTATTTGAACATTGAACGAATAAAAGAAGAACTTGCAAGAACCTACGTTAAGATTGAAAAGCTACAGAAAAAAGCAAGGGATCTGGAAGAACAGAAGAAACAGGCAGAGGATATGGAGTATCTGAAAATTATCCGAAGCAATGGAGTTTCCGCAGAGGAACTTCAGTTGATGATTGATATCAGTAAGGAGGAACAAAAAAAGATATTGGAAACCAGAGAAAAGGAGCAGACAGAAAATGAAGAAATTTCATAAAAGAGCAGCTGTATTTTTAACCGCAGCTACGTTAGCAGGACTTCCGGCAGGAGCTTTCTTTTATAGTTCGCCCGGAAGTCTGACTGTATGGGCAGATAATGTAGAAGTGGAATCATCAGAAGAAAGCAGCCCGGAAGATGTTGATTTTTCAGATGAATCAGAAGCTGAAATTCTTGCAGATCCAGTGGAACAGGCACAGGAAGATGCAGGAAATGATGTGACGGAAACACCGGAAGTAGGGATTACCTTTACAGAACCCGAAGGCTGGCAGACAGATACGGCAACCGTAAAAATTCAAGTGGAAGATACAAAGAATACAGGTGCTTTTTCTATTGCAAAAGTAGAAGCAAGACTTTCAGAAAATGGAGGATGGTCAGACATAACCGGAAATATGGAAGTATCCATCTCTTCTAATTGTAGTATTTATGTGAGAGTTACCGATCAGAATGGAAATACTTATGAGCAGAATCGTTACATAGAGTGTTTTGATAAAACCAAACCAACTATTATTGCGGCTGCGAAGAATGGGATACTGATCGTGCAGGGAGTTGATGCGGAATCGGGAATTGCTGCTTTGTATGTCAATGGAAATGAATTCACAGAACTGACGAATAATACATTAAATGTCCGTTTGCAAAAAGCGGATACTTCCTATGAATACTTTACCCTGCAGGCAAAAGACAAAGCAGGAAATATGTCAGAGATCTATAAAGTAGGAAACCCTTATTATGAAAATCCAGATGCAGTAAAAGAAAATACAGAGGTTTCCGGAACGGAGCAAAATGCAGCTTCTTTGCCAGCCGATGGAACTGCAAGTAAGCCCACCAGTGCTACGGCAACCGTAACGGAACATCAGACAACGAATGAGACTGCTACTGCACCAACAGAACCAGAAAACACAGGAAATGAAACGGATACAGAAGCAGATACCGGACGGGTGCAGGGAGAAAGTTCTGCTTCCGGCATGACAACAGGAACAGTTCAGGACAAAGGGGGAAAGGAATTTTATACGATCAAGACAAAAAGTGATAAGGTTTTTTATCTGATCGTAGATAAGGATAAAACGGATGAAAATGTTTATCTTCTTACAGAGGTAGGCGAAAATGATCTGTTGAACTTTACGGATACCAACATGGTCACAATTCCACAGAACCAGGCTATTGCAGAATCCGCACTGCCACTTGAAACAGAGAAGATCACAGAGACACCGGAACCAGAAGTTACGATCATACCGGAAGAAAAGGAAGAACCTGAGAAGAAAAGCAATAATTCCGGCACGATTTTATTAATGCTGCTGGTTCTGGCAGGAGTTTGTGGTGCTTACTATTATTGGAAATTTATGAAAGGAAGAAATACTTCTTTTGATTATGAAGAGGACGAGGACGACGATGAGGAGGAAGATACAATTCGTGAGGATGATGAAGAATTAGAAGAATATGAAATGGAAGGTGAAGTAGAAGACGAAGAATCAGAGGAATAACTTTGTTTCACTTAATTACAGCGACAGGTGCAGAAAGGAGATTGAAAATTGCAGCTTGTAATTGCGGAAAAACCCAGCGTAGCCAGAAGCATTGCGAAGGTGCTTCATGCCACAAACGTAAAAGATGGCTACCTGGAAGGAAAAGAATATCTGGTTTCCTGGTGTATTGGGCATTTGATTGAACTGGCTAGTGCGGATCAGTACCGGGATGACTGGAAAGCATGGAAATATGAAACACTTCCCATGATTCCGGAGAATTGGAAATATCAGATTAAAGAAAGTACCAAAGGGCAGTTTCGGGTTTTAAAGGAACTGCTTCACAGAGCAGATATCACAGAAGTTATATGTGCAACAGATGCAGGAAGAGAAGGGGAGTTGATTTTCCGTCTGGTATATAACCAGGCAGAATGTAAACTTCCCTTTAAAAGACTGTGGATTTCTTCCATGGAGGAAAAAGCAATTCTGGAAGGATTTCAGCAGCTGAAAGATGGACATGAATATGATGATCTTTATTATTCTGCAGTGGCGCGAAGTGAAGCAGACTGGCTGGTAGGAATTAATGCCACCAGACTGTTTACGGTACTGTATCACCATCGGTTGATTGTAGGTCGGGTGCAGACACCTACACTTGCAATGCTGGTGGAACGGGAAAAGAGCATCGAGAACTTCCAGAAAGAGAAGTATTATCTGGTTCATCTTCTGATGGATGGATTGGATGCTGTAAGCAGCCGGATAAAAGAGAAAAGTGCTGCCGTTCAGATGATGGAGGATATGAAGGATGAAACTGCACAGATTCTTTCAGTAAAGAAAGAGAAGAAAAAGGTACAGCCGCCGAAATTATATGATCTGACCACATTACAGAGGGAAGCAAATCGTCTTCTTGGATTTACGGCACAGCAAACCTTGGACTATACCCAAAGCCTTTATGAGAAGAAACTGGTGACGTATCCAAGGACGGATAGCCAATATCTTACAGATGATATGGAAGAAAATGCTCTTCTGGTTGTCGGGGCAGTAAATAGTATGTTTCCTGAAATGTCAATAAAGGGTTCAGAACCAGATATAAAGAGACTTTTGAACAGTAAAAAGGTATCAGATCATCATGCAATTATACCAACGGTAGAAATTACAAACATGGATTTAAAAGCACTTCCGGGTGGAGAAAAGGAAATTCTCATGCTGATTGCATCAAAGTTATTATGTGCATCGGAACAGGAATACATATATGAGAGTATTAAGACTGAAATTTCCTGTCATGGAGAACTGTTTACTGCATCTGGAAAGAATGTTCTCCAATATGGATGGAAAGAAGTGGAAGAACGGTTCTTTAAATCATATGGGAAAAATGCAGAAAAGCCAGAAGAGGAGGAAAGTGATTTTCCAGATATAAAAATAGGACAGGTATTTGAATGTGTTGTTGTAAAATTTAGTGAACATTTTACAGCACCGCCGAAACATTATACGGAGGATACGCTCCTTAGTGCCATGGAACACGCTGGAAGCTCGGATACGATAGAAGACGCAGAGAGAAAAGGGCTTGGAACTCCGGCTACCAGGGCAGCGATTATTGAAAAACTGATTGAGAAAGGCTTTATTGAGCGTAAAAAGAAGCAGATATTACCTACAGCAGATGGAAGAAATCTGATCAGGATTCTTCCGGAAATGATCAAATCACCAAAACTTACAGCAGAATGGGAAAATGATCTGACACTGATTTCCAGAGGCCAGAAAAATGTAGAAGAATTTCTCTTCGAAATTGAAAAAATGGTTACCAAATTGGTAAGTGATAATGGACAGCCAGTGGAAGAATACCAGAAACTATTTTCAGATGGTCGGAAAGAAATTGGAAAATGCCCAAGATGCGGCAATAAGGTTTATGTGGGAAAGAGAAATTATTATTGTTCAGGAAGTGATTGCAGTTTTACTTTATGGAAAAATAACCGATTTTTTGAGAGTCAGGGAAAAACACTTGATGAAGCAACTGTCAGGAAGCTGCTGAGTGAGAAGCAGGTGCATTTCAAAGATCTGGTATCAGAGAAAACAAAAAGGAAGTATGAAGCAACTATAAAGATGGAGGTTTCAGAAACCGGAAATCCAAAGTTTCAGTTGATTTTCCCGGAACGGAAGAAAGGAAAAAAGAATGAAGAATAAAAAAAATATGAGAAGATTTTTGTCGGGATTCTTGGCAATGCTTACAGTGTTATCTACAATTCTATCTCCAATACTGTCCTATGCGGCAGATGTAGTGCCAGTGCCAGAAGAGCCACCGTTATACGAAGAAGTAAAAAATGAACTTGATGCAGATGAGGTGGTAAAAGCAAAAGATCTGGAACTGGAAACAGGCAGTATTTTTGAAGTGGAGAAAGATTTTACCGGACTGGAAATACCAGATGAAAAAAAGGTGAAGATCACTTTCCATGAGGCAAAAAATGAGGAAAAGCAGGACTTTACAACAGATTACGAAGATACATACAAAGCTGTTTATTATGTAGAGCCAGTAAGTGGACACCCAATTTATCAGATCAATCGTAAGCTGATTGTAAAGGAAGCGGTGGTGCAGGTTGCTGAATCTGAGAATCAGGAATCTGTAAGCAACCAGGAAGATGAGAATGAAGCAGAAGGCGAGGAACCAGCCATAGGCACTGCAGAGAGTGAAGAACCTGTGCAGGATGAGGTAAATGTAGAAATTCCGTCAGAGGATGAAATCTGTGAAGAAGTAACTCCGACAGAAATTCCGGTTGAGGAAGAGCCAATAGACACATTAATCCCGGAAAACCCGTCTGAGGAAGTTTCAACAGAAGAACCAGCCATAGATAATCCGGATACAGACAGCACATTTGAAGAAATTGCAGATACAGATCCGGAAGAAATGCCAGAAGCGACAGACGATTCTTTTACAGACGGAACAGAGAAAACAGAAGATGCAGATGGAAATTATCAGGTAAATATTGTTCGTGGAGAGGAATTTCATATTGAGCTGAACCATGAAGATGGACAGTATCAGCCAGGAGAAACCGTTGTATTTTCCGGAGATATGCCGCAAGGCAGCTTAATTGCAGTAGGAACAACAAAAGTACAAGCAAATCAGACAGAGAATACAGAAGATTTATTATATTCAGAGGTGACTTATCACGAAGAATCGGATAAATTCAGTTTTGAAATGCCAGCAGATGACATTGATCTAAGTGTTTCCACGGATCAGGCAGAGAACGGTATCATGTTACTTGCAGCCGATACTCCATGGGATGATGCAACAAATATTGAAGCAAATAAATATTACTATTATTCAGATGGCCAGCTTCATCCGTTTGATACAGTTATGGGACAGGGTGGAAATGACAGCTACAAATATGTTCGTTACAAAGCAGGCGGAAAGACTTATACAGTAAATGCGTATTGTATGCAGCACTCCATGCAGTCACCTCCAAGTGGGACAACATATAAAAATATGGTTGAACTGGATGAAGGTGGAGATGATAAATATTTGAGAAAAGCCTTATTCTATGGATATGGCGGTCCAGGATGGGGACATACATTCAATGGATATAATGTAAAATCCATTATGGAAAAATATGGATGCAGTTCTGAGACAAGAGCCATGCAGCATTACCTGGTTGACTATTTATATGATGGCGAATCCGGATTTGGAGGTGCGCTTTCTACAACCGCTAAAAATATGCTGAAAGAGATTAAAGCAGCTCTTGCTAAAATGCCTGATCCGACAGCAATGAAACTTCTTCCAGGACTTTCCGTTAATGCAACGGGAAAGGAAACAGAAAGTTTTACCTGGAAGGCAAATGAAGCATTTACCATTACCATTCATCTGGAGAACGGAGTAAGCCTTGTTAATGAAACCACAGGAAAAACGGCATCTGGAAATGTCACTGTAAAGGGTGGAGAGAAATTCCATCTTGTAGCTACAACAGCCAATATGGGTAGCCTGAAAGGAAAGTATGCGATTACATCTAATTTCCCTTTGGATTTCCATGCAATGCTCTTAAAATTGGAGAGTTCACAGGACATTGGTTTTGGCTACTATACGGATTCCTCTGACCTGCAGATTACAGTTGACTGGCCGGAAGAAGCAGTTATTGAAATTACAAAGAAAGATGGAGATACTGGAAAAAATCTAGCTGGAGCCGTGTATGGGGTATATAGTGATAACGCCTGCACAAAGCTGATTGCTAAAATGCCGCCAACAGACAGCAATGGTTCTTCACGTGTAACTCTTACCAAGACACAGGATACTGTTTACTTAAAAGAGATTACAGCACCGGAAGGTTATGTTGTCCAGGCTTCTTCGTATGGAGTGAAATTAGTAGTTGGCAGTACAACCAAACAGACTGTAACGGACAAAGAGCAGAAAGGAAATCTGACCGTTTATAAAGAGGGAGAAGTTTTTGTAGGAGCTGTATCTGATGAAAATGGAACTTCATTCCAGTATGAGAAACGCCGTCAGAAAGGAGCCGTTTATAACGTATATGCTGCCGAGGATATTGTAACAGCAGGTGGAAAAAAAGTTTACAAAAAAGGCGCAGAAGTAGCGAAAAATCTGATCACAGGTGAGAACGGTTCTGTAACGGTAAAGAATCTTCCGCTTGGAAGCTATAATGTAACAGAAGCACAGGCCCCGGAAAATTTTTATAATGCAAAAGAAACAAAAAAAGTAACCATTTCTTATGCAGGGCAGACTGCAGAAGCGGCTTTCTCAGAGACTACCTTTACAAATGACCGTCAGAAAGCAGTGGTGCAGGTGATAAAGAAAGACAAAGATACTGAAAATACACTATCCGGAGGGCATTTTGCTCTGTTTGCAGCGCAGGATATGAAAACTGTGGATGGAAAAGTAGCAGTAAAAAAAGATGCTCTGATTGAGACTGCAATTACTGGTACTGATGGAAAAGCAGCATTTAAAGCAGATCTTCCAGTGGGATTTTCTTATTATGTAAAAGAAGTCCAGGCTCCGGCTGGTTATGTCAGAAATGAGAAAGATACTTATTCTTTCCAGTTCAGTTATACCAATGATGAACAGGCAAAAATTTCTTTCAGTCATACTTTTGTGAATGACAGGGTCAGTGCTGCAATCTCTTTGAATAAAAAAGATGCCGAGACAAAAGAAAATAAGGCACAGGGAGATGCTTCCCTGGAAAATGCGGTGTATGGACTTTATGCAAGAAACGACATTACCCATCCAGATGGAAAGACAGGCGTTATTTATAAAGCCGGAAGCCAGATTGGTACGCTAACTACCGATAAAGAAGGAAAAGCAAGGATAGAGAATCTTTATCTTGGAGAGTATTATATCAAGGAAATTACCCCATCCGTAGGATATCTGGCAGACGAGCATGAATATGATCTTGTATGCAGTGATGAAGGTGATCTGACAGCGGTTGTAGAAAAAGAGTGTACCTCACTGGAAACGGTGAAGAAACAGCCGTTTGAACTTATTAAAGCTGCCAATAATGGAGACACAGATGCTGCATTACTATCCGGAGCTGGATTTAGTGCATATCTGGTATCTTCTTTGGTGGCAAAAGAGGATGGAAATTATGATTTTTCCTCTGAAGAGCCGGTTGTGATCGGTGAAAATGGAGCAACAGAAATTTTTACAAATGAGAAAGGTTATGTAAAATCCATTGCAATTCCATATGGAACATACCTGGTGAGAGAAACTACAACACCCCATAATTACAAACCTGTAGATGATTTTATTGTTCGGATTACAGAGAATAAACCAACAGAGCCGCAGACATGGAGAGTTCTTTTGGATAAAGAATTTTCTGCAAAACTGAAAATCATTAAACAGGATGACGAGACTAAAAAATCAGTTTTAATTCCGGGAACAGAGTTTAAAATTTATGATCTGGATCATGAAAAATATGTAGAGCAGGTAACTACATACCCGACAACCGTTACACATACCTCTTATTTCACAGATATAGACGGATATCTGATCTTGCCGCAGAATTTAAAAATCGGTCATTATAGAATCGAAGAGGTAACAGCACCGGACGGTTATACCATTAACAAAAATTATGTCGAAATACAGGTGGACACCAATACCCTGTATCAGACTGATCCGGTATCAGGTGATGCAATCATTGAAGTTGTATATGAGAATCATCCGGTGAAAGGAAAACTCACTGTACAGAAAAAAGGAGAGGTTCTTTCGACCTATAAGAATGATTTTAAGTATGAAGTTCAGAATCTTTCTGGTGCAGTATATGAAGTGTATGCTGCAGAGGATATTTATACAGCTGATTTCCAGAAAGATGACACAGGAAAAAGAATCCTGGAATATGCAAAGGGTGCAAAAGTTGCAGAACTGACAACGGATGAATCCGGAAAAGCAGATCTTGATAATCTGCCTTTAGGAGAATACAAAGTGGTAGAAAAGACTGCACCAGAGGGATTTGTATTAAATAAAGAAGAACAGAAAATTTCTTTCGTCTATGCAGACCAGGATACACCAGTGATCTCACAGAGTGCAGAGTTTATAAATGACCGCCAGAAAGTAGAAGTGTCAGTTGTGAAAAAAGATGCTGAAAATGAGAAAGGGCTTTCTGGAGCAGAGTTTGGTCTTTACGCAAAAGAGGATATAAAAGCAGGGGATAAGGTACTGGTAAAAGCAGACGAACTGCTTACAAAAGCGGTAACAGGTGAAGATGGAAAAGCTGTTTTTGAGCAGGATCTGCCATTTGGAACTTATTATATAAAAGAACTGGCAGCACCAGATGGTTTTGTATCTTCTGATGAGCAGATTGAGGTGACTGCGAAATATCAGGGACAGGAAGTAAAAAAAGTAAAACTGGAAACTGTTTTTAGGAATGCGCCGACAACAACTGAATTTACGAAATCAGATATTACAACAGGTGTGGAACTTGACGGAGCAACACTGACGATTTTGGATTCAGACGGAAAAGAAGTAGAAAAATGGACTTCTGTAAAAGGAAAAGCTCATGTAATAAAGAGACTTCATGTGGGAGAAAATTACACACTTCGGGAAGAGTTTGCACCATATGGTTATCTGCAGGCAGAGGAAGTGAAATTTACAGTTTCTGATACTGCAGATGTTCAAAAAGTAGAAATGAAGGATGGTGTTCCGGTTGGACGAATCATCATCAATAAAAAAGGTGAATTTGTCAAAGAAGTTACCTGGAAAGATATGCTGGCAGGCGGCATGGACGCAGCATTTGGTTATGTTACAGGTTCTTTGAAAGATGTTACTTTTGAAATTTATGCAGCGGAGGATATCAAGGCTGCAGATGGGGAAAGCAGTGATTATTATAAAAAGGACGAACTGGTAGCAACAATTACGACAGATGCTCTTGGATATGCCAGATCAGAAGATCTTCCTTTAGGCAAATATTATGTAAAGGAAAAAGAGACGGCGGATGGATATGTTCTGGATGGAGAAATCAGAGAGGTTGATCTGACTTATCGTGATCAGAATACTCCGGTTGTGACTTATGATGAGGACTGGCAGAATAACCGCCAGAAAGCAAAAGTAACTGTAGTTAAGAAAGAAAAAAATGCAGACCGTGTTCTGGAAGGCGGAGTATTTGCACTTTATACAAAGAATGATATTTTAAATGCAGAAGGCGAAGTAATCCTGAAAGCAGATACCATGATCGAGCAGAAAGCTACGGATCAGGATGGAAGAATTGTATTTACGGCAGATCTTCCAATCAATGGCAGCTACTATGTAAAAGAAGTGCAGGCTCCTGCAGGATTTATAACAACAGAAGAAATCAAGGAATTTGACTTTACTTATGCGGGAGAAGATGTTGCAGAAGTATCCTTTGAGTTCACTTATGAAGACGAGCCAACTACTTTTGAAATCACAAAATCAGATCTTACAACTGGGGAAGAATTACCAGGTGCAAAACTGAAAGTATCTGATCCAGAGGGAAACGTTGTGGATGAGTGGACTTCCGGAAGCACACCACACATCATTAAGGAACTGGAAGTTGGAAAGAAATATACATTAACAGAGACAATTCCTGCTGATGGTTATGCAACTGCAGAATCCATTACGTTTGTAGTAGAAAATACTGCAGATATACAGAAAGTAGAAATGCAGGATGATACAACAAAAATTCTGATCAGTAAAGTTGATATGACAGATGGAAGCAGCGAGGTCAAAGGTGCTAAACTGTATATTCTTAATGAAAACCAGGAAGTTATGGAAAGCTGGACATCTGGTGATCAGCCCCATTATGTAGAGAAACTTCCAATCGGTACTTATACATTATTGGAGGAAACAGCACCGAAAGGCTATATTGTGGCAAATAAAGTGACATTTGAGATTAAGGACACCGGAGATATTCAGGGAGTCAAAATGGAAGATGAACAGGCAATGGGCAAGGTGATCTTAAATAAAACAGATAAAGATACCAAGAAGCCAATGAAAGGTGTAGAATTTGCCCTTTGTGACAGTAAAGGTAAAGTTCTGGAAACTCTGGTAACAGACAGTGCCGGCCATGCAGAATCAAAGAATTATCCGATTGCGACTTTTAAGAATGGGCAGTATAAAAAAGCAATCACATATATCCTGAAAGAAACAAAAACACTGGATGGATATCAGCTTGATGAAACAGAGCATAAGATTCAGTTTGAGTATGTCAATGACCGTACTCCTGTGATTGAATATACTTTGGATCTGACAAATGAGAAAGCTTCGGAAAAAGATACTCCGGAAACATCAGAAAACCAGGGAGGCAGCACTCCTGTTTCCCATAGTTCCGATGCGACTTCCGTATCCAGTTCACCAAAAACAGGAGATAACACAAATATTGCTATTTTTGTGCTGGCTCTTGCGGTATCAGCAGGATGCTTGGGAACTGTAGTGGCAGTTAAGAGAAAACGCAAATGATAGTAGAATAAGGCTTTGGAGCTGCAGTTGCAATGCAGCTCCAGATCTTATGATTGTAGTATTTGAGATTTTATATTATTATAAGCATAGATAATATTTGGTAAAATTATTAGTAGTGAGTCATTACTATGTGGGTATAGGAAAATTAATGATTTGGTGATTGGGGAGAATTAAAAAACGTGATTCACTTAATGGTGATGTGAGGAGGCTATTAAATGCAGAATGCAATCCATGAAGGATACGAATATCAAGATTATTTTTCTGTTTCAATAATTTTGCAACTAATGCTTCAGCGGAAAGATGCTGAAATAATTGTTGATCGCAAAGATTTCAACGGAGATAAATTTGATGATTTAAAGGTAAAGTTATCTAATGGAATCACTGAATTTCAGATTAAGTATTCTGACGAGGAAAGTTCCCATAACCTTACAAAAAGTGACTTGTCAAATGGAAATGGACATGATACTGCGTTATGCGATCTTTTTGCATCTTGGAAAACGAGAAAAGAATCCGAAAATAATACTGAGATAAAACTATGTCTTGCGTGGGGAAGGCCGGCAGATGATGATCCGATTGCAAAGTTTCTGAAGCCCATTCAAGAACATACTATGCCTTTTTCAACCGTTGCATACTCATTTGATGGCGCGGCTTTTTGGCCAGCAGAAGATACACCTCCAAAAACGTGGAAGAAATTTAATTTGAAGATTAAGTCGGAGCCTATTGAGAGAGAAGATTTTTTAGCTTTTTGCAATGAACTTACATTTATTCTAGAAATGCCCAAGGCAAGTCTTGATTTAAAGAAGCCTGGTGATATAGAAAATGTAATTATTCAGCAAGTTGAAAAATTGGGCGTAGGAATATATCCAAATGATAATCTTAGAGTAGAGGATGTTATCGGTAAACTCGCAATGGAAGTGAAGCATTCTAGAGCAATAGGGAATAAACTTTATACGAATGTTTTAATGGGACGTCTTGGTTTAATTGCGGATTACGGAAAATTTGATCAAAGATTTCCTGTGGATTCAGCACATCAGATAATACTTAGTGATGAAATTGAACGGCTACATCAAGTAATCCGTGATTCAAAACATGTTATTATTTCTGGCAATCCTGGTTCTGGAAAATCTTGGCTTGTCGATGAATATATAGATAAGATTAAAAAAGAAAACAGTAAAGTTATACATTATAATTGCTTCCAATCATTACAAGATATAAATAGTCTTGAGAGGATACGTGTTGATTCTTTATATGGAAATTTAGTTTCACAGATTGTAGAACAATGTCCAGAGTTAATCGAACATAAAAAAACGATTTTGGGGGCGGATAAAGCAGAACTTGAAAATTTACTTTGCTTGATTGGCGAAGAGATTTATTTAGTAGTGGATGGTCTTGATCATATATCCAGAGAATATGAGCTACATAAAGATCTTATTTCGCGCTCTGAGACAGAAATTATTTCTGAATTATTGGAAATACAATTTCCGGATAATTGTTATGTGTTAATATCATCACAACCAATAAAAGCGTTGGAGAATTTTAGAACCAGGAATTATGGGGTATTTGAAATTGAGTCTTGGAAAATAGATCAGGTAAAATCTTTGATGGAGACTTTTCATATTAAAGATAATATTATTGAAAATGATGATACTTCATCAATAAGTGAATATTTGCTTAAGAAATCTCAGGGAAATGCTCTATATCTTAGTTATATTTTGCGTCAATTGAGAAATTCGGACGTAAATAAAGAATTAATAGACGAAATACCAGATTATGATATAAGTCTGTCTAAATATTATTCCTATCTATATACAAAGATTCATAACAATCGGACGGTTAATGCACTATGTGGGGCAGATTTTTATCTCAGTTCAGACGATTTAATGGAGATTACTGGAGATGGAGAATTTGTGGAACATGATATATCAGTGCTTCAGCCACTGTTAATTGAGAATATTTCAAACGGTGGTTTTTCAATTTATCATGAGAGTTTCAGGCGATTTGTATTGGCTTTATTAAAAGAAAAAAAGGTTGATTTAGAGAGAAATGTTTATGGCATTCTTGCCGATTGGTTACAGGAAAAACCGTTTTTTGAATTTAATAGGTCATTTTATTATCTCACAGAACTATTGTATAAGATTAAGAGAGATACTGAAAATACTGCTTTGATTGAGAAGAAATTTGTTCTTAAATCGGTTTCAGAGGGATATTCGCGGAAATATATAAGAAAGAATTTGAATTGTATTATTCGAAGCGCTGGTAGAAGTGAAAATTTAGTTGCATTGGTAATGGCTGGTGAATTATTGGCAATGCTTGATGATTTGAATGAATTTGAAAGTACTGGAGAAGAATATTTACAAGCAATATCTGATATAAAAGGCGCTTCTAAACTAAATCAATTAATGCAGATTGATGGAGAACCGACTTTTGAGAAGGATACAGGTCAATTGGCATGCTATATTTCTTCAAAAGCAGGTGTTAAACCTTGGTGGGAGTTGTATTTAGATACAGATACTAAACAAGTCGAGATTGAAAATTTTAAATATTATCTTAGATATAATTTGGATGAGCAGGGTGTTAGTATTATTCCTGATCTTATGGAAACAATAGAAAAAGATGACGTTTCTGTAAGAAATGAATGCATTGAGATTGCATATGATGAATTACGAGATTATATAGAAACTACAGAAATTGCTTCTATTGCGGAAAATCGGCAACTGATGCATTGGAAAATATATCTTTCATATATTGAAAACGGATATTATCCGCAAACGGATGTTTCCTTTGAGGATACAATCGGAAATTGGGAAAAAATTAGAAAATTAAAGATGCCAGGAGAAGAAGATGTCAGGATTTTTAAGGAGTTCTTTTCACAAATATATTATCTGGCTAAGCGGGAGAATAAAAAAGCAATAGAGACAATTTTAGGCGATTGCGGAAATATTAACTGGTTTTATAATTGGATAATTTATTCTGTAAAAATGGCAGAATTGTGCGCTCGAACAGCACGAATGGATTCTAAATCTATTTGCGAATTAGCGCTTAGTAATTTAGAACTATTGATACAGGATACGGAAGTATTCAAGGGAGAACCGCGTACTTGTGATTTGTATTTTCTCCGGAATGAGTTAACAATATCATATGAACGGGCAGTAAAATTGATTGTTCAAAATGGAACGATAACGGATTTGAAAAAAGCATTAAGTATTCTTGAACAGCTTGATGATGAGACTGGAACAAGCTTAGATCATAGCATGGAAGGTCCATTAACTGATGCAGAATTTATGAAAGTAATATCTCGTTTTTTGACTATTGACAATTATGAGGCTTTAAAACCGTATTTATTAAGGACTCAAGAAAAAATAGAAAAAAATGAGGTATATGACCGCATTGCTGTGGCCAAGCTTCGATTTGCTAGTCTTATTTCAAAATATAATCAGATTGAGGCTTTAGAGTATTTTGAGATGTGTACGCGTTATCTTGTTGCGTATGGCTTTCATAAGGATGTTATCCTGGAACAAATCATGGATTCTTATAATATATTTTTCGAATGTGTTGCAGAAAATTCGAAAAATGAACGTGACACAATAACAGAAATGACAATGGCACTTTGGAATCATACTGATGGAAGAGAAACAAAGCATTTCTTAAATCATTGGTTTGATAAATTACTCAAGACCGATTCAAGGTATGCGCTTGCTTTTTTGAATGAGTTACAGATAAAAAATGGAAAATGGTGGGTTGTGGAACGCATGTTATTGTCTGCTATAGAAAAGTATTGCAATGATCCTGCCTATTTAGATATTGTAATTGGATTGATTGAGTCACTTCCAAATGATACAAGTCCAAGGCTTATTGATTCGGCCGCATCTGTATTTAGAACATTAGCACGGATGTGCATAGAGAGCGACGATAAAGAAAGATTACGGCTTAAATGGCGTATGAATGAGCTTGTTACCAATGTTGTTTCGAGATTTAATATACTGGATAGGCCTTGGTCAGAAAATGATCCTTGGAAAGATGGAAGTATGAAAGATTTCTTGTTAACAGTCGAGACAGCAGGATTTAATGTTTCACAGTATATAGAGTATTTTCATATCAAGCAAGCTGATAATACGAACGAAAAAGACAGTAAAAAAACAGTTGATATTTTTGAAGAAAATAGAATGCATTTTGAAGCCTCAACCTTGGAAGAAGCAAAGAAATGGTTTGAAACACATGATTTGATGGAACGAGATGTGAAACATATCTGTGGATTCCTTAAGCCTTATCAGAACGATAAAGATATTATACTTGGTCTACTGAAATCTATAATTATAAAAAGTAATAGATGGGGTTATAATAGCAGACAAAAGGATATCATCCTGCAAATTATAAATCAGTTAGAACTGGATGACAAGGAAATGTCAGAAATTCATATGTTGATGTATCTTTATTCATATGAATGGGGAAGTTCCTTAATGGATAAAGATGAATTTATCAATAGTATGCGGCTGAATTCGGATGTGGCTCGTGACACATTTTATCGTGAGGTCCCTGAAGTTATTATTTTGCATTCAGGTAGAATTACAAAAGGGCTTTTGGATGCACTTTGGGCAATTGAATTTAACAAAGAGAGTATTATTATGATTTGGAGAGGTGCATTCGATATTATGAAGCTTCGCTTCCCGAATCTCGATCAGTATTCTGTTGATAATGTTTTGATGGAAAAGGATGAACTGTCAGAACTACGTAACTGTTTGTTAATGCGGTTTATTGATGGAGGCAAGGAATCGTTTCTAGCAACTTATGCTTATTTGGCAAATGCTGCTGAAGAAGAGAAGTATTCAGAATTTACAAAGTCGATAGTATTTTGTTTAGAGCAGTATGAAAAATATAATCTTGTGACACAAATAGCAATTGCAGATTTAGTAAAATGTTACTGCTTTCATCTGAGAAAGTTGGATAAAGAGCGAGTTATAAATGCAATCAATACTGTTTATCCAACTGGAAATTTGCTTTTAGATGTTATATTCTCGGAGCTTACAATATATAAGAACTTTCTTTTAAATCATTCTGATAAACATGTGCCAGATTATATGGAACAGGAAGATATTGAGTTTTATTTATCAGAAGAACTCTATGATCTTGGCAAAGAAAAGGCACAAAAAGAAATTGATAAATATGCTAAGAATTCAATATATCGAGATCCAATTATGGGGGTGATTAAGAGCTGTGGTATTGATTATGTGAATCTTTATAAAAAATTACATACATCAAAAATATTGAATGAAAAAATACAAGATTTTATTGGGGCATCAAGTAAGATCCCTGAAATAAATACTGTATACAAATCATATGTAATTCAATATGCACTTCATGCGATTATTGAAAAAGCTTTTAGGGATAGAAAACCGGAATTAATTCCACAGAATTTACTACGATTGATGCCAGATTATCAAGGAATGTATAGATTATTTAAGTGCCGTAAAATACAACCTCAAAATCATCTATATGATAAGGATAATTCGTGTGAGCCGTTTCTCCCAAGTAATGAGGATGAATACATTCTAATCGGAGCTTTTGAGAAAAAATCACACATTGATTATAAACAGGCATCTTGTATATTTGCATATCAAGGAATAATAGGTTTGGATGATAAAAAACAGAAGAAACCCTTTCAAGAATGTCTTGCGCCAGGAGTTGAAACAGGAGAACTCTATGTAATTTTAGATAATTCGGAAGCACTGATTAATTTAATTGAAACATTAGATAGGGAATTAGAAGATGAAAATTATCTGTGGCCGAAAAATTCCGTTTTTAAACTATTTAATGTCCATATTGAATTTGATTTTTTGCATAGAAGATATATTGCAGTCAATCAAGAAGATGACATTATCTTTATCATGAAAAAATGGTCGTCTAGTTATAAAGGTGACAGTGAATATCCAGGAAATGTGATTCCATTATATAGTGGCACTGAATTGTATATAAAGAGAGAATATATTGGAATATTAGAACAACAGTTTGGAACGCTGATGATGGAAACTTGTGTGGAAGCATGTACGCAAACTTATTGATAAAGGGAGAATGAAAATCATACTAACATTAATATTAGAAAAAGTGTAAGCTGATTTCTGAAATGCAGATGTGTAATGTTTATGCACATCTGTATTTTTGTTATTGTTTCGTGGCTGTGTATCGCACAACCTTATTTGAAAAAGGAGAAGAAATTGAAATTAGGAGCAAGAATAAGAAAAATCCGTATGTTTCGCAATATAACTCAAAAAGAACTGGGGCGCAGGTTAGGGTATGGAGAAAATAGTGCAGATGTGAGAATCGCCCAATATGAAAGCGGACAGCGTACACCGAAGCAGGAAACGCTTATCCGGATAGCAGAAATATTGGAAGTTGATGTCCGAAATTTTTTAAGTCCTGGAATTGCGACAATGGACGAATTAATGGAAACTTTATTCTGGATGGATGAAGAAAATAGAGGGCTTTTTCATCTGTTCCTGCTAAATGATTCAGAAAGTGAAATAGTTGGAATCACAATGAGGGATAAAAAAACAATGTCTTATCTGCAGGAATGGATGGGGAAAAAGCAGAAACTGGGCGATGGAAGAATTACAGAAGAGGAATATCTGGAATGGAAACTGCATTGGCCAGAGGATAAGAGAAAAACAGAATATAAAACCGTATGAAGTAAAAAGGAATTGCTTTGCGGAGAGTTACCTGTTAGAATATTACTGGAGCAACCGTGTACAGGGTTGGTAAAAACCTCCTGGATTTTCAGATTCCGTTAAGGGATACAGAAGAAGGGAGGTGGAGCGAATGGATACATACGAAGTCTTGAGCTTATTGTTCTTAGGCGGTACGTTTCTGATTGCTTTGCTTGCCTATTTGGATAATAGGGACAACAAGCGAAAAAAATAGCCTACCCTGTCTGCCAACAGGATAGGCAGCTCTCTTTGAGAGCAAAATAAATTAAAACCTAATCCAGGAGCATCCACCTTGTGGGCGGTTACTCTTTTCAATTAGAATATAGCATTTTCTCTCCGAAAAGTAAAGTACATTTTATGCAGCCAATTCTAAAAAGAGTGGGCTGTTTTTTTATTGACAGGAGGGAAGTTAAATGTCTAAACTACAGGACATCCGAAACTTGGTGCAGGAACATGCCGTATTGGTGAGTAGTTCGCCAGGGGATTGGATGGATTATATGGACACAGCATCAAGGTTATATCGTTATTCTTTTTCAGACCAGCTTCTGATCCATGCACAGCGTCCAGACGCAACAGCCTGTGCATCACTGGAACTATGGAATGAAAAGATGTTACGCTGGGTAAATCGTGGTGCAAGAGGAATTGCCCTGTTTGATGAAACCTGGCAGAATACCAAACTTCGTTATGTGTTTGATATTTCGGATACCCATATGGTAGCCGGGGGCAGAAGCCCGTATCTGTGGCAGATGCAGGAACACCAGAGAGAAGAGATCCTCACCCATCTGGCAGAGGTCTATGCTCTGGAAGAAAAGGATGCGGCAACTTTGCAGGACGCATTGATGGCGGTCGCAAGGGAAATGGTCAATGACAATCTGGAGGAATACCTGGATGGATTGGAATATGCTGTAGAAGGTACTTATCTGGAAGATCTGGATGAGGTGACGATTCGCAGTGATTTCCGTCAGCTGGCAACAGACAGTGTTTACTATCTGCTTTCCAGGCGATGCGGGCTTGACCCGATGGAACTTCTGGAAGAAGAGGACTTCATGCATATTACAGATTATAACCATCTGTCAGTTCTCACCTTCCTTGGAAATGCGGCAAGCCAGCTCAGTGAGAGTATTCTGATTGATATTGGAAAGACCGTACATAAAATTTCTCTGGAAGAAGCGAGAAAAGAGGTTGAAAATTCCAATGAAAGGAATTATAATAACTTTACCACGTTAATGCGCGAAATTAAAAACCAGGATGCAGAAACGAAAAAAGAAGAAAATATTGAAAATGAAGGAGGAACCGATTATGGAACTGACATATCATCGCAAGGGAGATTACCTGTTTCCGAATCTGACCGTCGAAGAGGAAGAAGTAACGATCGGGAAATACGGGATGCTGCGGAGGACATTTCTGAAAGAACACAAGAACAGCCTTTATCAGAGCCTGTTCCTGACCGGGAAGCTGAACAGCCATCTGGAACAGATCGAGAAAGCAGCACAGGAGAGAATGGACAGCCAGATGGAGAAACTGCTGGAGAAGAATCCGGCACCGGACAAGGAAGCAGATCCGATGGCATGGACAGCACACATGAACGTACTGATGGCAACAGCGGAAGAGAGCATCTTGACGGAATTGGTATACAGTTAGTCGAAGATACAAGAGAAGATGGATTGAGTAAAGCAGAGGAAGAGATCGCCTCTGCTTTATCTTTGCCCGAATATCCCACCGCAGATGAACAAAGGCGGCAGATCGAGGAAAGAGCAGCTGCCCTTTATGCCGGAGAAATCCCGATTCCAGAGGAAGTTGTCGATGAGATCTTACGGACAGGAGGAAACCGGAAAGCAAGCCAGCTCCGGATCATCTATAATTTCATGAGTGAACAGACACCGGAGGAATATACGGAGTTTGTGAAGCGTGAATACCGCAAAGGGGGAAAAGGTTTTCAGATTGATGGAAATGAATATTCGGTCTGGTTTGATGAAATCGGGATGCAGATCGCAGTGGGGCATACGGTTACAGACCATATCTTAGAAGAGATAGACAGACCATTTACGGATGATTTCTTCTGGGAAAAACCAGGAAAAGAAATGGTAGCAGTTTTAGAGAATCCAGAGCAGACAGAAGAACTGTTACAGAAGATGGATGCAGCGTTGGCAGCTCTTCCATTGGATTTTGAAGCGTATGGGACAAACTATCAGCAGAAAACAGAACTTCTTTCAGAACTCCACCAGTATGCAGAAGGAACCTATACGATATTTCCGACACCGGAAGCAGAACCATCCTTTACAGAACCGTCAGGGCACCAGATGACCATGTTTGATTTCTTGGATACGAAGGCAGTGGCAGAACCGACCGTAGTAGATATGTCAGATGTGGAGGAAATAGAAGAGGAAGAGGTTACTGCCAAAGAAGATATTCCGGAAAGTCAGGAACAGGAAAAAGCTGTGTTAGAACCACACAACTTCCGTATCCAGGATAATGACCTTGGAGCAGGCGGTCCGAAAGCAAAGTATAAAGCAAATATGGAGGCCATCCATTTGTTACAGACTTTGGAGAAAGAAGAACGTCTGGCAACACCCGAAGAACAGGAAATCTTATCACGCTATGTTGGCTGGGGTGGCATCCCGCAGGCATTTGAAGAGAATAACAGCAGCTGGGCAGATGAGTATCTGGAATTAAAGAATACTTTATCGCCGGAAGAATACAGTGCAGCAAGGGCATCGACCTTAAATGCTTTTTATACGTCCCCGATAGTGATCCGAAGCATGTATGAAGCACTGGAAAATATGGAACTGAAACAGGGAAATATCCTGGAGCCGTCCTGTGGTGTCGGTAACTTTATGGGAATGATCCCGGAGAGTATGAGCAAAACCAATATGTACGGTGTAGAACTCGACCCGGTTTCGGGAAGGATCGCAAAACAGCTTTACCAGAAAAATAAGATTGCCGTGCAGGGATTTGAGGAAACCAGTTATCCGGACAGCTTTTTCGACTGTGTGATAGGCAATGTTCCGTTTGGAGCGTATCAGGTCAGTGACCGCAGGTATGACCGCCATCATTTTATGATCCATGATTATTTTATTGCAAAATCCCTTGATCTGGTCCGTCCGGGCGGCGTAGTTGCAGTGGTAACTTCCAGTGGAACGATGGATAAGCAGAACCCAGCAGTGAGACAGTATATCGCAAACCGGGCAGAACTGCTTGGAGCCATCCGATTACCGAATAATGCGTTCCAGAGAAATGCCAATACCAGCGTTGTTTCTGATATTTTGTTTTTCCAGAAAAGGGACAGGGCATCCATTGAGGAACCGGAATGGTTAAATCTAAAGGAAACACCGGAAGGCTATTCGGTCAATGCTTATTTTGCAGAGCATCCGGAAATGGTGCTTGGTGATTTTACTACAGAAAGTACCCAGTACGGAAAGCAGGAAGTGACTGTAAAACCAAAAGAAGGCATTACCTTAGAAGAACAATTAAAGGAAGCCGTCCAGAATATCCATGGCACGATCACGGAACTGGAACTTTCGGATACAGAGTTAGAAGAGGATGTTGTCTCTATCCCGGCAGACCCGGATGTAAAGAATTTCAGTTTTACCGTAGTGAATGAGGAAGTCTATTACCGGGAAAATTCTGTGATGAATCGCATGGAGCTTCCGGCAATGACAGCGGAACGTGTCAAAGGGATGGTGAAGATCCGTGATGTTACGAATGAACTGATCCGGTGTCAGATGGAAGAGGGAAGCGATGAGCAGATCACAAAGCTGCAGGAAAAACTCAATGAAGAATATGATATCTTTACAGCAAAATATGGTCTTATCAGCAGCAATGCCAATAAGAGGGCATTCAGTCAGGACAGCAGCTATTGTCTTTTGACTTCTCTGGAATTTCTGGATGATAAGGGAGAACTGAAACGGAAAGCGGATATTTTTACCAAAAGGACGATCCGCAGGGCAGAAACGGTAACTTCCGTGGATACTGCCAGTGAAGCACTTGCGGTTTGCATTGGTGAGAGGGCAGGCGTTGACCTTTCCTATATGGCACAGCTTTCAGGGAAAACAGAAGAGGAGCTTACAGAAGAACTGGCAGGGGTGATCTTTAAGAATCCGATCGGTGAAAAATGGGAGCCGTCGGACGAATATCTTTCTGGAAATGTGAGGGAGAAACTGCAGATCGCAAAACAGTTTGCAGAAGATCACCCGGAATATCAGGTGAATATGCAGTATTTGGAGCAGGTACAGCCAAAAGATCTGGATGCATCAGAGATTGAAGCAAGACTTGGGGCAACCTGGATCTCCGAGGATTACATTACACGGTTCATGGCAGAAACATTCCATACACCAAGATATTATGTAGGGAGCAAGGTCAAAGTCCAGTATGCCGAAGTGACCGGACAGTGGAATGTTATGGGAAAAAATGTGGACAGCTACGGAAATGCCCTTGTTACTTCCACATATGGAACACAGAGAGCCAATGCCTACCGCCTTTTGGAAGATGCCTTAAACCTTAGAGATACCAAGATTTATGACACGGTACAGGATGCCGATGGGGAACACCGGGAATTAAATCGGAAGGAAACGATGCTGGCACAGCAGAAGCAGGAGCTGATCAAAGAGGAATTTAAGGAGTGGATATTTAAAGATCTGCACCGACGGGAAGATCTCTGTAAAATTTATAATGAACGATTTAACAGCATCCGTCCACGGGAATATGATGGAAGCCATATTCAGTTTGTCGGCATGAACCCGGAGATCACCTTGATGCCGCATCAGAAAAACGCAGTGACTCATGTGCTGTATGGAAATAATACGTTACTGGCTCATTGCGTAGGAGCAGGAAAGACGTTCCAGATGATCGCAGCCGGTATGGAATCAAAACGGCTGGGACTCTCACAAAAGAATCTTTATGTTGTGCCAAACCATCTGACCGAGCAGTGGGGCAGTGATTTTCTACGTCTCTATCCGGGAGCAAATATCCTGGTGGCAACGAAGAAAGACTTTGAGCCGGCAAACCGAAAACGGTTCTGTTCCCGTATTGCGACAGGGGATTATGATGCCGTGATCATCGGCCATACGCAGTTTGAGAAAATCCCTCTTTCAAGAGAACGGCAGATTGCCATGCTGGAAGATCAGATCGCAGATATTACGTTTTCCATTGAAGAAGCGGCACATCAGGCAGGGCAGAATTATACCATCAAGCAGTTGGAAAAAACAAAGAAGAGTCTGCAGGCGAGGATGAAGAAACTCAATGACCAGACCAGAAAGGATGATGTAGTAACTTTTGAGCAGTTGGGTGTAGACCGGCTGTTTGTGGATGAGAGCCATAGTTTTAAGAACCTTTTTTTGTATACAAAAATGCGGAATGTGGCGGGTATCTCACAGACGGATGCACAGAAAAGTTCGGATATGTTTATGAAATGCCGGTATATGGATGAACTGACAGGCGGCAGAGGAATCACCTTTGCTACAGGTACTCCTGTATCAAATAGTATGACCGAGCTTTACACTATCATGCGTTATCTCCAGTATGACACACTCATGCGTATGGGTATGGGACACTTTGATTCCTGGGCGGCAACGTTTGGGGAGACAGTAACCGCAATCGAATTATCACCGGAAGGAACGGGCTATCGTGCGAAAACACGGTTTGCCCGTTTTTTTAATCTTCCAGAGCTGATCTCCATTTTTAAGGAAGCTGCGGATATTCAGACATCGGATATGCTGAATCTTCCTGTACCGGAAGCAGAGTTTATCAATGAAGTCTTAAAACCAAGTGAAGAACAGCAGGAAATGGTCAGTGCCTTTTCGGAACGTGCGGAAGAAGTAAGAGCCGGTCTTGTGAATCCAACGGTGGACAACATGCTCAAGATTACCAATGACGGAAGAAAATGTGCATTGGATCAGAGACTATTAAATGAACTCCTTCCGGATGCAGAAAAAAGCAAGGTCAATACCTGTGTGGAAAATGCTTTTCAGGTATGGGACGAGGGAAAAGCAGATCGGACAACACAGCTGATCTTTTGTGACTTGTCTACTCCAAAAGGGGATGGGACTTTCAATGTATATGATGATGTCCGAAACAAACTGGTTGCCAGGGGAATCCCGAAAGAAGAGATTGCTTTTATCCATGAATACAACACGGAGGCAAAGAAAGCGGAGCTGTTTGCAAAGGTGCGGGCCGGACAGGTGAGAATCCTTATGGGTTCAACTCCAAAACTCGGTGCTGGTACCAACGTACAGGACAGACTGATTGCTCTCCATCACCTTGACTGTCCATGGAAGCCGTCTGATCTGGAACAGCAGGAAGGACGTATTTTAAGACAGGGAAACCAGAATGACAAAGTAAAGATATTCCGGTATGTGACGGAAAATACTTTTGATGCGTATATGTGGCAGATTTTGGAGAATAAGCAGAAGTTCATCAGCCAGATCATGACCAGTAAATCCCCGGTCAGGGCTTGTGAAGATGTGGATGATACGGCACTGTCCTATGCAGAGATCAAGGCACTTGCCACAGGTAATCCGTACATTAAAGAAAAAATGGATCTGGATGTGCAGGTGAGTAAGCTGAAACTCTTAAAGGCAAACCATACCAGTCAGATTTACCGTCTGGAATCCGATATTGCAAAGAATTTCCCGGTACAGATCAGTGCATTGAAAGAGCGGATTGCCGGGATGCAGGTGGATTCGCAGGTAGTAAAAAGCGTGGATTTACAGGATAATGACACGTTTGCCATGACGGTAGGGAATGTCCTTTATGAAGATAAGAAAGAAGCTGGCGAAGCGTTGATCGCCGCCTGTGCAGGTTTAAAAACCGTCAGCACCGGCGGAAAGGTTGGGGAATATCATGGGTTTACGTTATCTGCTTCCTACAATATGTTCTCCAATGCGTTTGAACTGACGGTCAAAGGAAAATGCTCTTATAAGCTGGAAATCGGAAAAGACCCGGTAGGAAATATGCAGCGTATCCATAACACCCTTTCTTCCATTGACAGGAAGCTGACGGAAAGTGAGCAGAAATTGGAAACTGTACAACAGCAGCTTGCTACTGCACAGGAAGAGGTAAAGAAGCCATTCCCGAAAGAAGCAGAGCTGAATGAAAAGATGGAACGATTATCCGAGTTAAATGCCCTGCTGAACATGGATGAAAAGGGCAATGAGACGATTATGGCAGATGAGGATATTGGCAGAGAAGGAAGCAGCACAGACAGCAGGGATGCCGTAGAAGAAAAAGAACTTCCGGAAACAGCAGACAGAATCCATAAGCCGTCTATTCTGGAACGCTTAAAACAGGAGAAGGCACAGCAGAATACAGCGGAACCGACCGTTACACAGAAAGCTGCAAAGAAAAAACATGAACAGGAGTTATAAAAGATTTCCCGTCAGAGTTTTCTCTGGCGGGACATAAAATGGAGGGTTTGTTTATGGCAAATAATATAGAAAAACAGTTAAAAGAAATATCGGAACGGCTGGAGCAGGGAGTAAAAGAAATCTTTACTTCGGAGAGATATACCGAATATCTGAATACCATGTCAAAGTTCCACAATTACAGCTTTAATAACACGCTGCTGATCACCATGCAGAAACCGGAAGCAACACTGGTGGCCGGGTATCATGCATGGCAGAAGAAATTTAACCGTTATGTAAAACGTGGAGAGAAAGGAATCCAGATCATCGCACCAGCACCGATACGGGAGAAACAGGAGATTGAAAAGATCGACCCGGTAACAAAAGAGCCTGTGATCGGGGATGATGGACAGCCGGAAACAGAGATTGTGGAGATGGTGATACCGAGATTCCGTGTAACGACAGTGTTTGATGTCAGCCAGACAGAGGGGGAACCGATCGCAGAACTGGAGGTGCCGGAGCTTACCGGAAGTGTACAGTTTTATGATACGTTCATGCAGGCATTGCAGAATATTTCTCCTGTGCCGATCCGTATGATGAATGTGGAAGGGGATGCAAAAGGCTATTATCACCAGACAGAAAAATATATTGCGATAAAGGAAGATATGAGTAATGTACAGACGATGAAAACTGGAGTCCATGAGGTGAGCCACGCATTGCTGCATGACCGGGAAGTAATGGATGCGGAAGGAGTCTTAAAAGACCAGACAACAAAGGAAGTGGAAGCAGAAAGTATTGCTTATATTGTCTGCAACCATTTTGGTCTGGATACTTCAGAATATTCGTTTACCTATATCGCCAGCTGGTGCGAGAGCAGGGATATGAAGGCGTTGAAAGCATCAATGGATACCATCCGAAAAACATCTGCAGAGATCATTGGGAACATTGAGGAGCAGATGCATGAGCTGGAAAGAGAAAATATCATGCAATATGAAGAAAAAGAAGCATCTGCCACCAGACAGGAAAAACTGGAACAGGACAGTGCGGAAAAGATTGATGAAACTTTGCTTTTTCATGGAGAAAGCGGTCGTTTTGCAATCTATCAGATGGATACGGGCGGAGAGCATACTTATCAGTTTATGGGTTTTGAATCGGCTAAAAAATTAGGCTATACCATTGAGGGGAAAGACTACAGGATGGTGTATGCGGCTCCGTGGACACCAACGATCACATTAGAGGATATTTTTGAGAGATTTAATATCAACCGCCCGAACGATTTTCGTGGACATTCCTTATCGGTAAGCGACGTCATAGTTATAAACCGGACGGCGGAGACAAAGGCTTATTATGTGGATTCTTTCGGCTTTGAGGAACTTCCGGACTTTGTACAGCAGAGAATGGAGATGCTGGAAAATAATCATACCAGAGCCTATCCGCCAGTTTATAAAGGAACACTTGCTCAGGCAATGGAAGAACGGGATGTAGATGCTTATCTGGATTCCAGAAAGTTAAATATTGATTGTAAGAAAGCAATCGAGGAAGCAATCGCATTAAATTTTGACGGGCTGCATTTAAAGGAAGATGCCGCAAAACAAGTGCTGGAACAGTTTGGAGAAGAACGTATGACGTTTGTTATGGCAAATACGCTTCGGGAACTTTCTTATGACGGCAGATTTTCCAAACAGAACAAAGACTGGGCAGAACATATCGAAATCCCGGAAAATATCAATCAGGGGAAGAATCTGAATCAGGATTATGTGATAGAAAGCCACCCAGCGGTGTTAGATGGATTTATTGATATGGCAAGGGCAGAGATCCGTATGCAGAAGATTGAACAGGCATTAGATGAAGCGGAAGTCACCATTACAGCAGATACCAGAGGATTTGAAGCAGATGGACATGCAGGAACCTGGCATACAGTAGATGAAAGAGAGTATGCAGGGGAGAAGTTCTTCTTCATGGAACATGATGAGTATGGTTCAGATGTGGCAGGGATTATCGTATCGGAACATGGTCAGCTTGTCGCAGAAGATCTCTGGAATGGGTATGATGCAGGAGCATTGGAAGCTATTTCAGAATATCTGCAGGAGAAAGGGATTTCTGTGGAAGGACTTATGCCGGAACTGGAACCGGATGAACTGGCATATAAGATTGACGATAGGTATTTTGCAATCCAGAGAACAGAGGAAGGCTATGATTATACCTTTTATGCTTTGGATTACGATGAGATCGACGGCGGTGCCTATGACAATCCGGATATTTCTATGCAGCAGGCAATGGAAGATATTCTGGAAGATGAAGAAATGTCCCTGGAAAATGCAGTTCCCGTTGACTATGAGGATTTGATGGCAGAAGTGGAAGAAGCAGGCGAACGGCAGATGCAGCTGGCACAGTTATTAAAGAATTGTCCACCAAGTATTTTTGAGGATTATGACAGGGAAAGAGCAGTGGATACCTGTGAGGGAATTGTAATGCAGTTTACCAAGAGCAAAGGGTATCTGACCGTACAGGCAACGGAAGAAGGCTATTTTTATATTTTTTATGATTCTGACCTGCACGAAATCCATTCCAATGATTATGACGATCCCAAAGTATCTGTTCAGAAAGCTACTTATGAAATCTTAAAAAGTGAAAGAATGGATGATATGGAATGTGTCAAAGTGGACTATAAAGAATTTGAGGCAATGACCATCCAACATTCAAAGGATTTACTACAGGCAGGTGAGCTTCGTGCGACTTCTGAGATTGGAAGAGATGAAGCAGCATTAAATGGTCTTAGCAGGGCAGAAGTGGAACGGGGTGTCTTGTATCACGCACAGGGTATTCTGGAAGATATGGGATTAGAAAATGAAGTAGAGCTGCTTGCAGCAAGGGTGCATGGTTCCAGAAGCAGAGAGGAACTTTACAGAGATGATTCTGACCTTGATGTGGTGCTTTCTTATCGTGGCAATATCCGGGAGGACAGTTTCTTCAATGAATTAAATGCTCATGGTATAGCAATGGCAGGTATTAAGGTGGACATCAATCCTATCGCAGAAGAAAGAATCACTCTGGCAGAATATATGAAAGAGTCAGAAGCCTATCTTGATCAGAAGGAAATCGAAAAGCTGGCGGCTGATTTAGATAATTTCAGTTATGAATATGACACTTACGAATATAAAGATACCGTTGAGAACAGGGAAGAACAGGTGGAGAAGATCACAGAGGACATTTTGAATCAGAAAACAGGGTGTTTAAAGGACTGGCTGGTTGAAGTATCGGAAGAATCTGATATAGACAGTGATGTGATAACTGCCAGGTCATTACTTTCCCGTCTGGAAAATGCAGAAATCCTTTCTATCTTTACCAGAAAACCAGAACAGGAACAGCCAGAAGCTACGATTACTTTTTATGTAGCAGAGTGTATGGAGTTTCCGGTCATGGGAGAATACCATAATAATCTTACTCTGGAAGAAGCGATTAAGATTTATGAAAGTATTCCGGCAGATCGACTACATGGAGGCAAAGGGATTGGTTTTGACCTGCAGGACGGGGATAAGGATTATTCTGGAGAGTACGAACTGATGTGTTGGGACAGAGTAGACAGGGAACTGATAGATATGATTCCTCATTATAAGGAAAGTCCATTGGTACAGAAAGCAATTAACGATATGGAAAAGTATCTGAATGAGAAACATGGAAAAGTGCAGGAAGCAGAACAGACTGTGGAAGTGAAACAGGAAGTTCCAGAAACACCAGTCAAGAAAGAATCCGTATCAGTAGAACCGAACCAGGCGCAAAAGAAAGAGCCTATAAAGGGCGAAAAAGGAGAACTGAAAAAATCTGTGCTGCAGTCGTTGAAAGAATTTCAGGCAAGGGCAAAAGCACAGGAACAGAAAAATAAAGAAGCAGAAAAACCCAAAGCACATAAGAAGGGGGATGTAGAATTATGATGGATCTGGCAATGAACTTTGATACAGATGAATGTTTAGTAACGGCAATGTTTGATAAAGGAAACAGAAATGACACAATGGAAGCTATTGACCAGATCATTCCATTTCTGAAAGGGGATGCGGATATGATCGGACTTGTCTGCAATACCCTAAGAAAGCTGTTCTGCATGAGT
>ERZ773118.625-NODE-625-length-33725-cov-5.55931_pt1 | contig 33725 bp, 30 predicted proteins | sample MGYA00580562_ERZ773118 | MGnify/ENA primary metagenome ERZ773118 (study PRJEB29015, sample SAMEA2737878) | human gut metagenome | biome: human gut; feature: human-associated habitat; material: faeces | place: China | collected 2012 ... | reverse complement strand
CGCGAAGGCTTTCCTGAGCGTCTTAGTCGTAGTTAGTCATTAGCTTGCCGGAACGCCTGGACGCGCGGCGGTGAATATACATTGTGAAATCGCGTCCGGAATAACGACCAATCCACAAAATAGCAATATAACCGCAGAAAGAAGTACCGCAACACCCCACAGCGAAATTTGACAAACTCCAAGGAAAAAAGTAAAATACTAATAACTATGCAGAAACATGCATACTACAGATTTTTTCAAAAGGAAATTATAATAAAAATACGAAGAAGCGAGGATGGACCGAAATGAATACATGGGAAGCAAACATTCGTAAAGTAGTACCTTATACACCCGGCGAGCAGCCCAATCAGCCGGACATGATCAAGCTGAACACAAACGAGAACCCATATCCCCCTGCACCAGGCGTGGAGAAAGCATTACACGGGATTCAGCCAGATACCCTCCGCCTTTATCCGGATCCTACAGCTGGCGACCTGGTACATGCAATTGCCCGGAGCTATGGAATGAAAGACGAGCAGGTTTTTGTAGGTGTTGGCTCAGATGATGTACTTGCCATGAGCTTCCTAACCTTCTTTAACTCAGATAAACCGATCCTTTTTCCAGATATCACCTATTCTTTCTATGACGTATGGGCGGATCTTTTCAGAATCCCATATGAATGTAAAGCTCTCGATGAGAACTTCTGTATCCGCAAAGAAGATTACTTCGGAGAAAACGGCGGGATTATTTTTCCAAACCCCAATGCACCTACAGGCGTGGAGCTGCCCCTCGGTGACATCGAGGAGATTCTCTTACACAACCGGGACGTCATTGTGATCGTAGATGAAGCATATGTAGATTTCGGAGCGAAATCAGCACTGGAGCTTATAGAGAAATATGACAATCTCCTGGTAGTTCAGACCTTCTCCAAATCCCGTTCCATGGCTGGAATGCGTATCGGCTTTGCGTGCGGCCATCCACAGCTGATCAGTTTTCTGAACGATGTAAAATATTCCTTCAATTCCTACACTATGGATCGTACCACTCTTGCAACCGGTGTGGCAGCTATCCAGGATAAGGCATATTTTACAGAAACCTGTGAGAAGATTATTGCTACCAGAGAATGGGCGAAGAAAGAACTGGCTGCCCTTGGTTTCACATTCCCGGATTCTAAGACCAACTTTATCTTTGCTTCTCACAAAAGCTGTCCGGCAAAAGAAATTTTTGAGGCCCTTCGTCAGGAGCATATTTATGTAAGATACTTCCCGAAGCCGAGGATTGACAATCATTTGCGGATCACGGTAGGGACTCAGGAAGAAATGGAGAAATTAATACATTTTCTGGAAAAATATCTAAAAAATCATAAATAAGTGAAAAATATCTGTTTGAACGAAAATTCTGTTCTGGTGATTTTTTAATACGCTCTGGAGCCTGTGTGAAAAATACTCCGGAACAGGAAGCTCAGAACGACAGGAGTAAATATGAAATATAAGAAATTATTGAAAAAAGCAGCTGTAAGTCTGTTACTTGCCCAGTCCCTGATTTTTACAGGCTTGCCTATTCAGGCAGCAGATATTGCCGGGCAGAGTATGGTCTGGACGGAAAGTGTGGAAATGGAAAGCGCAGGAGACGCTGCATCAGCTGTGCCGTCGGATGCGATGACTGCGGAAGAGTTTTATGTGCAGGATGATTTTTCAGCAGGTGATGATCAGTCAGGGAGCGGAAGCACTTTAGCTGATGACAGCCAGGCTAGCAATGGAAGTGTAGAAGACGGTGACAGTCAGGCTGGCAATGGAAGTGCAGAAGGCGATGACAGCCAGGCTGGCAATGGAAGTACGGAAGACGATGCCGGTCAGTCAGGCAATGCCAGCTTCACAGGCATGACAGATGGAAATCCCTCCCAATCGGAAGACCTGTCAGACGGTTTCTCAGATGGTGGTACTGATGAACTTCAGGAACAAGATTTTGGCTTTGGCAGCATGGATCCGGATTCTGCCGAAGAAGAGAAAAATGAAGACGATCTGACCGATGCGGAGATTGAGGCTCAGCTGGAGCCGATCCGTGAGCTGCAGCCCTTAAGCTATGTAGACCCGCCAGCTGGCAATGGAAACGGTGATACAGGAAGCGTAGGTGCTGCCAGAGCTGCGTCTTATCCTGCGAAATACGATCCCCGAAGCAGTCTTTCCATCCCGGTGAGAAATCAAAAGCCTTCCAATATGTGCTGGGCATACACATTGGCTGCCAACCTGGAAATCTCATTTTTTCAGGCGGGAGCTGGGCTGTTTGATCTGTCAGAAGAACATCTGGCATATTTCTTTGCCAATCGAAGGAACGATCCTCTTGGAAATACAGCCAACGACAAAAACAATATCCTCCATTCCTACAGAGATGGAGGAAATCAGACTCTGGCTGCCATTTTCTTGAGTACGTGGAGCGGTATGGCTTTGGAATCCCAGGTTCCTTATGAGACAAATGCAGATCATACCCTAGACTCTGACAAGGTGCCGTCTTCCCAAATGGCATACCAGACCACCGCATATCTGGAAAATGCGGCGTTTTCCTCTTATTCTGTAAATAATATTAAAAGTCTGATATCAGAATATGGATCTGTTTCCATGTCCTTTGGAATGTATGATACCTATTATAATCCGTATACGTATGCATACAGCTACCAGGGAAGTGCAGGCGTGAATCATGCAATAACCCTGATTGGATGGGATGACAATTATTCCAGGGAAAATTTCAATTCTGCCAGCAATGTTACTTCAAACGGGGCATGGATCGCCAGAAACAGCTGGGGAGATGACTGGGGAGAAGCCGGTTATTTTTATATTTCCTATGAGAATAAATGTAATTATAATATTGTAGCAGCAGAAGCCATCACCAGTCCGAAGTACCGTAACAACTATTTCTATGATGGCTCCAGTGCACTGAGCAAGCTGAAGCTGTATCCTTCCGGCAGCAGTGGGATTTCCTCCATTGCCAATGTTTTTCAGGCAAAAGCCGGAAATGGGAACGGAGAAGCCCTTGGAGAAGTAGTTCTGGCTACTTACTCTGACGGAGGAAGCTACAGCATTCAGATTTATACAAATCTGAAGGATAAGAGCAATCCGGTAAGCGGAACTCCGGCCTATGCCAATCCGGTAACTTTTTATCAGGAACATGCCGGTATTTCCACAGTGGAAGTGCCAGAGGTAAATCTGATGAGTGGAACCCTTTATTCGGTAGTGCTCACCAATATCGGTTCCGACACAGTGGAATACTTGTGCGAGACTAACAGTGCTTATGACTGGGTGGAGTTTCAAGCTGGTCTGGAGGCGGATCAGAGCTTCTGTTACCATGAGAAAAATGGATGGAGCGATTTTTCCAAAACAAGTCCAAGTGCCTGTGCAAGAATTAAAGCTCACACAAGAACCTTGAGCAGTGCAGTGAATGTAACCAGACCTGCTTCCTTTCAAGCTGCGGCCCGCACCTATAACCAGATCAGTCTGACCTGGAGTAAAGCAGCCGGAGTTTCCGGATATCAGATCTATAGAAAAATCTCCGGCGGAGAGTATCAGAAGGTAGAGACCGCCTCCTGGTCGGATACTTCCTGGACAGATACGAAGGTTCAGCCGGGAATTACATATACATACAAGATCCGTGCGTACAGTATGGTGAACGGTACTGCGAAATATTCCGATTATACCGCGGAAGCTGCGGCTAAGACAATGCTTGCCACTCCGTCTGTGTCGGTGAAGGTTTCTTCCGGACTTTACAATACAGTAAACTGGAATAAGATTTCCGGTGCAGCAGGCTATGTGGTTTACAGGAAAACATCCTCTGGAAAATGGACGAAGCTTGCAAACATAAAGAAAGCAGCTACTACATCCTACAAAGATAAAAAGATAAAATCAGCTACCGTTTATGAGTATACAGTAAGAGCTTATTGTACTGTGGATAAGAAAACAGTGGCAAGCAGTTACAAGTCCAGTGGAACGTATAAATCAGCACCCTCCAGGCAGACCGTCTCATCGGTTTCCAATACGAAGAAAGGTCTGAAATTAAAGTGGAAGGCACAGAAGAAGTGTGATGGCTATTACATTTACAAAAAAACCGGAAGCGGAAAATATAAGCTGGCAGCTACTATTAAGAAGGGGAAAACTTCTACCTGGACAGACACGAAGGTAAAAAAAGGAAAGAAGTACCGTTATTATGTGCGTGCTTATGTAAAAGAGCCAAATGGTGTTGTAAAGGGAAAGTATAAAGCATCGGCGGCAGTTACAAGAAAGTAGGAAATCAATTGCAGAAAAGAAATAGAATTTACAGTAAAGCATTGTGGAATAGAAGATAGTCTGCACATAGTAAAAACTATAAAGTTTTTTGCAGCAGGACAACCTTCGGATATTAAAAAAACGGAAGCCCATTACATGAGCTTCCGTTTTAACATTTCCGGATTAGATGAATATTTAAGTGCAGTCTCTCTTGTGATCTGGCGGTTTCGATAAAGCTCCAGCAGGCTGTTATCCATGGATTTCATGTCTGCCTGGGAGGAAGAGGCGATCACACCGTCAATCTGATAAATCTTGTTGTCGCGGATCATATTTCGAATGGCAGGGGTAAGCCTCATGATCTCAAAAACCGGAATATTGTGCCCATTCACATCCGGCACCAGCTGTTGGGAAATAACAGTCTGCAGAACCATGGAAAGCTGAATGGCAATCTGATGCTGTTGGCTGGGCTCGAAAACATCCATAATACGGCTGATGGTATTGGCAGCTCCGGTAGTATGAAGGCTGGAAAGAATCAGATGTCCGGTCTCAGCAGCAGTCATGGCAGTCTGGATAGTCTCGTGGTCACGCATTTCTCCAAGAAGGATCACATCCGGGCTCTGACGCAGGGTGGCACGCAGGGAAACCAGATAATTGGCAGTATCCGTGCAGATCTCGCGTTGGCTGACAATGCATTTGTCATGTCTGTGCAGGTATTCCAAAGGGTCTTCCAGCGTGATGATATGCCCTTCGCGGCTGTGATTGATTTTGTCGATGATACAAGCCATGGTGGTAGATTTTCCGCTTCCGGCAGGACCTGTGATCAGAACCATTCCCTTGGTAAGGTCAGCTGCTTCCATAACAGCCGGAGGAATGTGCAGATCCTGCGGATCCGGCAGATTAAATGCAATAATACGGATGACAGCGGCAAGAGAACCACGCTGCCGGTATGTATTTACACGAAATCTTGAGAGACCCGGGATAGCCATGGAAAAGTCATCGTCACCGGTTTCCAGCATAGGTTCTATATTCCGGTCGTGAGCAAGCTTGTAAATGATCCGGATAAATTCATCTGTCTCCGGAGGCATGAGCCGTTCTTCAAAACCATCCAGTGTACAGAGCTTTCCGTCAATTTTTACAGAAAGGGGACGACCGGCAATAATAAATATATCAGAGGCTTTTTTCTGAGTGGCAAGCTCCAGAAAAGCCTTTACTTTTTCTTCCATAAAATTATTCTCCTTTGTAGACAGACTGGCTGTTGTCCGGATTCCAGTCTGCAGTTACAACCGTATTCCAGGAGAGGATCCCGGCGATATTGCTGCTGGTCATGTCCAATCCTGCATTAATGGTATCAGAAGCTGCGGTATCAGAAGCAGCGGTATCAGAGGCTGTGGAATCAGCTGTACAGTCAGTCCAGAATACAACAATTTTCACAGCCAGACTCTGGGTGTCGGAAAATGCTTTCACATATTCAGCAGTATGTTCCTCTGAATCCCATTTTACATTCTCCTGTGAGTTCAGATGATCGGAGACGAGCTGGTAATATGCACTTTCTGATTTTGCCTGTGCCTGAAATCCTTCCAGTGTCTGAACCAGATCTGAATAAAAATCAGCTGCCTCACTGCAGGCATTATAATAGGCTGAGGTCTGCTCCAGAGAAAGACTGCTGGAGCGCAGATCCTGTCTGGAAGTACCATAGCCAAGCAAGGACAGGATCACCAGCATAAGTACTCCGAAGATTAGAAAAAGGGAAGGAATTCCAGTTGCGGAAAAAAGATGATTCTTTTCTTTCATGAATCTGTTTCCTCCTTTGTGGAAAAAACTGGAAAGCGAATTGTTTGTGTATAAAGACTGGTTTCTTCATTTGCATTCTGGAGTTTTTCAAAAGTGACCTGAATTTCTTTGACCTTGTCAGAAGCAGAGCAGACAAGCCTCATTTTATAAACCGCGCTTTCTTCGGAAGTATTCTGCCAGTGCTTGTCAAAATAATAGCAAATACTGTCCTGATCTGCAACTCCATCTGGCATCAGTGCCAGAAAATTTTGGACAGTGCCGTCAGTTCCTTCCAGAATTTCACCGGCACTGGTGATAAGCTCCTGGATATGAGAGTCCTCCCGGGCATGTACCCTTGCCATGTAGGAAGCCGCAAACAGTCTTACGCAGACACCGCAGGTCAGTCCCAGAAAAAGAAGGACAAATATCATTTCCATAAGAAAAAGCCCGGATTTGGAATGGGTAGTGATTTTTTTCATAAAAACTTCCTTTCAGCACATCATTCAGAAGTGACCAGCCCCAAATTCAGGAGCCTGCGAATCAGGCAGGAACCCCTGGATGAAGCAGAAAGCTGGAACAATGTCCATCTGTGTCCGTTAATGTGATTCTGTAAAAAGTGTTTTCTAAAGCGTCAATCTGGAAATCCTGAAGCTGTGCGAGGTTGGTCCCCATAGAAAGATCGGCCCGGGAATCCGATGCTGTAAAAAGCTCTTTTAAATGACTGCCATCAAAATAAATGTAAGTGCAGTAATCTTTCCCCTCAATAGCTTCCTGAAAGCAAAGAACCTGTGTTCCCTGAAGCTCTGTAAGGGAGGTCATTCCGGGAATATCGTGCTGACGAAACTTGGTAGTGATGTAAGAGGCTGCTGTATAAAGGGTGTTATTAGTGTCCAGGCTTTTTACAGAGGCCTGATAGTTCCCGGCACCAAAAAGCATCAGAAATAGAAGAAACAGCACATACATTGCAAAAAGCAGCAGGGCTGCCAGTGAATCAATGCTGTGGTTCTTCCGGGTAAATCTGGAATTCATCTGGCACCTCCTTTTCTGGCATTTACCGGAAGTACGCTGATCGATGGCAGAAGATTGGATCCGTTTGGAACATATTCTACCACAAATTTCTCAGAATCATAGGTAATATGGTAATCTGAAAGCAATTCATCCAGGCTCTGAGGGTATTGGCCTGTGAGGGCGTAGGTGCGGATGGCACCTCCTTCAAGTGCCTGCGTTAAAGTAACCTGTTCTTTTTTCAGGGAATCAGTCTGTGTACGTGCAATTCCAAGATAGAAGATCAGGCAGAGGACTGCAGCGAACAGGATTGGAACAATAAAGCGGAAAATCCGCCTGACACGAATGAGTCTGGTTTCAAATATATCCATTTTCACTCTCCCTTACAGCTGTTATGCGATCATTTCAGATAACAGTCCCAGCAGCGGCATCATAACAGAAAGAAGGACCAGTCCTACAAGAATTGAAAGGACGATCACAATAGTAGGCTCCAAAATTGACACAATATGGGAAACAGAGTCTGTGGATTTCTCTTCATACTGCTCAGCCAGTTTTTCCATTACTTCGTCAGATGCACCAGCCTGAAAACCAAGGGAGATCAGACGAAGCTCCATAGCCTTAAAAAGTCCGGATTCCGTGATGGCTTCTATAAATCCATAACCTTCAGCGAGCTGCTTCTGAATGGAAGCAAGCTTTTCCCTGGTCTCAGTCTGGGAGACAACAGCGCCTGCCAGTTCCACACAAAGCTCAGGGGAAAGTCCGCTTCGGATTCCCAGGGAAATACATTGGCAAAGACGACTGTAATCCAGATTTACCGGTATTTCCTTCATGCCTGGAAAACGGCAGACGATTTTGCGGATCAGTTCCTGCCCCTTTGGGTGAAGAACCAGGAAAAGGATAAAGCCGATCATCGCGGCCAGAAGAACAAGGAAGGCAGTGGAATAGCGGCTAAGTGTTTCGCCGATTCCAAGAAGGGCACCGGAGATCCCGCTCATTTCCAGTCCAAGCTGGCGGAAAACCTGGCGGAAAACCGGGAGAACCTTTACAAGAAGAATTACAATAACCGCAGTCATCATGCCCAGCATAACAAGGGGATAGGCGACTGCACTCTGAATCTGGTCTGTGATCTGAATCTCCTTCGCATAGAAAGCAGACAGACCCTTCATAACCTCATCCAGACAGCCAGTCTCTTCGCCGGTGCGTACATAAGCAGCAGCAGAAGCAGGAAAAGCACCGGATTGCTCCATGGCGTGCGCCAGGGAGCCGGATTCCTCCATGTCTTTATAAAGAAAGGTCAAAATTTCTTTGCCCCGTTCTGTCTGGCTGTCGTCATTTAAGATGGCAAGTCCCTCAATGGCGGACATTCCGGAACGTAATATGATGGAAAACTGTTCACAGAATTGGAACAGCTCCCGATTGTTTAATTTGGTAATCATATAAAGTCCTCTCTGAAAAAACATCAGGCAGATCCTGAAAAAATCCATGAACCTGCGAGGCGTTTTTCGTTGTGCTATCGGGTAAACTGCAGCGTATAATTTGCGCTGTCACCGATATAGGAATTGATAAGCTCTTCATCTTCACTGTTGGCGGTAAAGGTTGGATCCATGCGGTTCCATTTCTCCCCGTCATAGGTAATCGCCTGTTCCACCCATCCTTTTCCACGTATGTAAACATCGATCCAGGCATGCTTGATGTCACCTGCATATCCGATCTGAAGCTTACAGGGAATATCCCTGCTTCGCAGCATTGCCGTCATCAGGGCAGCATAATCAAAACAGATTCCCTTTCCGGTAGAGAGGGTTTCGTCTATGTCAGGAAGATATCCTGTCTCAACGGTGGCTGCTTTGTCCTCGTCGTAGGTGACATGCTGGGTTACATACTGGAAAACGGTGTCAATGCTTTCCTGTTCCGTGGCATCCTCTGCCAGAAGAGAAAGAGCCAGCTTGCAAGCTTCTGAGTCCGGGGTAAAATTTACATACTGGTTCGGATACAAAAACGGGAGAAATTCATTCTCCAGGGAAACCTCCAGAGCCTGGGCAAAAAGTGCGGCATACTGACTGCCGTTTACCTGCTCATAACAGGATACCTGGTAGGTGCCGCTTCCACTGGTAAACGGAATGACAGCACTTTCGCCGGAGCTTACAAAATAAGAATAAACAACGCCGTCATCCGCGGAAAGCTGGATGTTTTTGGTGGTACCATTGCTGTCACTGACAGCAGTCAGATATCCCTGACTGATATTTGAAATATCCAGTATCAGAGGTGAATATCCTATGGTGTCTGTTCCCGGAGCTTCCGGAACCAGAACCTTCAGCGGGGAAAAAACAGGCGGTTCTTCGCCGGAACCGGAGCTGCTGTTCTGACCGCAGCCTGCAGCTGGGAAAACTATTAGCAGGCAAAATAGAAATAAGCAAAGCAGAAGGGCCGAAATGCGTTTAGACATAGCGCCGCTCCTTTTTATAAGTTGATCATTCATTTTCAAACACGTTCCAGGGATTTTTGAAATTCGGGAAGATCGTACCATGCTGGTGGTTCCTTCATACGAACCACGAAATGGCACAGATCAGGACGAATCCTGGCTTCCAGGTATTCCATAGGACCCAGTGAACAGTGTGCTGTTCTGGTGTTGAAAAAAATAGGAGATCCCGGTTCAATGTTGAGAATCTGTGCATCAAGGAAATCAGCTGAGCTGATGTTGATGTGTTCTTCGCCAGTTTCAAATTTAATTCCGTAGTGCTTCTGAATAAAGTAATAGAGATCTACAAGCTGTTCGCGGTAGGTATCTAAATCTGGGAAAAAATCAATACGGATATAATTTGTCTGAATTATCACAGGCTGTTCATTGGAGGAAACCACTCTTTGAAGGCGGAAGACTTCTGTTCCTTCATTAAGGTCCAACGCACTGGCGACCTGGCTGTTTGCAGGAATACGGTCAATCCAGGTTCCGCTGATGGTCAGGGCGGCATTATCCGGAAACAGAGTGTTTATGTCTATTACGTTATGAAATTTTGAGAAGCTGGTAAGCTCCCGTTCTTTGGGATTGATCACCTGTGTGCCGGCACCCTGCTTTACCTTTATGCGTTTGTCTTTAACCAAAAGGTCAATGGCATGCCGGACCGTCGTACGGCTTACCGAAAACATTTTTCCAAGCTCATCTTCTGTGGGAAGATAGGAACCTATGGGATAAACGTTATTATCTATATCGGATTTTAATTTGTTATAACATTTCTTGTATGCAGGAAGTTTTTCCATAATGTTTCCTTTCAAAATAAGGTTGTTTAGTAACCTATAGTATATATGTATCAAACAAATAAGTCAAACGATAATTGGAAAAAACAGAATCTCTTATACAAAATGCATAAAAACAGGCGAAGTATCTTGTCAAATAAAACACTTTACTAAATATAAAAAACAATGTATAGTAATGTTTATAAACATAATTATGAATTTAAAAAATAAATTAAAATAAAGGAGAAACATAATGATGAAAAAACAGGAATTTGTACCGCGAAAGATAAGCGAGAAACCACTGTATGAACTGAAATCAGTGGAAGATATTCCGGTATCAGAGCTGTATCAGGTTAAGATAAACGGAAAGGAACAGCGAGTATATCATACGGAATTTTTTGATTTTGTTTCTTTCTTGGATGAAAATGAAAAGGCAGAGGTAGAAGTTACAGTAAACGAACCATTTCAGAAGGCTGTTATCCGTCCTGCAGCTGCACAGATACCGTTCGAAGAAGAGGGGAACAAAATCAGTATAAGCCTTCCTGCCGGAAAGAGAATTACTCTTGAACTGGACGATAAACTGGAGTCACCACTTTATGTTCTTCCTGGAAAATACATACCGAAGCCTGAGAATGCCACTTATGTATTTGAAAGTGGAAAAGCCTACAATGTGGGATGCCTTCAGCTTAATTCTGACGAAACTGTTTATATAGAGTACGGAGCAGTTGTAAGCGGAAGAATCTATTCCAGAATGGCAGACAGAGTCCGTATTCTGGGAAATGGAATCTTGTATGGAGGAAACTGGCATGCATGGGACGAAAATGGAGCAGAGCAGCTGATCGTTCCTGTATTGGGTGAGAACATTGAAATACGCGGAATCACACTTCTGGATGGTGGTTCCTGGCATATTGTTCCGGTTGCATGTAAAAATGTTCTGATTGAAGACGTAAATGTTCTGGGAAAAGTGATCACAGGAGATGGCGTCGATATAGTCGGATGTGAGAATGTAGTGCTTCGTAATTGCTTTATAAGGGCAAATGATGATTGTATATCTATTAAGGCTGTGGAATTCCAGGATCCGTCAGGCTGCACAGATGTGAGACATATCCTTGTTGAGGATTGCCTGTTCTGGAATGCAGAATTTGGAAACACACTTGAAATCGGATATGAAACCAGATGTGACGAAATTACAGATGTTGTTTTCAGAAATTGTGATGTTGTACATTGCCAGTATGAGGGCAATCAGTCAGGTGGAGTACTGACAATTCATAACGCTGACCGTGCCCATGTACATGATATTGTTTATGAAAACATCCGAATTGAAGATGCCCAGGAAAAATTTATTGATATTAAAACTCTTGATTCCAAGTATTCACGAGACAGGGAAAGAGGCATGGTAAATGATATTTTCTTTAAAAATATTGAAATTACAGAAGGCACTTTTCCAGTATCCATTATACGTGGCTTTGAGATGAAAAATGAGGTGTGCAGACCTCATGGCTTTTATTTTGACAATGTGGTAATTCATGGAGAAAAGGTGATGTCACCTGGTGAATTACACATGGTTGTGGAATTGTCAGATGAACTGAAATTCCAGTAAAAGGAATTAACAAAGGAGATGGAAGAAAGCATGGATATTTTGCTTGTCGGAACCTATACACAGCATGATGCCCCTGCTGTATTGGAGAAGCAGGAGCTTGGAAAAGGTATCTATCTGATTCCGTATAATGAGATCCTGGGAGATGTTGCAGGAACTCCTCTTATCATACAAATGCAGAATCCTTCCTGGGTTTGTCTGGTGAAGAACCGGCTTTTTGCGGTAAGTGAAAGTGAAGATGCTGCGGAAATTGTGGAATATGAAGTAGGGGTTCAGGAAGAAAGGCTTACAGCAGAGAAAAAGGAAGGTCTTCAGATGCCTGGAAAAGCATCCTGTCATATTGAAAAGGATGAAAAAGGACAAAGGCTTTTTGTATCTGATTACGGAAGTGGAGATTTAAAGGTGATCGACATTTCAGAAGCCGGCAGCCCGAAGCTTTTACAGGAAATTTCTTTTACAGGAAAAGGGCTGGATCCGGAACGGCAGGAAGCATCTCATATTCACTCCTGCTTCCTTCATAGGGGAGATCTGTATGCAGCTGACTTAGGGTGTGATAAGATTTATTCTTTTGACACAGATAAGGGAAAGCTTCTGCAAAAAGAAACCATAGAGGTCAGACCTGGAGCCGGTCCAAGACATATGGGAATACTGGAGAAAAATGGAAAAACGTATCTCTATGTATTAAATGAGCTGGATCTTACAATTTCTGTTTACTGTAATGGGGAGCTGTGCCAGACCATATCCCTGGAAGAGAAGTTGCCAGAGGGCGCGCTTGCAGCAGAACTGTGTATTGCAGAGGGGAAAATGCTTTACGCATCTGTGAGAGGAACCGGAGAAATTTTTGGATTTACCATAGATGAAAATGGAATGTTAAATTTGAAACAAAAAGTTGTAGTTCCGAAAGGATGGTTTCGAAGTATCTGTCTGGACAGCAGTGAGGAGCATTTGCTTGCAGCAGATCAGAAAACAGGAAAAATATATATTTTTGACAGGCAATCAGAGGGAGAACTGGGAAATCAGCGGGTGCTTGTGGAAGTTCCCGTACCTGTGCAGGTATTGTCTGGGAAAATAGAATAAGAGAGGAAAACTGTGATGAGAAAAAAAGCAATCGTTACAGGTGCCAGTCGTGGAATTGGACGTGGAATTATCAGAGAACTGGCAGCAGCCGGATATGATATTGCCTTTTCCTATCGGACACGGGAAGATGAGGCAAAGGAAGCTGCTGAAGAAATAAGAAATATGGGTTCCTTTGCCTGGTATGCAAAGGCTGATATGGCACAGGCAGGAGAAGGGGAGAAATTTTTTGACCAGGCTGTCAGGGAACTGGGCGGACTGGATCTGCTTGTAAATAATGCCGGAGTTACCGTGTTTCAGTCCATTCTGGACCTTGAAATGGAGGAAACCCAGAAAATGCTGAATCTGGATCTTTTGAATTACCTTGTACTTTCCAGTAAGGCGGCCAGATATATGAAGGCTCATGAGGTTAAAGGATGCATTATCAACATAACCTCTTCAAGAGCAGAAAGAGCATATCCGGGAGATTGTGTTTACGGCGGCATAAAGGCAGCAGTGAACCGGGCTTCACAGTCTATGGCACTGGATCTTGCACCATATGGGATCCGTGTGAACTGTGTGGCTCCGGGAGCTATCTGTATCCGTACGCCAGAGGAAATAAAAGCAGAAGGCAGGACAGAGCTGGAAGGCTTCTGGGAAAGTCTGGGAGAAAGAATTCCAATGGGCAGAAATGGAACACCGAAAGATATAGGAAGAGCGGTAGTATTCCTTGCAAGTGAGAATGCAGCTTATATAACCGGAGAAGTATTGCGGGTTGACGGAGGACTGATCCTGCCGGGAATGCCGGAAAAAGTAGAAAATGATAAAAATGCCTGGGGAGGAGAAAAATGAGAGTAACGATCAGAGATGTAAAAGTAATTTGCTGTGCGCCGCAGAAAATCAATCTGGTGACAGTAAAAGTGGAAACAAGTGAGCCAGGATTATATGGCGTGGGTTGCGCAACTTTTGCCCACAGACATCTGGCAGTGGTTGCTGCAGTGGAAAAATATCTGAAGCCATACCTGATCGGCAGAGATGTTTCTGATATTGAAGATATCTGGCAGTCCATAAAGGGCATGAGCTACTGGAGAAACGGACCTGTTTTAAACAATGCCCTGTCAGGTGTGGATATGGCTTTATGGGATATTAAAGGAAAAATGGCCGGAATGCCCTTGTATGACTTACTGGGTGGAAAATGCAGAACCGGAGTGCCATGCTATACGCATGCTGAAGGCACCACAATAGAGGATTGTGTGCAAAAAGTAGGAGCGTTAAAAGAAAGAGGATATCGCTGTATCCGTGCGCAGGTTGGAGGCTATGGCGGAAAGGATATGCCTTACCAGCCACCGGAAGGATCCTTTGAAGGCTGCTATTATGATCCAAAAGCATACATGGCAAAAACAATACAGCTGTTTGAGCGTCTCAGGGAAACCTATGGATGGGAACTGGAGCTTTGTCACGATGTACATGAGAGGCTGAGACCTTCGGATGCAGTGATATTTGCAAAAGATATGGAGAAATTCCGTCTGTTCTTTCTTGAGGACTGTCTTTCTCCGGAACAGAGCGGATGGTTTAAGCAGATCAGGCAGCATTGCACCACCCCGCTGGCTATGGGAGAGCTGTTTAACAATCCAAACGAATGGCTGAATCTTATCACAGAAAGAGAAATTGATTATATAAGAATCCATTTAAGCCAGATTGGAGGAATTACACCGGCACGTAAACTGATTGCTCTTTGTGATGCATTTGGAATAAGAACTGCATGGCATGGACCAATAGACCTTACTCCGATTGGTCACGCAGTAAATATCCACCTGGATATGGCTTCTCCGAATTTTGGAATCCAGGAATGGGCTGACACCAATACCTTGTCTGAAGATGCAGGCGCAATTGCCTTACATCAGATTTTTACCGGAATTCCGGAAATGCGGGACGGATATCTGTATCTGAATGGGAAACCAGGAATTGGTGTGGATATTGATGAAAAAGCAGCAGCTGAGTATCCGTGCAGCGAAGAGGTTGTCACATGGGATTGGATGCTGCCAAGGCTTCCGGATGGAACAGCAGTAAGACCGTAAATACAGTCACTTTGTCACAGTATTTGCAGGCAGTAAAGGTGGATTGTCAACTCCTGCAAATACTGTGCAATTCATACAAAAATGCACAAAAAATATTGTGAATACATACGAAAGTGATAAAGAGTCGCAAAAAAACATTGAAAATGTCAGTCGACTATGCTATGATTCAAATATCACCGGAAACGTTACCGGTAACAATACCGGAAACGTTACCAAAACGGAACCCAGCCACTGAAAAAATCAGTTGGCGGAAAATAAAATTATACTAGGAGGTATAAGAAATGAAGAAAAAAATGTTGGCAGCAGTATTAGCTGGAACAATGGTTATGTCCCTTGGAACAAACCTTTGCTGGGCTGATGGAGAGAAGACCAAGGTCACTATGACTGTATGGAATGGTGAGTGGGGCGATCAGCTGGATCGTACCATGGAGTCCTTCAACAGCAAACATGATGATATCGAGCTGGATATCACAATGCAGTCCGGAGATTACTCTGATTTCCTTGGAACTGCAGCTGCAACAAATGACTGGCCGGATATCTACATCCTTACACCATGGACACAGGTGCAGGATTTTGCAGAGGCAGGAAGAATTCAGGATTTAAGCGGAATGGATTTTACTGAGAAGGTTTACCCGACAGCTCTTGAAGCTGCTACCTATGATGGAAAAATCTACGGATATCCTGCAAACGTTGAGTATCTTGGTGTATTCTACAACAAGCAGATGTTTAAGGATGCCGGAATCGAAGAAGTTCCGAAAACAAGAGATGAATTCGAAGCAGCATGCGAGAAGCTGGAAGAGTCCGGCGTAACACCAATCGCTTCCACATTCAAAGATTCCTGGACTCTGAAACACATGTTCAGTGTAATGATGTCAAACGTAGTACAGGATGATATGGAAGGCTTCCTGGATCAGTTAAATTCCGGCGAGGGAACCTTCAATGTAGACGGTATCGATGATGTATTTGCAACAGCAGATATTATCAAAGCTCATTGTGGAAGCAATATGATGGATTGCGACTCCACATCCGGTTTCAATGCACTTGCAAACTCTGAAGCTGCTATGCTGATCAGCGGTGAGTTCAGCCAGAACGTAGTAGCAAAAATGGATAACCCGCCGGAAATCGGATACTTTGCATTACCAGTATCCAACGACGCTGAGAGAAACAAAGCAGCAGTTGACGTAGGAATCGTATATGGAGTAAGCACTCAGACAGAGCATATGGATGCTTGTAAAGAGGTTATTGACTTCTTAAGCGATGCTTCCCTTTCTGATGGATATATTGCAATTGTAACTGAGAAACCAGGTTCTGCACCGGCTTCTCAGGATTTCACAGTTAATTATGATTCTGCATCTACAAACGATTATCTGGAATATGCAAACAGCGGAAACGTAATTCCGTGGGTATATCAGCAGTATGTAAACGGATTTGATGTTATCTCCGGAGATATCTTCCAGGGTTACATGGCAGACGCTGCTGACAAGGATGAGGTAATTTCCGAGCTTGACGCAGCATATCTTGAATATCTGGATCAGTAAATAAGAGGAAATGCTGACCTGCGATTCCCGGGGGGAGCACCCCCCGGGAATCTTTTTAATGGAAGATTTATCGTGATATCTGTATAAGCAGATGAGCCTTTTAGAAAAAGAAAGAGAGGATAATATGTCATCTTTATATAAGAAAAACAAGAAATTTTATCTTCTGCTGATTCTGCCTGCTTTGCTTTTGTATTCCTTTGCAATGCTGGCACCTCTGTTTGGCGGAACCATTCCATATTCATTCCTGAAATGGAACCTGATGTCCGGGAAAAAAGCTTTTGTGGGATTTGACAATTATGTAAAACTGTTTTCCGATACAAAATTCTGGACTTCCTTTGGATTTAACCTTTTTGTTGGTGCGTTCACCATTATTGGTAGCAATGTTTTTGGATTTATTCTTGCTTATTTCCTGAATGAGAACATTAAGGCTAAAGGCGTGGTTAGAGCTATGTTCTTCATTCCTAACATTGTCAGTGCCGTATTGGTATCCTTTATCTGGGTGTTTATTTTTACAAATGCAATGCCTGCACTTGGCGGAGCATTGGGATGGGACTGGCTGGCAAATATAAGCTGGTTCGGAACTCCGTCAATGGCAACTGTGACGATCATTGTGGTTTCCATCTGGCAGAACATTGGTTTCTTGATGATCATTTATACCGCAGGTCTTCAGACTATTCCGAAGGATGTTATGGAGTCTGCTGAGCTGGATGGCTGCAGCGGTCTGAAAAAAGTTCTGAAAATCGAGCTTCCGCTGCTTATGCCAACTGTCACGATCAATCTGTTTGTTTCTATTTCAGGAGCATTTAAGTCATTCGATATTCCGAACGCAATGACAGGCGGTGGTCCTTACGGTTCCACAATGCCAGTTGCCATGAATATTTACCAGGAAGCTTTCACCAAGTACAACCTGGGCTATGGCTCAGCGAAATCTGTAATCCTGTTCCTTACAGTAGCAGCGGTTACTCTGATCCAGTTGTACTGCACTCGTAAGAAGGAGGTAGAATACTAATGAAAAAGAAAGTATGGCTTCCAACCATTATTATGTTTTTCTTTGGTGTCCTGTTCCTTATGCCGATCATCCTGCTTGTGATGAACGCATTCAAGACACATAACGATATGATCCAGAACTTCCTTTCTTTTCCCCATTACCTCTATACCGGTAACTTTACCGAAGCTATAGAACGTCTGAAATTCTGGAGAGTAGTCGGAAACTCAGCATATGTAACCCTGGGAACCATGCTGGTATGTACCATCATTTCCTTTATGGCTGCATATGGAATTGCGCACATCCCTGGAAAGCTTGGAAATGTTTTGTATCTGATTTTCACCCTTGGACAGATCATTCCGTTCCATTCCATTATGATCGCGCTTTCTGTACAGCTGACCAACACAAACCTTTTGAATAACCTGACCGTACTTATTTTCCTGTATGCCGGCTTCCACGGAGCATTCGGTATTTTTACCTACGTTGGCTTTTTGAAGTCCATTCCGAAGGAATTGGAAGAGGCAGCAGCAATTGACGGCTGTGGCATGTTCCGCTGCATGTGGCAGGTAATTTTCCCATTGGTACGCTCCACAAGCATAACTCTTCTGGTACTGTTTTTCCTGTGGACATGGAATGATTTCCTTATGCCAAACCTGTATGTTTCAGACAGTGGTTTGAGAACCCTGACAGTTGCTATTTATATGTTTAAGAGTACCTCCGGATCTGAGTGGAATCTGATGCTTGCCGGAATGACTCTGTCTATGGTTCCAATCATAATCATTTATATTGCAGCACAGAAATATATCACCAGCGGACTTACCGCAGGTGCAGTAAAAATGTAATTGAAAAGGAGAACGGCAGAAAATGGACAATATTAATTTACAGAGAATTGAAGGCTATACAGTTCAGCTGGTAGCAGAGGATGTCTGGGCAATCGATGAGTTCGGAGCAGACATTATTTATCTGGTAAAAGGTGAAAAAAGTGCAGCTGTGATCGATACCGGTTCAGGTTTTGGAAATCTGAAAAAAGTGATTGAAACGCTGACTGATTTGCCATATGTTGTATTAAATACACATGGACATCTGGATCATGTGGGAGGCAACCACGAGTTTGGAAAAGCATATCTTAGTGAAAAAGATTTCAAAATGGCAGATACAGAGACACTTAGAAGCGGCTGGAAGAAATATGTGGAAAAAACAAAGAAGGAACCAGGATTTTATGGAACAGAGTACATGATTGAAGGTCGTGAGCCTGGAGACTTTCAGATGTTGCCGCTGAGTGAGCATCAGATCTTTGATTTGGGCGGCAGAAGCCTGGAAGTGTTATTTACACCGGGACATACTCCTGGAAGTGTAGTTTTCTTGGATAGAAAAAATAAATTTCTGTTCGCCGGAGACAGTGTAGTATCAACTCCGATTCTGATTTTTGATACCTATTCCTCAACAGTAAAGGAATATGCAGAGGGATTAAAGAAGTTAGATAAAGAAGATTTTGAACTTATTTTCCCAGGACATTTTATACGCCCGATCGGAAAAGCAATTCTTCATGATTTAATCACATGCGCTGATAAAATCGTAGAGGGAACTGCAACTCCAGAGCCTATTGATTTCAGCCATATGTCTTCAGAACCGGCTGTTCTCTACAAATACGGAAAAGGAAATATCGCCTATAACGACAAGCATATTTGCTGATAAATAATTTTTTTACAAATTTTATTGAAAATCATTTGCCATGATATGCCAGTACATATATAATGAACACATTGTTGCATGAGGAGGGCAGTTATGGAGCAGATAACAATTAAAGAGGTTGCGAAACTGTGTGGCGTAGGAGTCAGCACGGTGTCCAGGGCTATTAACAATCACCCGGACATTAATCCTGAAACGAAACAGAAGATTCTGGATATTATCAAAGAGTATAATTATGTACCGAATAACAGTGCCAGAAACCTGAAACGAGCTGATTCAAATACGATCGCAGTTATGGTAAAAGAAATCAGCAACCCATTCTGGGGTGTTATGCTGCATGTGTTGGAGAAAAAGGTTCGTGAAAGAAAATACTGCCTGGTATTGCAGAATGTAGCAGATGATGAAGATGAAGTTGAGCTTGCGCTTCAACTGGAAAAAGAGAAAAAGGTCAAGGGAATCATATTTCTTGGTGGTATGTATGATTATGATGAGTCAAAGCTGAGAATGGTGAGGGTTCCGTATGTGATCGCCAGTTCCGGAAAAACAATTCCGGAGGATACTGGATCTTATACTCGAAGCGCTCTTGTAACAATTGATACAGAGATCGAGAGCCAGAATATGGTTGATTATCTGTGCAGCTGTGGACATAAAAGAGTTGCGTTCATTACTTCCGGAGATGAAGGTCTGGGAAGGTGCCATCTGAATGGCTATAAAAGGGCATTGGAGAAAAATGGACTGGAGTACGATGAGAAGCTTATAGTCCGTTTAAAGCCGGGGAATAGAATTTATACTATTGAGAATGGTTATAACAGTACCCGTGAGCTTTTGGAATCAGGAGTAGATTTTTCCTGTATTTATGCTATTTCAGATACTTTGGCTGTAGGAGCCTGCAAAGCAATTATTGACAGCGGTAAAAGAGTACCGGAGGATTATTGCGTGGCAGGGGCTGATGGACAGGATATTGCAGAATATTATCATCCATCTATTACTACTTTGGAATATCCCAGAGTGGAAACTGCACAGCAGAGTATTCGTACTTTGTTTGACATGATTGACCGGAAAAAGGTGGTTAAACGGCAAATGCTGGCCGGAAGACTCATAGAACGGGAATCTACACGTAAACTGTGAGGGGTGTATGTTACTACCCAGACAGCGAAAAGAAATCTGTGAAATTATTTGAGAATGATTATCAGTTGTTACGGTCAGCTCAGATAGTTTTACAGATTTTTTCATTTTTGTATTTTTTAGACGGATTTTTGTGAATTTTAACAAAGAAAATCCGTTGACAAAAGTGAGGACTTGCTCTATTATAAGAAATGAATAAAAGGCAAACCTGTTGAAAGACAGGGACGCAAAGCCAAGGGTCTAAGGTCTCAGGACTATGACAGCCGGTTGCCGCATTGATATTGATTAGGTAATGTAATATGACAGGAGACGTGGTTCTTCTATTTGTGGCGACCGTTTATTTAATCTGATAAACGGTTTTTTTATTTCCACAAACTGATGGGACTGATAGTTTCCGGATAGCGGCAAGTCAGTTACATTATGGTTCAAGAAAGGTGTGTTATTTATGAAAGGAAAGAAATTAGCAGAGTGGCTCGCAAATAAAAAAGTTGTTTCCAGTTGTGCTGCTATAGCATTGGCAGCAGTGATCGGCGGCGTTTCATTATTCTCAGGAGTAGGAGAAACACCTGAATTCCCCAGTTACACAGATCCGATCATGGAGACTTCCATCATAGAAGATGAAACTCCACTGGCTTCCCAGCCGAAGACTACTGTGAAGACTACCTCCAGTACCAAGACAACTAGGAAGACTGTTAAATTAAAAAAGGCTTCCAAGAAGAGCTATACCAAGAAACTGAAAACCAAAACAAAAGTAACCAATAAAACAAATAAATCCGGTAATACAACAGTAGATACCAAGACAACCGTTGTTACCAAAGCAACAGCGAAATACACCAAGAAATCCAAAAAGAAAGTTGTTACATCCAAGATCACAACAACTGTTCAGACAACAACTACACAGCAGGTATCAATTAACAATGAGACCGCTGTAAGCACTACTTCTTCTGGTACTTCTGCTGCCCAGGTAACTGCAGCAGCAAACTCTTCACAGAACCAGAGCAAACACGAGGAAAATGTAGCAAGTGTTGCAGGCAAGATGGACAATCGTGTAATTGCAGCATATCAGCAGCTGGGATTTAAGCTTGTTGTTGATCCATCCGTCAACTATTCAGGATATTTTGATGCAAGATCAAGATCTATTACAATGAAGCAGATTGATGATTCTGTTTATCATGAGCTGGGTCATTTCCTTGCATTTATCGCAGGAAATGCAGATAAGACAGCAAGCTTCCAGAGCATTTTTGCAGCTGAGAAGGCAAATGTTACAGCTTTTAATAAAGCCTATGTAACACAGAATGCTTCCGAATATTTTGCAGAATCTGTTAAGGATTACATCCTGAACAATGCTTCCCTGAAGAGTAGCAGACCACAGACTTATGCAGCTGTTCAGAATGCACTGAATCAGATTACAGACGCACAGGTCGCTAAGATCCAGAAGATTTACGGAGCGTTCTGGAATTAATAATTTTAAAGATGACCGGCACCCGGAGAAATATCTCCGGGTGTTTTATTGTGAATAGCACAGGCGTGGGAAACCGGTATTTTATAAAAAGGTAAGTGACAGCTGGTACTTATCTTTGGGTCACCGGGAGAACAGGACTCTTATATATGTCGAAGAGTCGGGATATGCGTCGACAGAAAATTCTTGCAATGAAAAACCTTAGGTGTGTATAATACAAAACAAAGGTTATCACTTTCTTGCAGGCAGGGATAGATATATTTGGAATGGATGTAGACACGGCGCCTGAAATGTGTTAAAATAAACTTTAATAAGTTTTTTGAAGGATGTTTTTATAATTCAGTATATAGCTTCTGTCTAATCAGACATTTGTATCCCGTTAAATCAAAATTGAAATGTGTTTTAGAATTGTATTAGTCGAAGAGGTAGATGATTGATGAAAGAAAAGTATGAATCATTATCCCTGGCTACGCTGAAAGACTTGGCAAAAGCCAGAGGACTGAAGGGCATTTCTACTATGAGAAAGCCTGAATTAATTGAACGTATGCTGGAAGAGGACAGGAAAGAACAGACTGCAGAAAATGAGCAGACTATTTCCGGAACAGCAGAAGAGAATACCATACCTGCAAGACCAGAGCCTGTGGCAGCAGAAAAAACAGAAAATACGGGAAGTGTTTCTTCACCGGAGAGAAGAGAAGCACCAACCAGATCCCGTACCATTATACGGCGTAATCCTGAGTACCGCAGCAATAATTATGGCAGAAATGAAAATGTAGGACGCCAGAACAGTTATAATGGGGAAAACAGACCGGAGAACTTCGTGAAGCGCACTCCTGTAGCGAAACCTGTAGAAGTGGTTCCGCCAGCCGAATTAAGACCTGAGGAAACGGAACAGCCCCGTACAGGCGTAGCCAGTGAGAACCGTACAGAAGAGGATGTAAGCAACGCTTACAGTGTTCCGGCTGAAACGGTCCAGCTTGACAGTGGCGAAAAGGCCAATGGAATCCTGGAGGTTATGCCGGATGGGTTTGGATTTATCCGAAGTGAGAATTATCTTCCGGGAGAAAATGATATCTATGTTTCTCCGTCACAGATCCGCAGATTCAATCTGAAGACAGGGGATATTATTCAGGGAAATATCCGTATTAAAACACAGGGGGAGAAATTCAGTGCCCTTTTGTATGTGACGTCTATCAATGGTTTCCATCCAAGTGAGGGACAGAAGAGATACAATTTTGAAAATATGACCCCAATCTTCCCAGATGAACGTCTGATCATGGAGCGGCCTGGCGGAACTACTGCCATGCGTATCGTAGATCTGATCAGCCCTATCGGAAAGGGACAGCGTGGTATGATCGTTTCCCCGCCTAAGGCAGGTAAAACTACTTTGCTCAAGGATGTTGCGAAATCTATTCTTAAGAATAACAAGGATATGCATCTGATCATTCTTCTTATTGATGAACGTCCTGAGGAAGTTACCGATATCAGGGAAGCAATACAGGGACCGAACGTGGAAGTTATTTATTCCACATTTGATGAGCTTCCGGAGCATCATAAGCGTGTATCCGAGATGGTTGTAGAGCGTGCACGCCGCCTTGTAGAACATAAGCAGGATGTTGTGATCCTTCTGGATTCCATTACCAGACTGGCAAGAGCCTATAACCTGGTTGTTCCCCCAAGTGGAAGAACTCTGTCAGGAGGTCTTGATCCGGGAGCACTTCATATGCCGAAGCGCTTTTTTGGTGCAGCACGTAATATGCGTGAGGGAGGAAGCCTTACCATTCTGGCCACTGCACTTGTTGACACCGGAAGCAAAATGGACGACGTTATTTACGAAGAATTCAAGGGAACCGGCAATATGGAGCTTGTTCTTGACCGCAAGCTTCAGGAGAAACGGGTTTTCCCGGCCATCGACATTCAGAAATCCGGTACCAGACGAGAAGATCTGCTTCTGAGCAAAGACGAGCAGGAAGCTGTATATATTATGCGAAAGGCTCTTAACGGAATGAAGTCTGATGAGGCAGTGGAACAGATCCTGAACATGTTTGCACGTACTGCAAATAATGCTGAATTTGTGCAAATGGTAAAAAAACAGAAATTGTAATGTTCACAAAAAACACCGTGCAGAATATTATCTGGGATTAGTTTTAGAAATTTTTATAAATAACTTGCATTTCTCATAACGCCATGCTATAATCAGTAGGCTGTGTAAAGTGTGAATTCGTCAGATTCAACGCAAATAAAATAGAATAAATATAGAGAGGTGAAAATCATGAGAGAAGGAATCCATCCGAATTACTATCAGGCAACTGTAACCTGCAACTGCGGTAATACTTTTGTAACAGGATCTACCAAGCAGGATATCCACGTAGAAATCTGCTCCAAATGTCATCCGTTCTATACAGGACAGCAGAAAGCTACTCAGGCTCGCGGACGTATCAATAAGTTCAACGAGAAATACGGCCTGAATAAATAATTTGAATATTACTGAATGAGAAGGTTGAGGTTGGGAAATCTCAACCTTTCTTTGTAACTGGAGGATAAAATGAAACCATCCAATATCGGTGGACAAGCTGTAATGGAAGGCATTATGATGCGCCACAAGGATAAATACTCCATTGCAGTAAGACGTCCTGATAAAGAAATTGTAGTAAAAGTGGAAGATTATAAATGCATTTTCGGGAAAGCCAGGATCTGGCGGAAACCGATCATCCGCGGAATGGTAAGCTTTATCGATTCTCTGGTAACCGGAACGAAATGCCTTATGTATTCAGCTGAAATTGCAGGTGATGAGGAGGACGAGGAAGAGACCAGAAAGAATGCTGCTCTTTCTCCAGAAGAACTGGAAGCCAAGAAGAAAAAAGAAGACAAGGCATTTAAAGCCTTGCTCTATGTAACTGTGGCCATTTCTATTGTAATTTCCATTGCAGCCTTTATGCTGCTTCCTTATGCACTGGCCAGTCTTTGCCGTAAAGTAGGCGCTTCGGAAGTGGTGGTTACCATTGTGGAAGCGTTTGTGAAGCTGGGTCTGTTTATGGGATACATGATCCTGATCTCCAGAATGAAGGATATTCAGAGAACCTTTATGTATCATGGTGCTGAACACAAATGTATCAACTGTGTGGAAAATGGTAAGCCACTTACTGTGGAGAACGTGCTTGAGAGCTCCAGATTCCACAGACGCTGCGGAACAAGCTTTCTGTTCCTGGTTATGATAGTAAGTATTTTCCTACATTTTATTTTTGTACTGGTACCGTCTTACTGGTTCCGTCTTTTCGGCCGTCTGCTCATGGTACCTGTAGTATCTGGAATTTCATTTGAAATTATCCAGTGGGCAGGCAGGACAGACAGTAAATTTGCCTTGATGATGAGCAAACCTGGTATGGCAATGCAGAAATTTACCACAAAAGAACCTACAGCTGATATGGCAGAGGTTGCCATCAAGGCTGTGGAGGCTGTGTTTGACTGGAGAGCATATTTAAAGACAGAATTCAATCTGGATATTCCATATGAGAACAAAGAAAACGGTGATCTTTCCGCTGCTTCCGCGCAATCTGAAAGCGGGGACAGTGAAGAACGCACCGGGAATGTGCCGGAAACGGGAGCTGCACAATGACTTCTCTGGAAACACTATTAAAAGAAGGAACCAAGGTTCTGGAGCAGCATAAGATCCAGGAAGCCAGGCTGGATGCCTGGCTTCTTCTGGAGTATGTGACCGGGATAAACAGAGCCTTTTATTTCGCTCATTCAGCTGACGGGATGGATGAGGAAAAAGCGGACAGATACCGGGAACTGATCCGGAAAAGAGCAGCTCATGTTCCCTTGCAGCATATTACCCACCAGGCATATTTTATGGGATTTGAATTTTATGTAAATCAAAACGTACTGGTTCCGAGGCAGGATACGGAGACATTGGTGGAGAAGGCTCTGGAAGTCATGAAAGGGAAAAAGACACCAGGGATTCTGGATATGTGCACCGGATCGGGGTGTATTCTTTTAAGTCTTCTGGCACTTACCGGGGATGCATATGGGGTGGGTGCTGATGTTTCCCCACTTGCTCTTCAGGTGGCAGATAAGAATGCGGTAAGCCTGGAAGTGTCAGACAGAGCTGTTTTCGTGGAAAGCGACTTGTTTTCGTCAGCTTTTTTTCAACAAAACACTGGCAAAGATATGCCTCAGTATGATATCCTTATTTCGAATCCCCCCTACATCAGAAGCGCAGAGATTGAAGAGCTTATGGAAGAAGTGCGGGATCACGATCCAAGACTTGCATTGGATGGCCATGAAGATGGTCTGTATTTTTACAGAAAAATCGTATCGGAGGGAAAGGCTTTCCTAAAGGAAAATGGCTGGATGCTGTTTGAAATCGGATATGATCAGGGCGAAGCTGTAAAGGCGCTGATGCGGGAAAATGGCTTTTTTGATGTACAGATTGTTAAAGACCTGACGGGACTTGACAGAGTTGTGTTGGGCAGACGATAGTTTTATATAAGTAAAGAGAAGAACATAACAGGAGGAAAACCATGTTTGACAAGTTGGACGATTTGCTCATACGTTTCGAGGAAGTTCTGAATGAGCTGGGTGAGCCAGATGTAACATCTAATCCAGATCGTTTCCAGAAACTTATGAAGGAACAGAGCGACCTGCAGCCAATTGTGGATACCTATAAGGAATATAAGAAAAATAAAGAAACCATTCAGGACAGCCTTTCCATGCTGGAAGAGGAGAAGGATGAGGATATGAGAGAAATGCTCAAGGAAGAGCTTTCCGATGCCAAGAAGCGTGTGGAAGAGCTGGAGCATGAACTGAAGATCCTTCTTCTGCCTAAGGACCCTAACGATAATAAGAACGTTATCGTGGAGATCCGCGCCGGTGCCGGTGGAGATGAGGCTGCTCTTTTTGCAGCTGAGATCTACAGAATGTATGTAAAATATGCAGAATCCAGGCGCTGGAAAACAGAGATGATGAGCTTAAACGAGAATGGAATCGGCGGATTCAAAGAGGTTACCTTTATGATAAACGGTGCCGGAGCTTATTCCAGACTGAAGTATGAGAGTGGTGTACACCGGGTACAGAGGGTTCCAGAGACGGAATCCGGCGGAAGAATCCATACATCCACCTGTACGGTTGCAATTATGCCGGAAGCTGAGGAGATTGATTTCCATCTGGATATGAACGACTGTAAATTCGACGTATTCCGTGCTTCCGGAAATGGCGGACAGTGCGTCAATACTACAGACTCCGCAGTACGACTGACCCATATTCCTACAGGAATCGTAATTTCCTGTCAGGATGAGAAGTCCCAGCTGAAGAATAAGGATAAGGCGTTAAAGGTTCTTCGCTCACGTCTGTATGAGATGGAGCTGGCCAAACAGCATGACGCAGAAGCAGAGGCGCGAAGAAGCCAGATCGGTACAGGTGATCGTTCCGAGAAGATCAGAACCTACAATTTTCCACAGGGACGTGTAACAGATCACCGTATCAAACTTACACTTCACAGACTGGATAACATTCTGAATGGAGATCTGGATGAAATCATCGACAGCCTGATCGCAGCAGACCAGGCAGCGAAATTGAGCAATCTGCAGGAACAGTAAACTTAGAGCCTTTTTCAAACACGCTCTAAAACAACAATCATATGAAAAATGGGAGGGTATTACCTATGAAAAAAACAGCTCTTGTAATTATGGCAGCCGGAGTTGGAAGCAGATTTGGAAATGGAATCAAGCAGCTTGCACCAGTTGGACCAAATGGTGAGATCATTATGGATTATTCCATCAGAGACGCATTGGAGGCTGGCTTCAATAAAATTGTATTTATTATCCGTAAGGATCTGGAAGAAGAATTTAAAAGCACCATTGGTGCAAGAGTAGAGAAGATCGCAGAAGTTGCGTATGCATATCAGGAAATGGAGAAGCTTCCGGAAGGCTTTGTGAAACCGGCAGACAGAACCAAACCATGGGGAACCGGCCATGCTGTTATCTGCGCAAGAGAGTTCCTTACAGAGCCATTTGCAGTTATCAATGCAGATGACTATTATGGAAAGGAAGCATACGTAAAAGTACATGATTATCTGGTTCGGGAGCAGCCAGCAGATGATGTTCTGCATATTTGCATGGCAGGTTTCCGTCTTGGAAACACCTTAAGTGATAATGGAAGTGTTACAAGAGGACTTTGCCACATTACAGACGGCAAGCTTACAGGGGTTACCGAGACACACAACATTTTTAAAACAGCAGATGGCGCTGAGAGCCGCGAAGATGGACAGCCGGCAGAGAAGCTTGATTTAAATGAGCTTGTTTCCATGAACATGTGGGGACTGACTCCTGCGTTTATGGATACTTTATACGATGGATTTGTAGAGTTTCTTCAGAATGTAAAAGCTGGTGATATCAAGGCAGAGTATCTTCTTCCGGTTATGATTGATACATTGATCCAGAAGGGAACTGCCCAGGTAGATGTGCTTGAAACAAAGGATAGCTGGTTTGGTGTAACTTACCAGGAAGATAAAGAGGTTGTGATCAAAGCTTTTAAAGAGCTTACCGAGGCTGGCGTATATCCAAACGGACTTTACAAATAAGATTATCAGATACTGTATATTGTAATTGTTTGCAGTTTTGCCTGAAAATATGGAAAAGAATGTATGATTCCTATATGCTTTCAGGTGTAATAAGCAAGGAGGATAATTAGATATGGGAAAATATTTTGGAACAGACGGATTTCGTGGAGAGGCGAATGTTCAGCTGACAGTTGATAATGCGTTTAAAGTAGGACGTTATGTAGGCTGGTATTATGGACGTGACCATAAGGCGAAGATCGTAATCGGAAAAGATACCAGACGAAGCAGCTATATGTTTGAGTATGCCCTTGTTGCAGGACTTACCGCTTCCGGAGCAGATGCTTATCTTCTGCATGTAACCACTACTCCAAGTGTATCCTTTGCGGTTCGTACAGAGGATTTTGACTGCGGTATTATGATTTCCGCAAGCCATAACCCATTCTATGATAATGGAATCAAGCTTCTGAATGGAAACGGACAGAAGATTGAGGCTGAGATCGAGGAGCGTATTGAGGCCTACATCGATGGCGAGATCGAGGAGCTTCCTCTTGCACGCAAAGAAGACATTGGACGTACTGTTGATTTTGCTTCCGGACGAAACCGCTATATCGGATACCTGATCTCCATTCCAAGCCGTGATTTCAAAAATGTAAAAGTTGGACTTGACTGTGCCAACGGAAGTTCATCCGCAATTGCAAAAAGTGTTTTCGAGGCACTTCAGGCGAAAACTTATGTGATCAACAATCAGCCGGATGGAACTAACATCAATACAAACTGCGGTTCCACCCATATTGAAGTCCTTCAGAAATATGTGGTAGACAATGGCCTGGACATTGGATTTGCCTATGATGGAGATGCTGACCGTTGTATCGCAGTTGATCATCGTGGAAATATCATCGATGGTGACAAGATTATGTATGTCTGCGGTAAATATCTGAAAGAGCAGGGGAAACTGAATGGAAATACTGTTGTTACCACAGTGATGTCCAATATGGGACTTTACAAAGCTCTGGAGCGTGAAGGAATGCGTTATGAGCAGACTGCCGTTGGTGACAAATACGTTGCCGAGAATATGATGGCAAATAACTACAGCATTGGTGGAGAACAGTCCGGACATATTATTTTCAGCCGTTATGCAGCTACAGGTGATGGTATCCTTACTTCTCTTATGGTCATGGAAGCATGTGTAGATAAGAAGTCTACCTTATGTGATCTTGCCAAAGAGATGAAGGTTTATCCTCAGGTTCTTCGAAATGTACGTGTAGCAGATAAGAAGACTGCGCGTGAGAACCCGAAGGTGGTTGAAGCAGTCGAAGCAGCAGGAAAGGCACTTGGCGATTCCGGACGTATTCTGGTCCGCGAGAGTGGTACAGAGCCGCTGATCCGTGTTATGGTGGAGGCCGAGACAGATGAGCTCTGCCATCAGTATGTAGACAGTGTTGTGGAAGTAATGGAAGCCGAAGGACTGATCGTTGGTTGAGAATGAAAATCAGAAAAACAGCATTAATATTGACAGCGGTCATGGGGCTTTCCCTTCTGGCTGGCTGTGATAATGAAAAACAGCAGATTTTTAAGGAAGCAGAGAAAGATCTGGAGCAGGGCAGCTATGAGTATGCGCTGGATGAATTTACTACTTCTGTGAATAATGGTGTGAAGCCTGCAGTGTCTTACCGCGGGATTGGAATCTGTCAGCAGCGTCTGGGAAATTATGATGATGCCATTACTGCCTTTACCAGTGCTCTTGGCGAGGAGAAAGTAAGTAAAAGTATGGCCCGGGACCTGTATCTGTATCGTGCTACGGCACGTCTGCAGGCTGGCTATCTGGATGATGCCATGGCAGACTGTCAGGTGCTTGCCCAGAATTATGAGATGGATGCAGATGCCTGGTTCCTTACTGGAAAGGTTGCCCTGGAAATGGATGTCTATGATGAAGCTGCCTCTGATTTTGAGCAGGCATATGGGGAAGATTCCAGCTATGACCGGGCCATCCAGATCTACGAGACGTACCTGGATAAGGACATGGAAGCGGATGGAACCAGGTATCTGGAGGCTGTTTTGTCTACAGATGCAAAGGGAGCAGAGGATCTTTGCAGCCGGGGAAGAATCTATTACTATATGGGAGATTATACCAATGCCCAGAAAGAGCTGACAGATGCTTCCAATCAGGGAAGTACAGAGGCACTTCTGGTTCTTGGAATGGTCTATGGCGCTCAGTCAGATTACGCAAATGCCCGGGCAATGTACCAGCAGTACATCAATCAGAAGCTGGATGATACGTCCGGGGATCAGACACAGACTGCCGCACAGGGATACAATGGACTGGCAGTGTGCGATATGGCAGAAGGAAATTATGATTCTGCTTTGGAAAATATCAGCAGCGGAATTTCCATTGCTTCCGATGATGAAATGCAGAGCTTGTTATTTAATGAAATTGTAGCTTATGAGAAAAAACTGGATTTTTCCACAGCGCAGGAGAAAGCTGTGTCTTATGTCGGAATGTATCCGGAGGATGAAGAAGCTGCGAAAGAGCTTGATTTCCTGAAATCCAGGACTGGAAGTAATGAATAGGAAACAGAGAAGGTTCTTGAAGCTATTTTTATAATCATAAAAGGATTTGAAATCTGAGGCAATATTGAATGCCGGATTTCAAATCCTTTTTTGGTAATATACTCAGATCTTTTTTACATAAAGGCGGTTGCCACGATACATGGGGCGGCCGTTCACGCCACTGAGATCGTAGGACATTGCAAAGTAGGAATCCACGCTGCTTACAAGCGCCCAGTCAGGATCATAGACCTTTCCACCAATTTCAGCCCAGCCGTGACCGCCGGAGCAGATTACATAAACTTTTTTCATGCCTACAGCGTTTGCGAGGTAGGCGAAAGCTGCTGCATAGGAAACACAGTCACCTCGTCCGCCGCGGAAAAACATATCTTCGGCGAAATCCTTTTCCCAGTCCTGTGTATTTCTGAATTCACGCCAGCAATAGTAGGTGTACTGCTTCTTGACGTAATCAAAGCTGGCACGGAGGCGCTGCATTTTGTTCATTCCTGGTCTGCTGATCTTTTCTACAATCTTGTTCGCTTCTGTCATTAGCTTCAGCTTGCGCAGGTTAGAACCGGATTTGCTGGCACGTCCGGAAGCATCAAGAGCGATACCATTTATAGTGGTGGAGGTCAGCATGTATGCGCCGGTGGTTCCTGTGCTGATACGGAAAAAGTAGTAATCATTTTTGATTTTTTTCCAGCCGTAACGCTGAATTCCATTTTTGTCAAAAAAGTAATAGCGGGATCCGATTTTGACCTTGCCTTTGACTTTCTTGCCGCGAGCATTGTAATAGTAGTGGCGGCCCTTGATGGTCTTCCAGGTACCAGAAGAGGAACTGGAAGCTTGTCCCTTACCGGAATGGGTCTTCTTATTGGTGACAGTGGAAGAAGATTTCGCAGTTTGGGAAACAGATGTCCGGGCAGCTGCCTGGGTGGGAAGAGTACCTGTCAGGAGCGTACAGGACAGGCAAAGGCATGCTGCAAGAGTTTTGAGATTTTTCTTTTTCATAGGTTCCTCCTTTTTTGGTCTTTTACTATTATTATATACTATATGAGATCTGAACTGTAGTTGTTGTTTTCAGATCTGAAATATGTTACTGTTCACTCCGTTCACAGTAACGCGCTTCGCGATGCACAGAAATCATGCATTCGCATGATTTCGCGCCGCAATTCTCGGGTTTTCTGTGAACTTTGTTCACAAAAAACGCCTCGCGGAACGTTACCAGTGAACAGTAACTGAAATATACCTCTCCCAAAAGGAATGGGTTTGTGTTATACTCTAACAGATGATTTTCAGATAGAAAAGTAACTGAAAGTTAGTTTATGGATGATCCGGAAGGAGGATTTATGGAATATATTGAAGAAATACAGGAGCAGGTGATTCTGGTTGGCGTTCAGCTGGATGAGAACGATAATGTGAAAGAATCCCTGGATGAACTGGAGGAGCTTGCAGATACTGCCGGAGCTCAGACAGTGGGAAAAATTATCCAGAACCGTGAGACTGTACATCCTGGAACTTATATTGGAAAAGGAAAGATCGAGGAGGTACGTGCTCTTATGCTGGCCACGGATGCTACAGGAATCATCTGTGACGATGAACTTTCCCCGGCACAGATGAACAATCTGGAGCATGAGCTGGAATGTAAGGTAATGGACAGAACTCTTCTGATCCTTGACATTTTTGCAAAACATGCCACTACCAGCGAGGGAAAGATTCAGGTTGAGCTTGCACAGCTCCGTTACAGAGCATCCAGACTGGTAGGACTAGGTGCGTCTTTGTCCAGACTTGGAGGAGGAATCGGAACCCGAGGTCCTGGAGAGAAGAAGCTGGAGAGCGACCGACGTCTGATCCGAAAGAGAATCACAGCGCTGAAGGAAGAGCTTTCCCAGGTAGAGAAGCACAGAGAACTGCTCCGTACCGGACGTACCCGGGGAAAGATGAAGACTGCGGCGATCGTGGGCTATACCAATGCGGGAAAATCCACTTTACTGAACACTTTGACAGGCGCAGGTGTTCTTTCCGAGGACAAGCTTTTTGCCACTCTGGATCCGACTACGCGGGCTCTGACGCTGGATGACGGACAGCAGATCCTGCTTACCGATACGGTTGGATTTATCCGTAAGCTGCCACACAATCTGGTTGAGGCGTTTAAGAGTACGCTGGAGGAAGCCAGGTACGCGGATTACATCATTCATGTGGTGGATTGCTCCAATCCCCAGGCGGTGCAGCAGATGGAAGTGGTTTACGACACTTTGCAGGAGCTGGAAGTTCAGGGGAAAAAGACCATTACATTGTTTAATAAGGTGGATATGGGAGCGGCTATCCGTATGCGCGACAGCAATGCAGACCACACTTTGAAGGTATCTGCGAAAACAGGGGAAGGCCTTGAGGATTTAAAGGCACTTCTGGGGAAAATTCTTTCCGAAGAGCAGATTTATGTGGAAAAGCTTTTTACCTATCAGGAGGCTGGCAAGATTCAGCTGATCCGGGAATATGGACAGCTGCTTTCGGAGGAGTACACAGATACTGGAATTCTGGTGAAAGCCAGAGTGCCACAGGAAATTCATGGGAAGCTTATGTGACGCAGCCAGACCTGTGGAATTGGCAAAAAGTATGGGTTTATAAAGTTATCACATTTGAGGATAATAAGTAAATATAATGATATGAGTGTCAAAAGGTCTTTTGACACTCATTTGATACCCAGATTGCTACGCAGCTACGCTGCTCCCGCAATCCTCCAAATATTCGAAATCCGCTGATTTACTGCGTAAATCGCTACTTTCTCATATTTGGCGTGTCCCAAGTTCAAAAGCCTTATCGTGCAAGCACGAACAGCTTTTTGACCTTTTGACACTGGTAT
>ERZ773118.624-NODE-624-length-33796-cov-5.53896_pt1 | contig 33796 bp, 26 predicted proteins | sample MGYA00580562_ERZ773118 | MGnify/ENA primary metagenome ERZ773118 (study PRJEB29015, sample SAMEA2737878) | human gut metagenome | biome: human gut; feature: human-associated habitat; material: faeces | place: China | collected 2012 ... | reverse complement strand
TATGCAACAGAATATTGAATTTGAGCGGTGCATTGATTTTCTGGTACGGATGATCGATAAGTACGGTAATGAAGTCCTCCGGGATACTTCAAGGGATATTTCAAGGGGATACTTCAAGGTATGCATTTTGCTGTTCTTACATTGACGGAAAAAAGACGCAGAGGTATAATAAAAAGGAGTTTACGGTCTTTTCCCTATTAAAGTGGAGAGAGCGCATGAAATATAAAAGGATGAGGAAAAAATGAAAACCAAATACGAATTTAGAGACATTCTTCCAGAGGAGTTAGATCAGGTGATTCAGATCGAGCAGATCTGTTTTCCGCCAAATGAGGCCTGCTCTGCCAAGAGTATGAGAGAACGAGTGGCAAATGCACCAGAGACATTTATGGTTGCAGTGGATAAAGAAACAGGTAAAGTTGCCGGCTTTCTCAATGGGGTGGCAACAGACGAAGCAGTTTTTCGTGATGAATTTTTTACGGATAGTACTCTTCACAACCCGGAAGGAAAGAACGTTATGCTCCTTGGGCTTGATGTTCTTCCGGAGTATCGCCACCAGGGGCTTGCCCGTGAAATCATGACACGATATGTGGAAAGAGAGCAAAAAAGAGGACGCGAATGCCTGTACCTGACCTGTCTGGATAACAAAGTAGAGATGTACAAAAAAATGGACTACACCGACAACGGAATTTCCGGTTCCGCTTGGGGCGGGGAAGAATGGCATGATATGAGCAGGAAAATCAGATGATCCGGCTTCAGGATATTGCGGATATGGCGGGAGTGAGCAGGACTACCGTATCAAATGTAATAAATGGCAATACGAAAAGAGTTTCCCAGGAAACCATTGATAAAATAACGGCAATCCTGAAAGAACAGAATTATGTTCCGCATATGGGTTCCGTTATGCTGTCCGGACATGGTTCCAGGATCATAGGCGTGGTACTTGGTTTTGCCCAGGCTCATGGAATGTACTCCCTGCAGGACTCCTTTGTAGGAGAACTGGTAGGAACCATTCAGATGGAAGCTGAAATGAAAGGATACTATGTCATGCTGATCGGAGGGGAGAATATCCAGAACGTGGTGGATATTGCTTCCAGATGGAATGTAGAAGGACTGATCATTCTGGGATATAATGATGAAAAATATCGGAAATTGTCCAGAAAGCTGAATAAGAAAATGGTTCTCATAGATGCCTATCCCGCAGGAGAATATTTTTTCCAGAATGTGGGAGTGGATGATTATTCAGGCGGCTATCAGATTGGAAGTTACCTCTGTTCCTGCGGTTTTGACAAAGCTTTGTTTCTTGCAGAAACAGATATTGACAGTGATTACAGCCGTTGGATGGGCTTTAAGCAGGCTATGGAAAAAGAAGGAAAATTCTGTAGCCGCACTCGTCTGATCGTGATCCCGGGGGAAAGAAATCGCCGTATCCAGAAATATAAAGAACTTCTTCCGCGTTTTCTGCAGGTAAAAGCAGTGGCATTTTCCTCAGATTATGCAGCAATTGAGGCCATGAACTTTTTGTCAGATCATGGGATTAAGGTTCCAGAACAGGTATCTGTTACCGGCTTCGACGACAGTATCTATGCCAGAATGGTCCGTCCAAGACTTACAACAGTTCATCAGGATGTAGGTCAGAAGGCACATTTGGCGTTCAGCCGCCTGCTTCGGATGGTTGCCGGGGAGCAGTTAAAAGAGTTTAATATAAAAAGTCCGGTGTACCTTGTAAAAAGAGATTCTGTGAAAATATGAACAGATCGTTCAAAAGAATTTGAAGAGAAGACAGTCAGGCTATAGAGCCTGTTTGAAAAATCATTCCTGCAATCTGCACGCCCCACTTTGCGGTATATTTCACCCGAATTCGGTTGCCGTAGCCCGCTACGGCGCCCTCATCCGGGCGAAATCTCCCACAAATTGTGACGCACATCTTGCAGAAAGCCTTTTTCAAACACGCTCTGGAGCCTGACTGTTTTTTTCGTAACAGAAGCTTACGTTTGGATTCCTGTTACATAAAGAAAACAATTTGCATGAAATCCCTGCTATCAGGGGAAATTATAAGACAGGGGGGACAATCTGAGAACTCATGAATCTTCATGATATAAAACTATACAATATGCACAAAATACAAAATAAAAGTTTGTCTACAATTTAAGTTTCTCGAGAAACCTATTGATTTTGCTGGAAAGTTACGATATTATGAAGCCACCGAAAGGAAAGCAGGACAGACGTGTCCAGGAAAGCTTTCAATAAACAAGTGCTGCGCAGCCTTCATTGAGTAAAATAATGGAGGAAAGAAAGATGAACAAGAAACTTATTTGCACATTAATGGCAGGTACATTGCTGGTTGGTACAGTTACCGGCTGCGGCAGTTCCTCTGAGGGAGATTCTTCTGCAAAAGGAACAGAACTGGAGCTTTTTTCCAGCAAGGCAGAGAACAAGGATATTCTTCAGAAGCTGGTAGACAAATTTAATGAGACACATGAGGACGTGACAATCAAGATCACAGCTCCGGCAGATGCAGGAACTGTATTAAAGACCAGAATGGCGAAGAATGATATGCCGGATATCGTTGCAATGGGCGGTGACAATAACTACACAGAGGTAGAAAGTGCCGGAATGCTGGTGGACTTAAGCAGCGAGGACTACATTTCCAATATTCAGGAATCCTACCTTCAGATGGTATATGATGTAAATAAGGATAAAGAAGAGAAAGCATATGGCGTTCCGTATGCAACAAACACTTCCGGTGTCATTTATAACGTTGACAAATTCAAAGAATATGGCATTGAGATTCCAAAAACATGGGATGAATTCATTGATGTGCTCGAGAAACTTCAGGATGCAGGTGAACAGCCACTTCTTATGACATACAAAGATGCTTGGACAAGTAACTGCCCATGGAACAGTATTGCATCTGACCTTGCTCCGGAGAGCTTCAATGATGACCGTAAAGCCGGCAAGACCACATTCGTTGGAACACACGAGGAAATTGCAGAAAAATATATGAAGCTTCTTGACTATGCTCAGGATGATTTTATGGGACTTACCTATGATGATGGAAATAAAGCTTTTGCAAATGGCGAAGCAGCCATGATCATCAATGGAAACTGGGCAATCAACCAGTACAAAAATGCAAATGCAGATATCAATGTGGATATGTTTGCACTCCCGGCTTCCAATGAGAAATCCCAGAACTATGTAACCTCTGGTGTAGATGTACTTCTTGGTGTATGCAAAGACAGTGCAAATGAAGAAGTGGCAAAAGAATTTGTATCCTTTATGCTTGAGCCGGAAAATGCAAAAATGTACATTGATGATCAGTTTGCTTTCTCAGCTGTAAAAGGTGTAGAGCAGGAGAATGAGACAGTGGCAGGTGTGAAAGAAGATATTGCAGCTGGAAAGGTTGCAAACTTCCCAGATCATTACTATCCATCCGGATTTGATATGTCCGCACTTCTGACCGAAATGTGCCTGAACTACACAAACGGAATGGACAACGAGGAGAACATAAATCAGTTCCTTGCACAGTGCGATGAGAAATATGACATTGCAAATGTAGACTGATCTATATGACTGATGGAAAATACAGGCGAAAGGTGAAGAACGTGAACTGTCACCTTTTGATCCGTATGAATTGTAAGGCTGCTGGCCACTGAGTGAACAGCAGCCTTGTAAGAAAATAAGGGAGGATTCCATGAAGAATAAAGCCCCACGGAAAAAACCTGCTGTTAACCGGGTTTACTACATTTATGTAGGAATTCTTGCAGTTCTGTTTTTCACTTTCCACACCATTCCATTCTTAAAAGGTGTTATGTACAGTTTTACAGACTGGAGAGGATATGGAGAGTGGAATTTTGTAGGACTTCGAAATTATATCCATATGTTTTCTGATGTGGATACAGGAAATGCATATTTGTTTACATTCAAATTTGCGGTGATCACTACTATTCTGGTAAACGTGATCAGTCTGATCCTGGCCTGTGCATTAAATGCAAAGATCAAGTTTAAAAACACAATCAAAGCTTTTTATTTCCTTCCATATATGCTGGGAAGTCTGATTGTAGGATTTATTTTCAACTATATTTTTGCGAACCTGATTCCACAGCTGGGAAAAGGCCTTGGAATCAAAGCTTTAAGTGTAAATATTCTTGGAACCAATCATGCTATCTGGGGAATTGTTGCGGTATCCTTATGGATCGGATGCGCTTTTAACACCTTGATCTACATTGCAGGACTTCAGTCCATTGACACAGATGTATATGAGGCTGCTGACCTGGATGGAGCGACCGGCTTCAAAAGATTCAGCAAAATCACGTTCCCTCTGCTGGCACCATCTTTTACCATCAATATGGTACTTTCCGCAAAGGGTTATCTGATGGTTTACGATCAGATCATGGCTATGACAGATGGCGGTCCTGGAACCAGCACAACATCTATTGCAGTATTGATCTACAAAAAGGGCTTCGGAGGCGGACAGTTCGCTTATCAGTCAGCCAATGCGGTTATGCTTTTTGTTGTAGTAGTACTGATTTCCGTATTCCAGCTGCGTGTACTTGAGAAGAGGGAGGAAAAATTAGGATGAAACAGAATACAGTGAAAGTAAAAGAGCGTTACAACTGGCCTGTTACGATCCTTCTGATCATTGGAATCGTACTTGTCATCCTGCTGCCTCTTTATATGGCACTGATGATCGCCATCAAGGATCCCACAGATATGAACAATATTCTGGCACTGCCAAAGAAAATCAGACTTCAGAACTTTGCAGATGCCTGGGTAATGACTAATTTTCCGAGAAAGTTTTTAAACACAGCGTTTATCACAGTTGTGAATCTTGTTTTCACACTGATCACAAACTCTTTTGCTGCTTATGCCATCACAAGGAACCGTAAAAAGAGTAAATTCTTTTCACTCATGTATTATTACTTTATCAGTGCCATGTTTATACCATTCCAGGTAATCATGCTTCCGCTGGTTGTGCAGGCAAATACTTTTCATCTGGATAACATTTTCGGAATTACATTCCTGTACATTATTTTTGGTCTGCCTATGAATACGTTCCTTTACACAGGTGCGGTAAAGGCAATCCCGGAGGCACTTGACGAAGCAGCCATGATTGACGGGGCAAATCCGATTCAGATTTTTTCCAGGATCATTTTCCCGGTTCTGAAGCCTACCACAGCTACAGTAGCAATTCTTTCCTTCATGTGGACATGGAATGACTTTACCATGCCATTGGTACTGTTAAGTGATGAAAGCCAACAGACACTGCAGCTTGCCCAGTATGTATTTAAAAAACAGTTTTCTGTTGATTATAATCTGGCATTTGCTTCTTATCTGCTTGTTCTGCTTCCAGTGCTGATCGTGTATATTTTCTGTCAGAAATGGATCATGAATGGTGTAGTAGCCGGTGCAGTAAAATAGAGAAAACAAATACGCGCCATGGGGATATTTCACTGCGGTCATGTACCGGGGAAGAATATTCTGTGGGAAAATAAATATAGAATATCAGGAGGACAGCCAGGAAATGAAGAAGAACTGGTGGAAAGAAAGTATTGTATACCAAATCTATCCAAAAAGCTTCAATGACAGCAATGGGGATGGAATTGGTGATATCAGAGGAATTATAGAGAAACTTGATTATCTGAAGGAACTTGGGGTAAATGTTCTGTGGATCTCACCTATGCTGGAGTCCCCACAGGATGACAATGGCTATGATATTTCAGATTATCGCAGAATTTACAAAGATTACGGAACCATGCAGGATTACGAGGAGCTACTTTTTCAGGCGCATGAGCGTGGAATCAAGGTGCTGATGGACCTGGTTGTAAATCATACTTCAGACGAACATCAGTGGTTCCTGGAGAGCAAAAAGTCCAAGGATAATCCGTACCGTGACTATTACATCTGGAAAAATCCGGTAAACGGAAAAGAGCCAAATAACTGGGGCGGTGCATTCGGCGGTTCTGCATGGGAATACGACAATGAGACACAGATGTATTACCTGCACCTGTTTTCCAAAAAACAGCCGGATCTGAACTGGGAAAATGAGAAAGTGCGCCAGGAAGTTTACGATATGATGAAATTCTGGTGTGACAAGGGAATCGACGGCTTCCGTATGGATGTGATCAGTATGATTTCAAAGGATCAGGCTTTCCCGGATGGAGAAGTGAAAAGCGGCCTGTATGGAGATTTCGGTCCATACAGCGTTCACGGTCCGCGGGTCCATGAATTTTTACAGGAAATGAACCGTGAGGTATTGTCCAAATATGATATCATGACAGTTGGGGAAACTTCTGGTGTTACCATTGAAGAGGCACAGAAATATGCCGGGGAAGACAGTGGCGAGCTGAATATGGTGTTCCAGTTTGAACATGTAGAAGATGCTTCCCCGCATGCGGAGTTTGGCAAATGGACCACTGACAGATATGACTTTAAGGCTTTCAAAAAGACGATGATCAAATGGCAGGAGGAACTTCAGGGAAAAGCATGGAACAGTCTTTTCCTGGGAAATCATGATCAGCCAAGAAGCGTTTCCAGATTTGGAAATGACAATCCGGCATACAGAGAGACTTCTGCAAAAATGCTGGCAACCTGCCTTCATATGATGCAGGGAACCCCTTATGTATATCAGGGGGAAGAGCTTGGCATGACAAACGCATATTTTAATAAGCTGGAAGATTATAAGGATATTGAGAGCATTCAGTATTATACGGAGCTGACAGATGCAGGGCTGATGGAGCCGGATTATATGATGAAATGTCTGATGCTCAGAAGCCGTGACAATGCAAGAACACCTATGCAGTGGGATGATTCAGAAAAAGCAGGCTTTACAGATGGAGAGCCGTGGATTAAAATAAATCCGAACTGTAAAGAAATCAATGCAGCCAGTCAGTTGGATGATCTGGATTCCATTTTCCATTATTATCAGAAACTGATCGCTCTTCGCAAGGAGAAAGATATTATTGTGTACGGTGAGTTTGAACCGCTTTGCCGTGAGGATGACCAGATTTTTGCATATATGAGAAAGCTGGATGAGGAAAGACTTCTTACAGTCTGCAATTTCAGTGAGCAGTCAGCAGAATTTGAAGTTCCTGCAGAATTTGAAGGTTCCCGGTGCCTGATTACAAACCTTGACCGAAAAGTATTTAAGGGTAAAATCGTGCTGAAACCATATGAGGCATTTGTGTTATATAAATAAACAGGTTACTGGACGAGAAACGGACAGCAGATAACCAGACTTAAAGGGGCAAAATTTTTTGCCTCTTTTTTGAAAGACGAGGAAGATTGTTATGATCAGAAAATACAGATACGGAGCTCCTTTTGATACGGAGGCAGTAACAGAGAAGATTGAAACAGCGAATGGCGCTTTTCCTTATGGAAAAATCAGCCTGGAAAAGGGCTTTGATTTTACATATGTGATGGATGAGGATGATATTGTTTATGGGCTTGGGGAAGCCAACCGCGGCATCAATAAAAGAGGATACTGCTATATCAGCAATTGTACCGATGATCCAAACCATACGGAAGACAAGCGTTCTTTGTATGGTGCCCACAACTTTATCATTGTAAGCGGAAAGACAACATTTGGACTGTTTTTCGATTACCCTTCTGAACTGACTTTTGATATTGGATATACCAGAATGGACACTCTGAAAGTGACATGCGCAGATGCAGACCTGAATGTGTATGTGATTGAAGGTGAATCTGCCTATGATATTGTAAAGCAGTTCCGCCATGTGATTGGACGCAGCTATATTCCCCCGAAATTTGCATTTGGTTTCGGACAGAGCAGATGGGGATATACCACCAAGGAGGATTTTCGCAAGGTGGCAGCAGGATACCGTGAGAATCACATTCCTCTGGACATGATCTACATGGATATTGATTATATGGATTCCTACAAGGACTTTACGTTGAATCCGGAGAATTTCCCTGATTTCCCGGATTTTGTAAAAGAGATGAAAGACCAGGAGCTACGCCTGATCCCTATTATTGATGCTGGTGTAAAAGTGGAAAGCGGCTATGAGGTTTACGAGGAAGGTGTGGAAAAAAGATACTTCTGCCAGCGGGAGGATGGAAGTGATTTCGTGGCAGCCGTATGGCCTGGGGATACTCATTTCCCGGATTTTCTGAACAAGGATGCCAGAAAGTGGTTTGGAGACAAATATAGCTTCCTTATTAGCCAGGGGATTGAAGGCTTCTGGAACGATATGAATGAGCCTGCTATTTTCTATTCCTCAGAGGGAATGGAAGCGGCGAAGAAACTTGCCGGAGAGTTTTACCAGGATAAAGAAGGTAAGATCCACATTTGGAAAATGCAGGGCGAGCTAAACGGACTCGCAAACAACCCAAAAGATTACCGCAGATTTTATCATAATGTGGATGGCAAAAAGATCCGTCACGACAAGGTACATAACCTGTTTGGCTACAATATGACAAGAGCAGCAGGCGAAGCATTCGACCGCATTGATCCGGAGAAGCGTTTCCTGATGTTTTCCCGTTCCTCCTATATTGGAATGCACCGTTACGGCGGAATCTGGATGGGAGACAATAAATCCTGGTGGTCACACATTCTTCTGAACCTGAAAATGCTGCCGTCTCTGAATATGTGCGGATTCCTTTACACAGGAGCAGATCTTGGCGGATTTGGTGCGGATGCAACAAGAGACCTGGTGCTTCGCCATATGGCACTTGGGGTATTTACTCCGCTTATGCGTAACCATTCCGCAATCGGAACAAGAGAGCAAGAGTGCTATCAGTTTGAGAATGTTGAGGATTTCCGAAATGTGGTAAATACGAGATACCGCCTTGTTCCGTATCTGTACAGCGAATACATGAAGGCCGCTTTAAACGATGATATGTATTTCAAACCACTTGGCTTTGTTTATCCGGATGATAAGATGGCAATCCGGGTGGAAGACCAGCTGATCCTTGGAAATGAGATTATGATCGCACCGGTTTACGAGCAGAACGCAAGAGGGCGTTATGTTTACCTTCCGGAAGAAATGAAGTTTGTGAAATTTCTGACAGACGGAAGTATTTCTGAGGAGATTCTGGAAAAGGGCGTTCATTATGTGGAGGTTGCCTTAAATGAAGTGCATCTGTTTATCCGTAGTGGTAAGTGTATTCCGGTTGCAGAGGCTGCGGAGTGTGTGAAGGATATTGATACTTCCAAACTCACTATGCTGGGATATGAAGGCAGCAGTTATACTTTGTACGAGGATGATGGCGTGCATAAGGAGTACGATAAGGCTGAGAATTATAGAAAATTAGAAAAATAACAGAATGAAAAGATCCCTTGAAAGTCTTTGGAAATTTCACGACGAGGTTTAAAAGATTTTTTAAACAGGATCCAGAAGACAGAAAATCGGAGCTAGCCATCAATTGCCAGCTCCGATTTTTTCAGATACCATATCGATAAACCACACCAACAGAATCAATCCCAGCATGATTGCACCAGCTTTTTCCCAGGCATATTGATTCATGGAAAAAATAAGGGGCGCTCCGATTCCGCCTGCGCCTACCAGACCGAGAACGGAAGCTTCACGGATGTTTACATCAAACCGGTAGAGGATGATAGAGGTGAAAACAGGCTTCAGCTGCGGCAGGACACTGTGGCAGATGGCGGGAAGAGGACGGACCCCCATGGCCAGCAGCGCATGATAGGGACGAGGGTCCAGGGCATCTAGTGCTTCTGTAAATCTTTTGGTGAGAAGTCCGATACTGCATACGGCCAATGTCAGCACTCCTGTGAAAGCTCCTGGCCCGGATACCCGGATGAAAATCAGTCCATACACCAGAAAAGGCACCGAACGGATTACCATGATCACCAGGTTAAAAAGAAAGGACACAGGAGCAGGTACGAAACGTTTGGTATTTAGAAAAGCCAGCGGTGCAGATACAATGGCTCCGATTACCGTTCCAATAAAAGCAATGCACACTGTTTCCAGTAAAAGATACCCAAGCCCATCTTTTTCAGCCGAGAAAAAGAAGCTCCAGTCTGGCTGCAGAAAGCCAGCAAACATATTTCGCAAAGTCTGTGGACTGGTTCTGGAAAAATCCGGCAGGGAAAGGGTAAACGTGCAGATCAGAAACAGGGCAGCCAGAAACAGAAGCAGCAGTCTGGCCTGCTCTTTTTTTATTGTGCGCTCTTTTCGTATCAAGGCGGCCAGATACCGACTGAAATATTCAATCACACACACTGTTAGAAACAGCATCAGCAGAATGGTCCCCACTTTGTCATACTCCAACCAGGAAATCTTCTCATTGAGAAGCAGTCCGATACCGCCAGCTCCCACATATCCTAAAATGGAGCTGTGCCGTACATTGGTTTCCAACAGGTAAAGTGCATTGGTGAGAAATCCAGGAATGATCTCTGGTAGAATTCCATGGATATAAGCCACATACTTTGAAACACCCATAGCCCGAAGTGCCTGGTAAGCTTTTACATCGGCGGCATTTGCATCCTCGTAGGTAAGTTTTGTCATAATGGCAAAGGTGTACAAGGTAATGGCAAAAGTACCTGCAAAGGTTCCAAGCCCGAAAAGAAAGGTAGCAGTAAGCGCCAGAATCAAGGCTGGAAAAGAACGGAGAATCTGGATTACAATTCTAAGTATCCGTCGTATTACAGCTGGAAATCCTAAGTTTGCAGCGCCAAAAGGCGAGAGTACAAGGGCAAAAAAGGTGCCAAGTACCGTTCCGGTAACAGACATCTGAATGGTGTAGAAAAGTGGCAGCAGGATCTTCTGAATATAGGAAAAATCTGGCGGGATCATATCCACGACCAGGTCGGTGAGGTGGTTCCTTCGTTTCCAGAAAGTTACAAGGTCACAGTCTGTGAAATTTGCTGCAAGGAAAAACAAAATCAGAAAAGAAATTGGAACAGCAAATTTTGCCACAATGGAATTTTTGCTTGTTTTGTTATCATTCATAAGCGACACCTCGCTTATTCTCTATCTGAGTATCATTTTTGTTATAAATCTGTGTAGTGATAGAATCAGTCAGATCAGCAGTCTTACCGTCAAATACAACCTTGCCATCTTTCAGACCAATAAGTCGGTCGGAGAACTCCTGGGAGAATTCCAGATTATGGCTGTTCATTAAAATGGTGACACCATCAGTCTCATGAATACTCTTCAGCAACCCTAGAATCTGTCTCCCGGTAACTGGATCAAGAGACGCCACCGGTTCATCTGCCAGCAGGATCGCCGGATGCCGCATAAGTGCTCTTGCAATTGCCACCCTTTGCTTTTGTCCGCCAGACAGGTTCTTAATCGGTTCCTCTGCCTTTTCCAGAAGTCCAACCCGATCCAGCAGTTTCAGAGCTTCTTCTTTACGTGTTTTTCCATAAAGTCCAAACACGCCCTGGAAAAATCCCATATCCGGAAGTCCGGCAGTCAGCACATTCTTCAGACAGGTAGAATTCTCCACCAGACAAAAGTCCTGATAAATGGTTGCGATGGATTTTTGCAGTTCACGTTTTTTCCTTCCTTTTAGAGAATTAAAGCGCTTATCATCCAGAAGCACCTGTCCGCCAGTGCACTCCATCATTCCATTGAGAATGCGAAAGAGCGTTGTCTTCCCCGCCCCCGAAGGCCCGATCACCGAGACAAATTCCCCCTGTGAGACGGAGAAATCCACATCTGCCAGGGCTTTTGTGCCATTATGAAATTTTTTTGCGATATGCTGAATCTGTAAATTCATAGATAAAATTGACCTCGTTTAAAACTACTGCCGAGGCAAATAACTTGCCCCGGCAGTTTAAAATATTTTGTAACTATTCAGAAAAGTTGAAGTCTATTCCATAGACTTCAGCAGCTCCTGCGCCTCTCGTTCGCCATCGTAATTGGAGTCATCGCCCCATTCATATCCAACCTGGCTGAACACACTGATAATATCTTTTCCTTCGTCCGTATTCGCGATCTCAATAAAGGAATCTCCCAGCGCCTGGCGGAAATCTTCATCCTGCATAACTTCAGAAGTCTTGCTGTAGGCAATCATATCATTGTAAATCTTATCTGTAACTCCGATCACACCAGTCTGATTTACCATATCATCTGTACCTCCGAAGGTCTCTTTCCATTCCGGTGCGTATTTGGTACGGATGTGGCCATAAGAAACCATCACATCAGCCTGTCCGGAAGCCAGACGTGCAAGAGAGGTTGTATAAGAATCAGATTCTACCGCATTTGCCAGATCACTGATTCCCTTTCCATATTTTTCGTTCAGCCATAAGCTTGGATAAATATAACCGGAAGCTGAAGTTGGTCCCATAACAGCCCAGGTAGCATCGTTCAGATCATCCCAGGTAAGCTCTTCGCCGTTATTTACCTTTTCCAGTAAAGCCTGTCCCTTTTCGCTTGGACCTGCCAGAATAATAGAACGGTAATAGGTAGACATCTCATCGGTGTTTTCTTCGATTGTACCATCATTCCAATCTTTCGGATCATCAGAATCTTTGTTGATTCCATAGCGAAGGGCGGTAAGAAGAACGTCACAGTCATCAGAGAAAAGTACGTAATTTCCGCCGGAAATAAATCCGATATCTGCGCTTCCTGCACTTAAAGCCTGGCCAACAGCGGTGTAGCTTGTACCTACTGTCATGTCCACGTTCTCCACGTCATACCCCTTGGTGAGCAATGTTTCCTTCAGTAAATTTTCCAGCGGCTCGGTAGCAGTGGTGATAGTGTCGGAATCCGCGTATGGGGAAAATGCAATCTTCAGAGAATCAATCGTCTTAGTGTCCTCTGCAAAAACAGTGACAGCGCTCCCTGCGGTAAGTCCCAGGCATAATGCCATGGAAAGTGCGGATACAATGTGTTTCTTCATAGTGAAATACCTCCATGCTTTTGTTTGATCATATAATGTGTTACTGTGCATTTGAAATGTTACGCAAAGCGAATCGCTGCGAATAAAATGGGCAGTAACTTTATTTCTGCTGGAAGTCGGTTATAACAGGAAAACTGCCAAATTTCAAACCATAACATGTTTGAAAAAAGGTTTTTCCATTATTCTTATTCGCGTAAATAAAAAAATACATGCCTCCCAGCATGTATCGAAAATGACTTTCGAGCAGATGCTGACAATCCACCTGCAAAAAAAGGTGAACAGGTTTCGGTCGATCCTGACGGGATCCTCTCAACCCGGACTTACGGGCTCCCTCGCAATCTGGTTTTCGTCATCACAAATTCTGACCGCAGCACAAGGGCGCTCCCCCTGGCACTGCATTCCGTTAACCGGATAAATTGTATCATACCTGTTCTGGAATTACAATAAAAAATTCTGGTATAGCATTTGTAAAAATGGAGATGTTATTGCTTATTCGAAGTTCAATAATATGGAAAAAAAACATGGCAGTTCTCCATCGAAAATAATTGACGTGGTATATGCTTTAATGATGGAAGGAAAAATCCCCATAACAGATCAAATTTAAGGTCTGTTATGGGGATTTATGTGTAGGAATAGTTATAAAAGTGTAAAACTCTATAATTTCAATCCGTTATTGTGGAAAGCATGCAATTATTTAATTGCATCCAGCGCATTGGAAATATCCGCGATCAGATCCTCTTTATCTTCAAGACCAAGGCTGATACGGATCAGCTCTGCAGGTACACCAGCTTCGATAAGCTGCTCGTCTGTCATCTGTCTGTGGGTGGAGGTGGCAGGGTTCAGGCAGCAGGTTCTTGCATCTGCTACGTGAGTCTCAATTGCGCCAAGCTTTAAGTTCTGCATAAAAGTGGAAGCTGCTTCACGGCCGCCCTTCAGACCGAAGGAAACAACACCGCAGCCGCCGTTTGGCAGATATTTCTTCGCTCTGTCATAGTATTTATTAGATGGAAGTCCAGGGTAATTTACGTAAGCTACCTTCGGATGGCTTTCCAGAAATTCTGCTACAGCCTGTCCATTCTCCACATGCTTCGGCATGCGTACATGCAAGGACTCCAGTCCAAGATTCAGGATGAAAGCACTGTTCGGGGACTGCATGGAACCGAAATCACGCATAAGCTGAGCGGTACATTTCGTGATGAATGCGCCTTCTTTTCCAAATTTCTCAGCATATGTAATTCCGTGATAGCTTTCATCTGGGGTGCAAAGTCCCGGATATCGGTCTTTGTGCGCCATCCAGTCAAAGTGACCGCCATCAATTATAGCACCGCCTAATGCTGCACCATGTCCATCCATGTATTTGGTGGTGGAGTGAGTAACAATATCAGCACCCCATTCGATGGGGCGGCAGTTCACTGGTGTAGGAAAGGTATTATCTACTACAAGGGGAACCCCATGTTCGTGAGCAACTTTTGCAAAAAGTTCAATATCCAGGACGGTGAGTGCCGGATTCGCAATGGTTTCGCCGAACATAACCTTGGTATTTGGCTTGAAAGCTGCGTTTAATTCTTCTTCTGTAGCATCAGGGGAAACGAAGGTTGCGGTGATTCCCATTTTGGCCATGGTAACAGAGATCAGGTTGAAGGTTCCGCCATAAATGGAAGAAGAAGCCACAATGTGGTCTCCGCACTCACAGATATTGAACAGAGCCATGAAATTGGCTGCCTGTCCGGAAGAAGTGAGCATAGCTGCAGTTCCACCCTCCATTGCAGCAATCTTGGCTGCAACATGGTCGCAGGTAGGATTCTGAAGGCGGGAGTAGAAATACCCCTCAGCTTCAAGGTCGAAAAGTTTTCCCATATCCTCGCTGGTATCGTATTTAAAAGTAGTTGACTGAATGATCGGGATTTGCCGCGGTTCTCCGTTGCCAGGTTTATACCCAGCCTGAACACACTTGGTTCCCATTCTGTAATTGTTCATTATGTTCCTCCTCATCTGGTAAAATAAGCTCCCTGTAGGGAAATGTTCACAGGGAGCAAGTACATAAAGCTATAATACCATTTTTATATAAAAATAACAATGGTGGAGCTGCTTTTTGTATAGAATAGGTGGAAGGAACAGTAGTAAATGAAGACTGTAGCTTTACGGAAAATTTTTTTCATGTTATCATGACTTCAATGGAGAAGGTAAAAGGGGAAATGCATTATGATTACAATTGCAATTGTGGAAGACGACAATGAATATCGTCAGCAATACAGGGAATATCTGGGAAAGATGGAGACACAGCTGGGGGAAAGCTTCCAGATTAGGGAATTTACAGATGGAGACGGGATTTTAGCGTCCTATAAAGCGGATTTTGATATTATTCTCATGGATATTGAGATGAGTTTTGTCAATGGAATGGAAGCCGCAGAAGGAATCCGGAAGCTGGATCATGAAGTGGTGATTATTTTTATTACCAATATGCCACAGTATGTGATGGAGGGCTACAAGGTTCAGGCTTTTGATTATATTTTGAAACCTATCACATACTTCGCTTTTTCAAAAACGATCAATCATGCCATAGAAAGAATGGCCGTGAGAAAACGTCAGTATACAACCATTGCAATTCGAAATGGAATACAGCGTATTGATATGCAGGAGCTGGTTTACGTGGAAGTTAGAGACCATGAATTGATTTATTATACAACAGGTGAGAGTTATACAGCACGTGGATCCATGAAGGATGCAGAAGAAGTTTTGAAAAATTTTAGCTTTTTTCGCTGCAATAAATGTTACCTGATTAATCTCGCCTATGTGGAACGGGTTCAGAATAATGATGTATTTCTTGGAAAATATGTGGTTGCAGTTTCAAGAGCAAGAAGAAAACAGCTGATGGATGCAATCAACGATTATCTGAATGAAGTTTCAAAATAGGAGGGATATGGATGGCTCAGAATATTTACAATTATTTTTTTGAATATGATTTATCAAAAACTCCAGGCTTTATTTATGTGCTGGCAAATTTCCTGGGAGTTATTATATATACATCGTTCAATCCAAGAAGACGCAAGGATATATGGAGCTATGTGGAACTGATTATTCTGGAGCTGATGTATCTGATTTACAATTTTTTAACCAGAGATATATCCACTGTTTTGTTTATTCCAAGTATTATAGGTGCTTTTTTATTTACCACTCTTATGATCTATGCTGTTTGTGACATGAATCGGCGAAATGTAATTTATTATGCTGTGCGCGCTTATGCATTTGGAGAACTCGCAGGAGCCTTGGGATGGCAGCTGGTGTCTTATGTATTTGAAAACCGCAGAGCTCCCTATTCTGTATCCGTCCAGTGTTTGATTACAGTTGGTACATTGGCGGCTTTGTTTGTGTTTTTTCTTATGGCAGAAAAGTATATAAACCGTGATCAAAAACATCTTCATGTAGAGAGAAAAGAAGTTGTTATTTCTGTGGTTATGTGTGTATGTATGATCGCAGCCAGCAATTTAAGCTATGTAACTGCCAGTACGCCTTTTTCCAGCAGAGTTCCGGGGGATATTTATATTATCCGGACAATTGTAGATATTGCTGGCGTAAGCCTTCTTAGCGCATATCATATCATTTTGAAAGAATCACATGAAAAAATGGAAATGGCACAGATGGCAGCACTACATAGAATGCAGTATGCCAATTATCAGGTATCCAGAACCAGTATTGATCTGATAAACCAGAAGTATCATGATCTGAAGCATCAGATAGAATTTTTAAAAATGGAAATTTCTGAGAAAGATAAAATTGCATATCTGAACAAAATGGAAAAAGAAATTCAGCAATATGAAGCGGAGAATAAAACGGGAAACAGAATTTTAGATACCATTCTTACCACGAAAAGCCTTAATTGTCAGGAGAAAAATATTCAGATGACCTGTGTGGCAGATGGAAAAGCTCTGGATTTTGTAAATCCTATGGATATCTGTTCCATATTTGGAAATGCACTTGATAATGCGATTACAAGTGCGGAAAAAGTGGAAAATCCGGAGAGAAGGCTGATTCATGTTACTGTCTCCCAAGAAAAAAGCTTTCTTCGGATCAAAATAGAAAACAGTTTTCAAGGCGTGCTGAAGATGAAGAATCAATTGCCGATTACAACGAAGGAGGATCGGCGCTATCATGGATTTGGCTTAAAGAGCATGAAAGAGATTGCTGAGAAGTATAAAGGTTCTATGACTGTATCTGCAAAAGATGGATGGTTTGAATTGCGCATTCTGATTCCGTTACCAGAGAGTGAAAAATAATATCGTATAGCCAATGACTTTTGTATCAACAGTAAATATACACAAAAATAAAGCTAAACAATATACAAAATACACAAAAAAGAAACGGCAAGAGAAAGCATAATTGAATAAAATATCAGATTACGTAAAAAAATGCTGTTTTACGTCAAAAAAAGATATTGCAGATTTCTGGATGTTATAATCCTCTTACATAAAAAAAAGGAGGATTCATCTATGAAACAGAAAAATGTGATACGTGGTTTGGCTGGCTTATCTGCTACGCTTCTGGCGGTGAGCAGTGCCGCAACTGCAGTAGCAGCCACGCGAACAGATTTTATCAACTCAAAGCTTGGAACATCCAGTTTTAAGCTGGTTGAAAAAGGAGATGGAACGGGCGATTCCATTTACTTTGACTCTGAATTTTCTTCTGTCCAGGATCTGATTGATGCGAAAAAACAACTTGCGGAAGAAATCAGTGAAGAAGGAAGTGTTCTTTTTAAAAATACAAATGAGGCTCTTCCTATTGATAAAACAAGGGAAAAAGTAACCTTATGGGGAATGAACTCTCATGTTCCCACTCTGGGCGGCGAGATCGGCTCTTCTGTTGCTGGCCCTGAGGATGCTGTTTTTTATGGATTAGAGGAAGCTTTTGCAGAAAAAGAATTTGATGTAAATCAGGATATGATCGATTTTTATTCCAGTGATACCGTAGCCAAATACATGAGATTGGGCGGTTTCGGACAGCCTGGACACAGTCTTACACCTGGATTTGGTCCGATGTATGAAGAAAATAAGGATTATCCAATCGGAGAGATACCAGCCAGTGAATATTCTGATGAGCTGTTAAAAAGTGCAGATGATACAGCGGCTGTAGTTGTAATTTCAAGAGACAGCTCTGAGGCAGCAGACTATGAACCTGATATGGTAAATACAACCTCTGGAGACAGTTTTGAACGTCCATTAGCATTGTCTGAGTATGAGCGCCAGATGATTGCTCTTGCAAAGGAGCATAGCACAAAGGTGATTGTGCTGATAAATTCGGATAATCCAATTGAAATAGAAGAATTAAAAGAAGATGAGGAAATTGATTCTATTCTCTGGACAGGACTGCCAGGAATGTATGGATTTCTTGGTGTTGCAGATGTACTTAGCGGAGAGGCTAATCCATCCGGACATATTTCCGATACATACGCAGTAAACTCCACATCTGCTCCTTCCATGGTGAATTTTGGAATTTATACCTATTCTAACAGTTCCACATCCGGTGAAAAGGACAGCCTTACAGAAGCAAATAAAGGGGACTGGTTTGAAGTAGAATCTGAGGGAATTTACAATGGATACAAGTATTATGAAACCCGTTATGAGGATTGTGTTCTTGGAATAGGAAACGCAGATACTACAGAAGGATCTTCTACCGGTGATGCATGGGATTATGCAGATGAGGTAAGTTACCCATTTGGATATGGCCTGTCTTATACAACATTTGAGCAGAAGCTGGAAAGTGTAGAGGTACAGCCTGGAACAGTGGGAAAGGCTACGGTAACAGTTACGAATACAGGAGATGTTGCTGGAAAGGATGTGGCACAGCTTTATGTACAGGCACCTTACACAGAAGGCGGCATAGAAAAGTCTGCAATCCAGCTGGTAGGAATCGCAAAAACACAGCTTCTTGAACCAGGAGAATCTGAAACTGTGGAAATCGAGATCAATCCGGCATATTTCGCAAGCTATAATGAAAATGCAGTGAAAGCTGATGAAACCACAGGCGCATGGGTTCTGGATGAAGGAGACTATTATTTTGCTCTTGGAAATGGTGTACATGAGGCTTTGAATAATGTTCTTGCAAAGAAGAACGGATCTGGAGATGGACTTGTGTCTGTAAATGAGGATGCAGTGGTTAATCCGGAGAATGTCCAGGTATGGAATCTGGCTGCAAAGGATATAGAAACATATTCTGCAAATGTACAGAATGCATTGCAGGATTGTGATATTAACAATCTGATTGAAAATACAGTAGAGTATACTACCAGAACAGACTGGAGCAAAGGCTGGATTGCAGTGGAAAGCATTACTCCCACAGAAGCTATGATGGAGGGGCTGAGAAACAGCAGAACAGAACTTACAGAAAATGGTGAGGGAACAACCTGGGGAAAAGAAAATGGCCTGAAGCTGATTGACATGATGATAACAGATGAAAATGGTAATTATTCAGGGGTGATTGATATTAATGATCCTATGTGGGATCAGTTGATTGAACAGATGTCTCTGGATGAGGCTATTCAGTTTATAGAGTATGGCGGCGATGACATTGAGAATATTGACTCCGTATTTCTTCCAAGAACCTATGAACAGGATGGGCCTATCGGATTTTCCTATGATCAGGTAGCTGGTTACAGTGCAAGATGGTCAAAGGATCTTTCTGATGAGCCTACCTATGTAGGAGAGGACGATAAAAATGCGGATACTTCCATGGCAACATTCCCAACAGAGGTTGTAGTGGCCGCAACATTTAATACCAATCTTCTTGAGCGTGAAGGAGAACTTCTTGGAGAAGATGGACTGTGGTCCAATATCAGTGTTATCAATGCGCCTGGCTTAAATCTTCACAGAGCTGTTTATTGTGCAAGAAACTTTGAATATTATTCAGAAGATTCCATGCTTACCAACATTTTGGGAAAAGCAGTCTGCCAGGGAGCCCAGTCAAAAGGTCTTATGGCAGCAGTAAAACATTTTGCATATAACCATCAGGAAACCAACCGTTCTGGAATGTCTGTGTTCTTTACCGAGCAGGCCGCAAGAGAAAATGAGCTGAGAGGCTTCCAGGGCGCAATGGCAGAGAACATTGCGGGAGGTGCCATGACTGCATTTAACCGTGTTGGAGTGGATTATTCTGGTGCCAGCAGGAATCTTTTAGAGCAGATTACAAGAAATGAATGGGGCTATACTGGTGCATATGTTACAGATATGATCAATGGTGCCGATTACATGAACTGGAGAGATATTGTGTTTAATGGCGGCGGTATTGCACTTACTTCTGCAGCATATGCAGATTCTGAAATCGGCCTGATGGAAGACGTTAAAGCGGATATTGCAAAAGATACTGCTTTCCAGGAGGCATTGAAACTTAATATTAAATACTGGCTTTATAACCTTGTAAAAACAAATGCAATGAATGGAATCACAAATACAAGTGTTATGGAATCTGTAATTCCATGGTGGCAGATGGCCTTCTATGGTGTAGATGCATTCCTTGTATTACTCACTCTGTTATTCATTGTATTATATGCAAAAAAGTTAAAGAAAGCATAAGAAGGGAGAAGTCAGAATGAAAAAAACAACAGGTGAAAAAAAGGTTGGATTTTATCTGGTTATTGCAGCGGCTCTTCTTTCTCTGGTGAGCCTGCTGGTTTACCGTACTGTACTTAGTCGGCTTGGAATGGTATATGGGTTATCTGTAATTCCGGCTATTGTAGTAGTAATGGTAATGACCGGAGTGAAAATTGCAGGAGCAAAGGAACTGATTAACTGGGCTGCACCAGTGAATGCAGTGGTTACAGCACTTACGGCTATTATGAGCTGCAGCCTTATGCTGGATGCATTTGGTTACGTGGTATCTGGCTTGTATCAGTTCAGCCAGATTAAGTCCTATATTGTTTATGCGGTAATCGTGGTAATTGCAGTGATTTTAAATGTAGTGGCAGGCTTTACAGGAATTGTAGAAGAAAATTAAAAAGTAACAGAGAATGATCAAAAGACCTGGCAATGGAAGTGAGGATTTATCTTTGCCAGGCCTTTTGTATGCAAATAAATAGAAAAGGATGAGAATGCGTGGAGCTAAAAAATAAGAAGATAATTGAAAAAATGACCTTAAAAGAGAAGGCCCTGATGTTAAGCGGAAAAGGTATGTGGAAAACATACGGCTTTGAAAAATACGGAATACCGGAATTTTTCCTGTCAGATGGACCTCATGGGATGCGTACCCAGGAAGGCGCAGGAGATTGGCTTGGGATTAACAAAAGTAAAGCAGCTACCTGTTTTCCAACTGCGGCAACAATTGCAAACAGCTGGGACAAAAATCTGGCAGAGGAAGTGGCTGGTGCATTGGGAAAAGAAGCAGTATCTTTTGGTGTGGATATGATTCTTGGACCTGGTATGAATATAAAAAGAAGTCCTTTATGTGGAAGAAATTTTGAATATTTCAGTGAAGATCCTTATCTGGCAGGAGAAATGGGAGCTGCATATGTGAAAGGAATCCAAAGCAAAGGACCAGCTGCATGTCCGAAGCATTTTGCTGTTAACAGCCAGGAACTTCGAAGAATGTCAAATAATTCGGTAGTAGACGAAAGAACGCTGAGAGAAATTTATACTGCCGCCTTTGAAACAATGGTGGAAAAATCTGCTCCGAAGGCAATTATGTCTTCTTATAACCAGATAAACGGAGTTTATGCAAATGAAAACCAGTATTTATTGCGGAAATTACTGAGAGATGCCTTTGGCTTTCAGGGAATTGTAGTCTCAGACTGGGGGGCAAGCAATGATCACGTAGAGGGTGTAAGATGCGGAAGCAATCTTGAGATGCCTGGAAACTCTGGTACAACTGCAAAGGAGCTGGTAAGGGCAGTGAGAGCGGGAAAACTGGATGAAAAAGTACTGGATCAGCGCATTGATGAAATTCTGACAGTAATGCTTCCTGTTCACAAAAGGGTGGAACAGAGGAAAAAGAGCTTTGATGTGGCAGCTCATCATAAGCTGGCCAGACATGCCGCAGCAGAAAGCATTGTTTTGTTAAAAAATGAAGATCATATTTTACCATTGTCTTCCCAGAAGAAAATAGCAGTGATAGGAGAATTTGCGGAGAAAGCAAGATACCAGGGCGCTGGATCCTCTCTTGTTAATCCTACTAAAGTAGAGAATTCCCTGGATTTGGCAGGAAAATATTTTTCCGGAAAAATAACATATGAGCCAGGATATCACAGAAACCAGGAAACAGATCAAAAGCTTGTGGAAAAGGCAAAAAAAGCAGCAGTGGAAGCAGATGTGGTACTGCTGTTTGTTGGACTTGATGAGGCAAGTGAGTCTGAGGGGATGGATCGTGTCCACATGAAAATGCCACAAAATCAGCTGGAGCTTATAAATGCAGTTGCCCAGATGAATAAAGAACTTATTGTGGTGGTATCCGCCGGAAGTGTAGTGGAAATGCCCTGGATAAAAAAAGCAAAAGCAGTACTGCATGGTTATCTTGGCGGTCAGGCAGGAGCTTCTGCCATGTTAGATGTAATTACAGGAAAAGTAAATCCATCTGGGAAATTAAATGAAACCTATCCGATTTGCTATGAGGATACACCGGCCTATGCTTATTATCCGGGAAAAGAGAGAAATAGTGAATATCGGGAAGGCGTGTATGTTGGTTACCGTTACTATGATACTGTAAAAAAAGAAGTTCTGTTTCCTTTTGGATTCGGATTGAGCTATACAGATTTTTCCTACTCAAATCTCAAACTATCTGATAACGGTGTTAGATTTTGTATTACCAATGTGGGAAAAATAGCAGGTGCTGAAATTGCTCAGCTTTATATTGAAAAAGAAAATCCGGCGGTTTTCAGACCGGTTCACGAATTAAAGGGATTCTGCAAAGTATTTGTTCAGCCAGGTGAAACAAAAGAAGTTGAGATTTCATTTGAGGATAGAACGTTTACATATTTTAACGTTCAAACAGGAAAATGGGAGATTGAAGAGGGAAACTATAAAATTATAATTGCAAAAAATTCCAGAGCTGCCGTTTTACAGGGGAAAATTTACAGGAAAGGAACGGGAGCAGAGAATCCGTATAAAGAACTGCCAGATGTGTACCAGACAGGACATATTGAGAATATTACCGATGAAGCATATGAGAAACTGCTTGGACACAGGATTCCGGATGGAACGTGGAAGGGAGAACTGGAGAAGAATGATGCGTTTTGCCAGCTGTATTATGCTAAGGGAGCTGTTGGACGTCTGATTTACTGGATTCTTGATAAAATGTTAAAAGACAGCGAAAAGAAAGGTGAAGCCAATCTTGATATTCTGTTTTTCTACAATATGCCATTTCGAGGTCTTGTAAACACAACTCATGGAATTTTTACAAGCGGAATGGTGGATGGATTTGTGAAAATTGTGAATGGTCATATTTTGAGTGGATTGGGTAAAATGATCGGGGCAGCAATACTGAGAAAATAGAGAAAATTGGTAACTGCGCAGTACCTTCACAGTAACATGCTTCGCTATGCACAGAAATCATGCTTTGCATGATTTCGCGCAGAGATTCTCGGGGGTTCTGTGAACTATGTTCACAAAAAATACCTTGCGGAATAGTGCCTGCTGAATAGTTGTGAAAATTGTAAAAATGGCGGGTGGAAATGTCTAAAAGATAAGTAGAAAAAAGGAGCAGCCGTAAGTGGTTACTCCTTTTTTCGAGAGTCATCTTCAATGATGGTGGTGTTTACATCATCTTCATATAGACGCATCTGTACCTGCATAGGCGTAGGATCGTCGGTGAGCTTTATTCTACCGAAGTGGTTGAAGAAGAATAGGACACCAAGACCGATACCGAGAGAGTAGGAGATTTCCAGAACAGTATTGCCGGTTGTGGGCTGGCCGGTGACCTGGGTGTAGATCTGCTCGAAAAGGGCGGGGATGTCTACATCATTGTTAAAGGTCATAATGGAAAAGCCTGCACCGAAAAAGGTGGCGAGGCAGACAAATATGACTTTGCACCATCTTATAACAATATTGACAGTTCCTTCCTTCTGATAGTTGATGATGAAGTTTGGTTCGCCAATATGCGTAATATCAAGATCAGGCTCTTTGAGCTGGATATCATTTATAAGATCCATAACAGAAATCACATACCGGCCTGCCTTGTTCGGATCCAGGTTTGCTACCGGGAGAACCCTTAGGTGATTTAAAATTTTGGAATTGGTGCAGGATAGCTTGGCAATGTCCTGAAGATAGACATGGGGGTGATGAACCTCCACGTTTTCTTCGGTTTGGATGTATAGTGTGTCACTCATGAAATTCACTCCCATTGTAAAAAATGTTGGTTTCAGGCAAGGATAAAGTACGTTGTTATTCTTTCATTTTCGGTTTAAAAAACCAGCTTGCCAGATAAGAAAAAATCAGGGCTGCAGAGACACCAGCTGCGCAGGCGGTGAAGCCTCCTGTGAAAAGCCCGATGACACCATCTGTGTCGATGGCTTCTTTCAGACCTTTCCATAGTGTATTCCCGAAACCAAGTAATGGCACAGCAGCACCGGCACCGGCGAAATCAATCAGAGGCTGATAAATGCCTATGGCGCCAAGAATAGAGCCGGTGCATACCAGAAGAACCATGACACGTCCAGGCATAAGTTTGGTTTTATCAAGTAAAATCTGGACAAGGGCGCAGATCAGGCCACCTACCCAGAATGCATTAAAATAGTCCATGAAATCATCTCCTCATAGATACAGAAAAAGATAGTTGGTAGAGACAGATTATAATTAATACAGTACGGCTTATAGGACTGCAATTATACAGGAAGTACGCACAATTATTTAGTTTACTGCTTTTGATCTTTTTTTGAAACATGCTCTAATACTACAGCATGTGCAATCCCCGGAATGGAATCTCCCTCATTAAAACTTGTTTTGGAAAGCAATGCTCCTGTAGGAACAAAGAGCACCTTTTTCCAGGTTCCTTTTGCCAGTTCCGGCAGAATATAAGCAGCCAGCACAGATGCACTGCATCCACAACCACTTCCACCAGAATGAGTATCCTGTGTTTCACCATCAAAGATTAAAAGTCCACAGTCCTGATAAATGGACTCTATATCATATCCTTTTTCTTTTAACAGATCCAGCAGGATCCGTTTTCCAACAGCTCCCAGGTCTCCGGTGAAGATTGCATCATAATCATCAGGTGTTCGGCCAAAGTCACAAAAATTCCGGTAAATGGTATCGCAGGCGGCAGGTGCCATGCATCCACCCATGTTCAGAGAATCCTTAAGTCCAAAGTCAATCAGCTTTCCAGTGGTGAGTCCTGTTATTTGGACACATCCTTCTGCTGAAATTAGCGGATCAGTCTTTTCCGGAATTTCCGGAACAGGCAAAGTTCCGGAGAGAACACAGGCACCGCTCCCGGTAACCGTCCACGTGGCTGAGAGAGGACGCTGGTTTCCGTAAGCCAGAGGAAATCGGAATTCTTTTTCTGCGCTGGCAAAATGGCTGGAAGTGGCACAGAGAATATGTTCTCCGTATCCGGCTGCAACAGACATGGCGCCAAGAGAGAGGGATTCCCCTATGGTGGAGCATGCACCGAAAAGTCCGTAAAATGGGATTCCCATTCCGGCAATTCCAAAGGAAGAGGCGGTAGTCTGAGCCAGAAGATCACCTGCGAAGGTCATGCGGATATCCCCTGGAGTAAGTCCGGCTTTTCCAAGGGCCAATGCGGCTGCTTCTTTTTGCATGGTGCTTTCCGCAGCTTCCCAGGTAGCCTCTCCAAACATAGGTTCTTCGCAGACCAGATCAAATTTGCTTCCAAGAGGTCCTTCCCCTTCCTTTTTTCCAACTACAGAAGCACAGCTTACAACGTAAACCGGATTCTGAAAGCTCATACTGGCAGAACCGGTAAGTCTGGCTGGTGTCTGTGGATTCATGAAATCACCTCCATTATTTTCAGAAGATAGTAGATCACTCCGGCAATCCAGGAACTCATGATTCCGTAAAGGATTACAGGACCTGCAATGGTGAAAATCTTGCAGCCGATTCCAAAGACCTGACCCTCCGTTTTATATTCAATGGCAGGGGCGGCTACGGAATTAGCAAAACCGGTGATTGGAACCAGACTTCCCGCTCCGCCAAATTTTCCAATCTTTGGATAAATATTAAATCCAGTAAGAATAACACTGATGAAAACCAGGGTAACAGAACACCAGGTACCGGCCATATCCTGGTCTAATCCTCTGGATTTTGCAAAATTTGTTATAATCTGCCCAACGACACAGATTACACCGCCTGTGAGAAAAGCCTTTGCCATGTTCATGGGAAGACTGTGGGTAGGGGTGATCTGTTTTACATAGTCGGCGTATTGTTTCTGCTTTGCTTTTGGTATGGAACTGTTCATAAATGCCTCCTGTAGCTATGATGAATGGAATTGCTTGCTTAGAGTACAGTAACCTTTTGGTTTCTATTATTATGTGAAAAAATATGTAAAATATACTTTCTTTTTAGCTGAATTTATACTATCATGATAGTATTGTTATAGTTATTACGGAAGATGATGCTATTGCTCATAAACAGAATGACAGTAGCCTCATATTATAAACCGAAGAAGAGAGGTACCTTATGGGAAAATATTTTATAGGGAAGGGAGTACAGCTCCTTACAGAGGAAACTGAGAATAAGATCAGAATCTATAAGCTGGGACTGCTTCAGCCGGAATTTGGACATATGCCATGCATCAGTGGGAATGCATTCACTTTTCTATTGGCAGAAGAAGGAGAAATACAGTGTCAGATAAATCAGGAAAAAGTAGATCTGGAAGCTGGCGAGGCGTTATTTATCAATGCAGGACAGTCCTATCGTCTGGTCAGAAGTGAGAAGGAAAGCAGCAGTTTTTATATAATTGAGGTGACTGGAGAGTATCTGGCAGCTGGAGATGAGAGCCTTCAGAATAAATATATTTCACCGGTTGCAGAAGCAGAATCATTCGCTTATTGCAGGTTTATGCCGTCAGCTGAGGAAGATACAGATGAAGACATTCTTCTTCAGGCACTTCTCGCCGCTGCGCAGACAGCAGAAGGCAGGGATATGGCATATGAACTGGATATGAAGAGCTGGCTGTTTACTGCATGGGGAAGTCTTTATAAGAAATTTGCCCTGCCGCGTCCGGAATGTAAGAATGCAGTGATCAGAGAACGGGTGAAACTGAATCGTATGACAGGATATCTTACTGAGCATTATAACGAGAAACTGACTCTTTCTGCTATGGCAGAAGCATGTCAGGTAAGCACTGGTGATTTTTGCCGTTTCTTTAAGAAACATATGGAGATGACTCCATTTGAATATTTGCAAAAATGCAGAATCTGGAACAGTATGGATGCAGTTCTGGATAAGACTGCTTCCATGGGAGACATTGCAGTAGAAAATGGTTTTGCAGGAGCAAGCTATTTTTCAGAGACTTTCCGAAAAGAGATGGGCTGTTCTCCGGCAGATTATCGGAAATGGTACCGTGGTCTGTCAGATGAATGTCCGATAATCACCGGAGAAAATAAAGAAGAAAGCGCCAAGGTGTCAAAGAAGGATAAAAAAGGAAAGTCTGGTAAAAATGTTCCTTCTTATTTATTATAGAAAATTAGCTGCGTTGATTTTTTTACGCAATTCAGGGAAACCACCGTTTATAAAAATAATACAAAGATCCCAAAGCTTTTCCGAAGGCCACTGCGATCACGACCCATCGGATTCCATTGGTCAGTTTGATCCTTCTGGAAAAGATGGGGAAAACATCTGCCATCTCAGCAAGTGCCATGATCCATCCGCCCAGGAAAATACCGGAAAAAAGTCCATAAAGGAGCAGAGTAAAGGTTCCGCCTGGAATGTGCCAGCCATAGAGGAAAAAAAGATTACCACATACAATGCCAAGAAGCGTAATATCTTCATATAACAATATATGTTTTCCTGTATGAGTGATACCGGCATAGCGGGGAACGATGGAAAGACCGATAAGCAGGCCAACTACACCGCCTGCGATGATGATTCCAGAGCAGAAGCCAACTATGGATAGGAAAATTTGCTGGAGCATGGGTGAGATCTCCTTTCACGAAACGAACCTGTCGCTGAGAAAAGTTTGTTGTTTTGCAACTGTCATAACAACATTTAGTATGGAAAGAATCTTGGAAAATATGCGTTTTTTCTGTACATTTGTGAAGTTAAATAGTATAATAAAACGATGCGGCAATGGAAAGAATAGGATTGGCGCAGATATCATTTGATAGAAAAGTTGAGTATAGAAAGATAGAGGATGTAAATCTGTGAATGTAAATTTAAAACAGCGGTTCCAGGAAATTCTGGAAGATAACCGGATACTGGAAGCGGAGCTTATGAGCAGGCATACTACATTCCGAATTGGCGGTCCGGCAGATTTCTTTCTGGTACCGGAGAATGCTGATGAGATTAAGAAAATCATAGCTGTTTGTAAGGAAAAAAATGTTCCGTATTTTATTCTTGGAAATGGAAGCAATCTTCTTGTAAGCGACAAGGGCTATCAGGGAGTAGTAGTGCAGCTATATAGAAACTTTGGACAGATCAGAGTTGAAGACAGCCGGATCCATGCCCAGGCAGGAGTTCTTTTATCTGGAATTGCTGCAGCTGCAAGAGAGGCATCGCTGACTGGCTTTGAGTTTGCGGGAGGAATTCCGGGAACCTTAGGCGGCGCTGTGGTGATGAATGCAGGAGCGTATGGCGGAGAAATGAAGGATGTTCTGAAAGAAGTCACGGTTCTTACTCCAGAGGGCGGAGTCCTGACCTTGCAGGCAGATGAACTTCACATGGGTTATCGAACCAGTGTGATAAAAGAAGCAGGCTATATTGTTCTGGAAGCTGTCATTTCTCTTGAAAAGGGTGATCAGGAGGAGATTCGCAGCCGTATGCAGGAGCTAGCAGGGATGCGAACCAGCAAGCAGCCACTTTCTTATCCAAGTGCAGGAAGCACTTTCAAACGGCCAGAGGGCTATTTTGCAGGCAAACTGATCATGGACAGCGGATTGCGAGGCTATCAGGTAGGCGGTGCCCAGGTTTCTGAGAAGCATTGCGGTTTCGTGATCAATACAGGAAATGCCACAGCGAAAGATGTTACCACGTTGATGTCTGATGTTCAAAGAATTGTTATGGAGAAATTTGGTGTGAAGCTTGAACCAGAGGTGAAGTTTCTGGGAGAATTCTAGAGCCATGAAGAATCCTTTGGAATGGATTTAAGACACATAAGAGGCAGAAGAGTCCGTTTTACTGCTACTGGTCAGGCCGTGAGCAGTGACACTGTTTTGCCCGGCAGGAGATAAATTATGCGATTTGTAATTGTTACAGGCGTTTCCGGCGCAGGTAAGTCTACTGTGCTGAAAATGCTGGAGGATGCCCACTATTTTTGTGTGGACAATCTTCCTATTCCATTGGTGGAGAAATTTGCTTCCCTGATGCTGGAAGTACATGAAGAAGGAGTCCAGAATGCGGCTCTTGGTATTGATGCCAGAAGCGGTCACTCTCTGGAAGAACTGGCACAGGTTCTGGATCATATGAAAGAAGCTGGATATGATTTTGAGATTCTTTTTATGGATGCAGAAGATTCCGTGCTGGTAAAGCGTTATAAGGAAACCAGACGCAGCCATCCGCTTGCCAGTAACGGCAGGGTAGATGACGGAATCCGTCTGGAACGCCAGAAAATGGATTTTCTTCGTAAGAGAGCTGATTATATTATTGATACCAGTCACCTTCTTACAAGGGAGCTGCGCCAGGAAATTGAGAAGATTTTTGTAAATAATGAAAAATTCTGTAATATGATGGTCACGGTTCTGTCTTTTGGATTTAAGTATGGAATTCCGGCAGATGCAGACCTGGTATTCGATGTGCGTTTTCTTCCGAATCCATATTATGAGGATGAATTACGTCCCCTTACCGGTATGGATGAGAGCGTGTTTAATTATGTAATGGATAATGAGACCGCAAGGATTTTTGCAAATAAACTGGAAGATATGGTGGAGTTCCTGATTCCTAAGTATGCACAGGAAGGTAAAACAAGCCTTGTAATTGCAGTTGGCTGCACAGGGGGCAAGCACCGTTCTGTTACCATTGCAAGGGAGTTGTACAGCCGGATTGCCAGAAATGGTGAATACGGTTTTCGATTGGAGCACAGAGATGTGGATAAAGATCGCCTATTGAAAAAATAGAAAGAGGAGATCGTGGAATGTCTTTTTCAGGGATGGTGAAAGAAGAACTTTCCAGGCATATCGGCTCCGGAAGACACTGCAGGATTGCGGAACTGGCTGCAATCTTTACTTTCTGCGGCAGCCTGGAGGCTGGAACTGATGGGAGAAAATCCCTGCGTATCCAGACAGAAAATGAGGCACTTTCAAGAAAAGGCTTTACATTATTGCAAAAAACATTTAATATAGAGACAGATGTATCAAATTCCCGGATTGACCGTTTCAGAAAGGGAAATCTTTATTGTATTTCCATTATTGATCAGTTTTTAGTAAAGGAAATACTGGATTCTGCCAAGCTGGAATTTTCGGGAGTGAGCGGAGGGATGCCACTTGTATCCAATTCTATTGTATATCAGAGGGATTGCTGCAAAAGGGCGTTTGTACGCGGTGCTTTTCTCTCGGCAGGTTCGATCAGTGATCCTCAGAAGGGATACCATTTCGAAATTGTATGTCCCAGCCAGGAGATCAGCGGGCAGCTGCAGGAAATTATTCACAGCTTTCATATAGATGCCAAGATGGTTCTGCGTAAGAAGTCTTATGTACTCTATGTGAAGGAAGGGGCGCAGATTGTAGACATGCTTGCTATTATGGAAGCAAATGTAGCTCTTATGGATCTGGAGAATATCCGTATCCTGAAAGAGATGCGCAATTCTGTGAATCGGAAGGTAAACTGTGAGACTGCTAATATAAATAAGACGGTTAATGCAGCAGTGAAGCAGATCGAGGATATCAGACTTCTTGAGGAAAAGGTGGGCCTGGAGAGTCTGAATGAAGGACTTGAAGAGATTGCCAGATTGCGGCTGCAGTATCCGGAAGCAACACTTAAAGAACTAGGATTTATGTTGAACCCACAGGTTGGAAAGTCTGGAGTAAATCATCGGCTTCGTAAATTAAGCCTGCTTGCAGATGACCTGAGGGAAAACAAGGAGGAGTTATTATGATTAAAAAACCAATCACCATTCACCTGTCCACAGGGCTTGAAGCCAGACCCGTTGCACAGCTGGTACAGGTGGCAAGTCAGTTTAACAGTGAAATCTACGTAGAAGTAGGTAAGAAGAAAGTGAATGCCAAGAGTATTATGGGTATGATGACACTGGGACTTGACGCCGGTGAGGAGATTACACTTTCTGCTAATGGTGAAGATGAAGAAGCTGCGATGAGCAGTATTGAACAGTATCTGAGCAACCAGTAAAGGCTGCCGTAAAAAGTGAGGATGGTTACCAATGTCTAAGTTTTTAAAATTTATAGTACATTTTGTTGTAATATGTACCATACTTTGTGTGGTTGCATTAGCGGTTCCTCCATTCTTTGGAGTGACGACTGAAATCAGAGACGACTCCACAGTCAAGTCAAATCTGGCAATGGGATCTGTTACATATGCAATTCCGGTTAAAACCGAAGAAGCAGCTCTGGGTACACCGATCCTTGTAAATGATGAGAATGCAGTGTATCGTTATACACTGGCCAGCGCTGATGTCGCAAATGGTACAGGTACTGCTATGGATCCAACTGTTTCTCAGGGACAGCCGATCAATGTGGCAATTGGAAGCTACCTTCCGAAAATTGTTGTAACAATTCCGTTTATCGGATATCTGATGGCAGCTACCAAGAGTATTGAGGGGCTGATTGTTCTTGGACTTACCGTTCTGTTTCTGATTATTCTTTATGTAATCGCAGAACTCTGGAAAAAAGATCAGGATGATTATGACGACTATCCGGAGGATACAGAACCAGGATACGTGAAGAGCCGTAAAGAGCTGAAGAAAGAAGAGAAGCGTAAAGAGCGTGAGTACCGTGATGAAGAGCGTGAGATCAAAGCACAGGGCAAGCGCAGCAAGAAAGAGAAGCGTAAGATCCGTACCGGTGGCTTTGTGGATGAAATCGATGAAGACGATTTTGATGTAGAGGAAGAGGAAGCGCCACAAAGAGCTGTACAGAGCGCTACAAGTGAAGCACATGAACTTCTGAAGAAAGAAGTAGCAGCAGCTACCGCAAAGGACTCCAAACCAGTCAGGAAGTCTGCTAAGCCTGCAACACAGACTAAGAAGGCAGCACCGAAGAAGAAAGCAGCTCCGGAGATTCATGAGGAAGAAGAGGATAAACCAGTTGAGATCAAGAAACTGGCAATCCCAAGATATTCACCGGCGCAGCTTGCTGCGAAAGCAAAGAAAGAAGGAGATGCTCCTGACATTGTGAAGGATGAGATAACAAAGGTTACTTTGTTTGATTATTCTGATATCTTTGCTGACGAAGATGAGGACGAAGATGAATACTATGATGATGAAGATTGATTCATTATTATAATAGGAAAGAAGAGGCATTCGATGATGATGCCTCTTCTCTTTTTTTATTAAGGAAAAGACAATGACTTCGCGAGGCTTTAGAACCACTGTATTAAATAATGAAAGCTGATTGACAGTTGCCAGCAGGAGTATAACGGACAACTATTAGAAGCACTATATAATAGGAAGAAAGAAAAAAACTGGAATATACACACTCACATCTTGCAGAAAGCCTTTTTCAGATACACCCTAGATTGTATTTAAAATAATACAAAAAAACATCTGGATTTTTTGAAAAAAACACTTGCAATTTTTAAAACCTTTGTGTATACTAATATCTGCTGTGACATGATAGCAATGAAGCGCGAGGTTGCCGCCGAGTAAGGCGGGTTTTCCGTGGAGCGAATGTCAAGTTAGGAAACTGACGACAAGTCACTGTACAAGTTCAATAGCCATCTTGGGATGGGACGTGTGAGAGAATGTCCGTAGCAGGAAGATGTTTTAGGACACACACGGAGATGTGTACAGTCGCCGCTTGTCGTACTGATAGTGAGTACGAATAGGAGGAGACTTTTTTTATGGCAAATCAGGTAATGAGAATCACATTAAAAGCTTACGATCATCAGTTAGTAGATGCATCTGCTGCAAAGATCATCGACACTGTTAAGAAGAATGGTGCAACAGTTAGCGGACCGGTTCCGCTTCCAACTAAGAAGGAAGTTGTTACAATCTTAAGAGCTGTTCACAAATATAAAGATTCCAGAGAACAGTTTGAGCAGAGAACACATAAGAGACTGATTGATATCATTGCTCCGACCCAGAAGACAGTTGATGCACTGTCCAGACTGGAAATGCCTGCTGGTGTTCATATCGACATCAAGATGAAGGCAAAATAATTAATCTTGTAAATGCATAAGCATTTAGCTATTTATTATATGATTACCCGAAAGGGCAATCCGCTATAGGAGGAAGAAAGATGAAGAAAGCTATTTTAGCTACCAAAGTCGGAATGACTCAGATCTTCAACGAAGATGGAATGTTAATTCCGGTAACCGTTTTACAGGCTGGTCCATGTGTCGTAACTCAGGTTAAAACAGATGAGAACGACGGATATACAGCAGTTCAGGTTGGCTTCGGCGACATCAGAGAGAAACTGGTGAACAAACCGGAAACAGGCCACTTTGCAAAAGCAGGCGTTGCAGTTAAGAGATTCGTTAAAGAATTCCGTTTTGAGAACGCTGCTGAATATGAGGTAGGACAGGAAATTAAAGCTGATATCTTTGCAGCTGGAGATCACATCGATGCAACAGCAGTTTCAAAAGGTAAAGGCTTCCAGGGCGCAATCAAGAGACATGGACAGTCCAGAGGACCTATGGCTCACGGCTCCAAATATCATCGTCATGCAGGTTCCAATGGTGCTTGTTCTGATCCGAGCAAGGTATTCAAAGGA
>ERZ773118.620-NODE-620-length-34088-cov-95.4799_pt1 | contig 34088 bp, 38 predicted proteins | sample MGYA00580562_ERZ773118 | MGnify/ENA primary metagenome ERZ773118 (study PRJEB29015, sample SAMEA2737878) | human gut metagenome | biome: human gut; feature: human-associated habitat; material: faeces | place: China | collected 2012 ... | reverse complement strand
GAAGATATCTAATCCTTTTGGAATAAATATCTTCTGCTTTAAGTTAATGACATTGTATATTTCAAGGCTTTTCCCGCATAGTCGGCGGGGTATGTGAGTGTTTTATCCTATCCCCGCCATAGTGCCGCTCTAAATGCGTAGAATTTTTAAACCTATCGAATTCGATAGGTTTAAAGCGGAATCAGGAGATAATGCTTTTACATTGACACCACAGCAATGGATAAAAGCAACGGATGCAATCAGTATCGTATCAAAATCGGGACGATATGGCGGTACTTATGCACATACAGATATAGCTTTTGAGTTTGCTTCGTGGATTTCGCCGGAATTTAAGCTTTATATCATCAAAGATTATCAGAGACTAAAGAAAGACGAAGCAGATCGGTTAGCGATTGGGTGGGATGTAAAGAGAGAAAGCTCATAAATAAAGGCTTTGCGGGCAGTCGAAAAGACCAAATGGAGTGCAAATGGAGTTTAAAAATTATTTTTTTCTCTTGTTTATATTCCAGATTCACCTGCAAATTTCGTGAAATCAGTTATTCTCATAAAATAAAATTAGAGTAAATATGAAGAACAGTTTGTTTTGATTGAAGTGATTTTCGTCAAGGCAGACTGTTTTTTTGTTGCCTGCATTTAGAAAACAGATACCACAGAAAGGTTCTTTATCAGCGATTCTTACGACAGTAGTGTTTGTTCTACTCCACATATCGGTATGGGGATAGTTGCAGTGATTGAAGTTGTGAAATGTGGATTACAGGACTTTATTTTTGGATGATTGTGGAAAATATAGTGGCGCTATATGGAAAGGCAGAAATAAACAATGGAAGAATTATATAAAGTGATGGATGATTTGCTTGAGGTGGAATTTCAGATGAAAGCAGGGAGGGATATCCTGAAAGAACTGGAAGAGTTTTATATGCTGGAAAAAGAAACCGAAAAATCGGATGCTAGAAAAGTAGCTGTGCTGATGAAAGGATATCTGCAGTCGATGAAGTCAAATACTCGAGAAATCATTCGTTATATTGATGACACGACACTTGAAAAATCAAATGATAAAAAGAAAGATAAACAGGAATCTGCGAGCACCATATCCGAGGAAGTGCAGGAATTTGTGAATCTGACAATTACAGAGCATATGGGGAAAGCATATTCAGAATGGAAGTTAAAGCAGGATAAAGAGCCAGTAAGTGAGATTGATAAGAAATACCAGAAATTACTGGAAACGTTATCCCAAGAACAGGAAGAAGTGATTACGGAATACTGTAATGCAATTTTTAGCAGTGGAGCAGAAACAGAAGAATTTTTCTATCGACTGGGATTAAAAGATGGACTGAATCTGAAAAATACGGTAAAATCTGTATTAGAAATGATATCATGAAATCGGAAGTTGGAGGATACACGCATGAAAATTGTAATCATTAATGGAAGTGCCAGAAAAGGAAACACGCTGACAGCAATCAATGCATTTATAAAAGGAGCATCAGAAAAGAATGAAATTGAAATCATTGAACCTGACAAACTCAACATTGCACCATGCAAGGGATGTGGTGTCTGTCAATGCTCTAAGGGATGCGTCGATAAGGATGATACAAATCCTACAATTGATAAAATTGCTGCCGCAGATATGATTCTTTTTGCTACGCCAGTTTATTGGTGGGGAATGTCAGCACAATTGAAATTAGTCATTGATAAGTGCTACTGCCGTGGATTGCAGTTAAAAAATAAAAAAGTGGGCACGATTGTTGTAGGTGGTTCTCCCGTAGACAGTATCCAGTATGAGCTGATTGATAAGCAGTTTGACTGTATGGCAAAATATCTTTCATGGGACATGCTTTTCAATAAATCATATTATGCAACAGCCAGAGATGAACTTGAAAAAAATAAGAATTCCATGAACGAACTTGAGGGAATCGGAAAAAATTTATAAAGCACACTCCAAATTCAAGTTTGCATATTTCATTAAAAGGCACATATTAAAATTAACACAAAAGGAGATGTTAGAATGAAAGCTCATGAATATTGGTCTGTCGGAGCATTGATAACGATGCTAGGAACTTTTTATAGCGGATATAAAGGTTTAAAATCAAGCCATAAATATTTTGCGGCAAGTTCTTTGCTTTGTATGATTATGGCTATTTACACAGGTCATAAGATGATATCTAAAAACAAGAAAACAAAGAAAGAACCAATATCATTAGGAAATGAAGAATAATACAATCAACCTTGTGCCAAGTGGGCACGAAGTTGGCATAGTCACTATGGTGTCAGGAGAAATCCTGGCATCTTTTTTTTATATCTTTTTACACTTCAAAAAATAATTTCAAAAAATTTCTAAAATCATGTCCGATTTTGTCGCTCCCAATACAGAGTATATGGAAGGCAAATTGAAAATCCTCTGATTTCCAAAAATCACAAACGTAAAAGAGGTTCAGACAGTTCTTCCGATTGCACCTTGACAATTGAAGGAGCTGATACATCTTGAGAAACATGCTTACCGGAGTTAATCCGGCTCGTGCAGGCGAAGACTCCTACGGGAAGAGCGAAGCAATAATGATACCACCGAAAGGTACAGGACCTGACACAAATGAAAATGGATCGTTTAGTTTTGGAAACAACAATGGAGATGATCTTATGTATGTTTGAGTCATGTGACACAGAGGAATTTACAGAAATATTCGGCACGCTGCTTCCCTATGCGGTGGAGAAGAACAATGATCTGTTTATTGTAAAAGACTATTTGCTATATATACGACATGATTTCGGGCATGTCAAGAGCAGACGTCAAAAACGTCCTTCTCATCATGCATATAGATTCTGTTATTCTGGGAGTCGTCCCTCATACATAATGCTGAGTTCACCGTAGACCCGTCCCCAGTTTCTAATGCTCATAGTCCATTTTTTTGTGGCTTCAAAAGTTGCCAGATACAGGGCTTTCAGGAGTGCTGTATCACTTGGAAATACGCTTCTCTGACGGTTGAACTTACGGTAGGTAGAATTCAGACTTTCAATTGCATTGGTCGTGTAAATAACCTTTCCGACATCCGGTGAAAACTTGAAAATCGGTGTTATTGCATCCCAGTTATCATACCAGCGTTTCATAGAATTCGGGTATTTTGCGGTCCATTTTTCAGTAACACGATCTAGTACTTTTTAAGATAAAATAGAAATAGTGCAATTTTCACAGGATATTATACAAGAATTACATAGAAATATATCGTATTATTGATATAGTATTCTTGAATTGTATGTGAGGAGAAAACTATGGCAGCTGAAAGAAAAACATTAACACAGTTATCTGTGCCAATAGGCTTAGAAACTTTATTTTATATGCTTTCAGGTATGGTCGATACGCTTATGCTATCATCTGTAAGCGACCAGGCTGTAGGAGCAGTGGGAACAGCAAATACATATATAGGTGTTTTTATTATCATGTTCGGCGTAATATCGTCGGGTATGATAGCTGTTATGTCACAAAATATCGGAGCCGGAAGACCGGGGATAGCGTATCAGGCAAGACAACTTGGACTTATATTCAACGCATTGATAGGTATCGTAATGTCTGTCATTCTTGCTACTTTTTCTGGTGGGATACTTCGAATCGTAAGTATTGCTCCGGCTTTGCTTGAGCCGGCTGAAATATATCTTAGAATTGTTGGCGGCGCATGTTTTTTAAATGCACTGATTCCTATTTTCTCCAGTTATTTGAGAGTGTTTGGATATACAAAACATTCTTTGATAGGAACTGTTGTTGGAAATGTTCTCAATATAATACTTAATTCAGTATTCTTATTTGTATTCAACTGGGGTGTAATGGGAGTTGCTGTTGCCACGGTTATTTCAAGAGTTGTAAATCTTATTATTGTAGCAGGTATGGGGGCTGTGCTTATAAAAGCAAAACAGAGTCTTGAGCGAATTGCATCAAGAAAGATATTTGCGCAGATTGTTAAGATTGGTTTTCCTTCTGCGCTTGAAACAGCACTTTACAACATCGCAATGACCTTTATTGTGCGTTTTATGAATCAGATGGATGTGGATGGAATGAATGTTACAGCACGCTCATATGCTGTACAGATTTCAAATTTCTCATATTGTGTGGGAGCTGCCCTTGCTCAGGCAAATGCAATTATGACCGGTTGGAGAATTGGAGCAAAAGAGTTTGAGGAATGTAACAGGGGAACGAGAAAAGCTGCGATATACGGTATCATCACAGCGACCTGTTTTTCCGTGACATTTGCATTGGCAGGACATTTTATCGTGCATATATTTACTGATGATACACAGATGATAAATCTTGTGGTAAAGTTGTTAATAGTAGATGTCTTTCTTGAATTTGGAAGGGTAACAAACCTTGTATATGGTCAGGCATTAAAAACGAGTGGAGACGCACTTTTCCCGGTTATACTAGGTGCAATATTTATGTATTTGTTTGCAGTTGGCGGAACTTATTTTCTCGGAATACACATGGGACTTCTGGCTGTAGGATCATATATTGCTATGGCAGGTGACGAATGTGCGAGAGCTGTGGGAATGGTACTTAGATGGAAGAGTGGAAAATGGAAAAGTAAAGGTCTTATAGAAGTATAGGAGAGATTATGTACTTTGAATTAAAGGAAAATAAACCGCATGGTACAAAGGATGATCCGTTTAGTACATATCATATAAAAAATGAGGGACGATCATTTCAGATACCGGTACATTGGCATGATGAACTGGAAATTATATATGTAAAAAGTGGGTTTTTGACTGTAAGTATATCAGGAGAAAATTATATTGGAACCCCCGAGGATGCTTTTGTAGTGTCGCCGGGCAATCTGCATTTCATGGGTTCACAGGCTGGAGAAGAGGATTATTTTACTTTCCTTTTTCCACTTGAATATATCTCTTTTTGCACAGATGACATGTTAGATGATAAATTGCTTACTCCATTAAAAAATGGTCATTTGATGATAAGACCAAGGATCAAGGATGCAGCAAAAGAGTTGTGTGAGCAGTTGGCCGAAATATATATGGCAAAAAATGATGAAAAGAAGTTGGAAATAGCTGTTCAGATAAAGACAAAAATAATTCTTTTACAATTTATTCTTCGCATGTGGGAGAATGGATTTATAATCGAAAATGATAAAAGTGGAAGAAATACTGTAGAAAAAGAGATGATTTCATACATACAGCAGAGTTTTACAGGGGAGATATCATTAAAGGAATTTGGGGAACAGTTCCATCTTTCTGAAAAATATGTATCGCAATATTTTAAAGAACATTTTCATATTACGCTTTCAAAATATGTTACATATTTGCGGTTGGAGCATGCAAAACAGTTGTTACAAAATTCGGACATTCCAGTTACAGAGGTTGCAATGCTCAGTGGCTATCAGAATGTAAGTTATTTTATCAGAAGCTTCAAAAAAACATACGGAGTGTCTCCGTTAAAATATAGAAAAAATGAGCCGAGTACATGGATTTAGCGGAGTGTGAAAGAAACATAAACGATGTTACAAACAAAAGGTTAGGGAACACCTGAAAGGGAGTTTCCTAACCTTTTGTTGTATAGAGCTGTTATCAGTCTGCTCAATCAATAAATAATGCATTACAGTGTAGGGGTTCTTATCTTATGAATGATAATGAAACTTGGTCCTATGTCAAGATTTAGTACAAGTTAAAATGAGAAATTTCTCCCCATTTTAACCTGCCAGAAGCTCAGCCTCAGTGTGCGTTCTTTCATGCACTCGTTCGAATTCGTTTGGCGACATATAGTTGCAATGGTTATGAATTCGTTTCGTATTGTAGAAAGCTTCCAGATATTCAAAAATCAACTGGTATGCCTGCTTATAGTCGCGAATTTTAAAGCGATTGAGCCATTCACGTTTGATAATAGAATGAAAGGATTCAATGCATGCATTATCCCACGGAAAAGCTTTCTTCGAATAACTGCGCTGCATATTTTCGGTTGCTTTTTTATATTCCTTTGCAACATATTGGCTGCCACGATCCGAATGGATAATTAATGGTTGATCGATATTTCGGCGAGCTTTGGCTTTGTTTATAGTATCAATCACGTAAGATACTTCCAGTGTTTCTGAAAGCGTCCAGGCTATGATTTTTCTGGAAAATAAATCCATAACACTGGTCAGATAGACAAATTCATCTATTGTCCAGATGTAGGTAATATCCGAACACCAGACTGCATTCGGACGATCAGGATTAAATTGCTCATCAAGGATATTTTGTAATTCAGTGCTGAAATCGGAATCTTTTGTGGTGATCGTCCATAGTTTGCTCCACTGAGCACGGATCCCCATTTGGCGCATATATGTACCAACGGTTCTTTCCGAAATGATTTCACCAGTTTTTCGAAGTTCTACAGTGATTTTCGGAGCACCGTAGTTCTGCTTGGAATCATCATAAATATCCTGTATTTTTGCTTTTACAGCTTTACGACGTTTTTCTGTATCAGAAGGTACGTGGTGGAGCCATGCAAGATATCCTGAGCGAGAGACACCTAAAAATTTCAACATTCCGGAGACGGAAACCCGGCGTCCAGCCTTTTTGGCAGCTTCCGTCTTCTCAGTTACTTCGAGATAAATGGCTTCCGTCATTTTCCCAGAATGTTGATTGCTTTTTTTAACACATCAAGTGCATCTTGGGCATCACGTAATTCACGTCTGAGACGGGCAATTTCCTTCTGCTCATCAGATGCATAATTACCAGAACCACGAACAGGAATATCACCTGATTCCCGGAAGTCTTTCAGCCATTTTGTTAATGTGCTGTATCCGATGCCAAGATTTTCTGCACATCCACGTACTCCGAGATCTTTGTGATCCTGATAGTACTGGACTGCATCAAGTTTAAATTGTTTGTCATGTTGCTTTGCCATATGAGATCCTCCTTCAGCATGCCTCTATTGTATCATGCTTATGTGTATTTGGAATTTCTCATTTTGGCTTGTACTATTTATATTCTAGCACCATTTTTCTCTTTGCCATAGATAGATTCTCCTTTCATTGGTTGCTCAAAGTAGTGGCTTTTGTGTTTTTGATTTAGGACAGGGTTCCCTAAATTGCTGGTTTTTTTGGAAGTGTATATACACTTCCTGTCCTTGCTATTTACCGGTGGCACAGCCGCCGGAAGAGAGTCTTTTGAAAAGAACCCTCTATAGATAAGGTATTCAGAGAAGAAAAATAGGACATCGCAGATCTGAGGTATGACGAAAGAAGGATTCTATGGTATAGTAAAATCTGAATGAGAAAAGAGGAAAAGAGGTCTTGCCGATGTCACGGAAAAACCATGAAATGATAGATGGAAAATTACTGCAGACTGACAAGAAATATGCTCAGTTGAAATTAAAGCAGAAAGAGAAGATTGCAGAATGGATGTTCCAGGCAACCAGGGATTATTATATGAAAAAATACACTTTCCCAAACGACAAACATCTGGAAGAAGTGGTGGATATTGTGTATGAAAAAATTGAAGATGCAGAAATCTGGATTCCGTATGGAGAGGTATTCAAGCATTACAAATCCAAACGATCGGATATCAATAAACGTATCAGAAGATCTCTGAATGAAAAAGAAGAGAGTCGGATTGAGAAGGTTTGCTTTATGAATATGTGTATGATCCAAGATGACAAAGGAAATGTGCTGGCATTGGATAAAGTGAATGACAGCTATACAGGGACAACTTTTCCAGGTGGTCATGTGGAGCAGAACGAGATATTTCAAAAATCTATGATCCGGGAAGTTTGGGAAGAAACAGGTCTTACGATTGAAACACCGAAGCTCTGCGGTTTATATCATTGGCATAAGGGTGGAGTACATTATGTGATTACGCTGTACAGAGCTGATAGATTTATCGGAGAATTGACATGTTCGGAGGAAGGGCAGGTGTATTGGATTCCGCTGGAAGAATTAAAAACCAAAGAATTGGCTACAGGTATGGAATACGTTTTACAGATCTTGGAGTCTGAGCAGGTGAATGAGTGTTATATGCATCTGGAAGCAGATGGATATGTTGGAGATTTATATTAAACGAAGTATCTACTTGGGATAAAATAGTTGTTGTGATGAAAATGGGAGAACAATAATGAATGAAAAATTAGAAATGGCAAAAAATTCCTTATATAATGCAAATGAAATAAAGGATATTAAAGAAAATCCGGTTGTTGAATCAGTTTTATTGGCACCTATAAAGGCAATCCCTGTTTTGGGGGATTTAATTGATTCATCAACAAATAAGTTATTAAATGATTTTCAGCAAAAGAAAGAACAGGAATTGTTAGATGTTATTTTGCAAGATGATCATTCTATAACATCGGAAATGGTAAATGATGTAGAGTTTATCATCAATTTTGCACGAGCAAAAGAGGCAGTGCAAAGGTTGGCAACGACCGATAAAGTTGAGTATTTTGGAAATCTTATACGAAATGGTTATTTGCAGGGGAAACATATAGATGGTAGTATTTTTGATGAATATATTCACATATTGAATAACTGCGCGTCGCATTCTCGTTACTTTCAGTGATGAGTTAGACGCGCAAATTTTTTTACTAAACAACAGAACAAATGTTTACATAAACCAATACATATGGTATAATATTTATATGGAAAAAGATATATTTAATATAGATAAAAACAAACTTTCATATGGTAGGGGATATGTCTATTCCTTGCAGTATCATCTTGTCTGGTGTACAAAATACAGAAAAAAGGTTTTAAAAAACGGAATCGATACAGAATGCAAAGAAATGTTACAGAATCTTGCAGAAGAATATAAATTTCAGATCCTGGCAATGGAGGTGATGCCGGATCATATCCATTTGCTTGTGGACTGTAAACCTCAGTTTTATATTTCAGATATGATCAAGATCATGAAAGGAAATCTTGCACGCCAGATGTTTCTTGCGTATCCGGAGTTAAAAAAGGAACTGTGGGGTGGGCATCTGTGGAATCCGTCTTACTGTGCCATAACGGTCAGTGACAGGAGCAGAGACCAGGTGCTTGCCTACATCGAAGGACAAAAGGAAAAGGAAAAGGAAAAGGAAAAAGAAAAGAAAAAAGCCTGACAGAAGAAATGATTTGTTGGAGGAAAAGAGATGCAGACCGTATCCAGCTATGGCGTAGAATTACGAAAACAGAATATCCCAGTCCGCCAGACACTGGAAATCTACCGGTCTGCGGTCTGTTACCTGACAGAAATATATGAGCAGGTGTGGGAAGAACTGGCAGAGATACCGGATGCCAAAAGGCGGTTTAATGCTGCAGAGCATCTGGTGCATACTACAAAAAAGAATCCTGCACGCTTTGATTTTGATCTTCACTTTCCGAAGATGCCGTCCTACCTGAGGCGAGCCGCAATCCAGCATGCATTGGGAAGTGTATCTTCTTACGAAACATGGATGGATCTGTGGGAAAAGTCAGGAGAAAAAGCAGGGAAACCCAGACTGGCGTATGAGAATCATGCCATGCCTGTTTTTTATCGTGATGTTATGTACAGAGAGGAAAAAGAAGGAAAAGACGAAGCATACCTGAAACTGTATGATGGTCATGACTGGAAATGGTTTTGTGTGCGTTTAAATCACACAGATATGGAATATCTGCGCAGGAACTGGTCGGGGAAAAAGGCATCAGCCCCGACACTGGAGAAAAGGCACCATAAATATTTCCTGCGTTTTTCTTATACGGAAGAAGTGACACTTACGAAGACACCGGTAAAAGAACAGATCATCTGTAGTGTGGACTTGGGAATCAATACCGATGCGGTCTGTACCATTATGCGGGCAGACGGAACTGTCCTGGGGAGAAAATTTATCAATCATCCCAGTGAAAAAGACCGGATGTACCGCACACTGGGCCGAATCCGAAGATTCCAGAGGGAACACAGCTCTGCGCAGTCACGGGGAAGATGGGCATATACGAAACGCCTGAACATAGAGCTGGGAAGAAAAATTGCAGGTGCGATCGTAAAAAATGCAGAAGAGAACCATGCAGATGTAATCGTATTCGAGTATCTGGAAATGCATGGAAAGATATCCGGAAAGAAAAAACAGAAACTGCATCTGTGGAGAAAACGGGATATCCAGAAACGCTGTGAGCATCAGGCACACAGAAAAGGAATGCGGGTATCCAGAGTCTGCGCATGGAATACGAGCAGACTTGCATACGATGGCTCCGGAAGTGTGTCCCGTGACCCGAAAAATCACAGTCTTTGTGTATTCCAGACAGGAAAAAGATATAACTGTGACCTGTCGGCATCGTATAATATCGGAGCAAGATATTTTATCAGAGAACTTTTAAAACCCCTTCCGGTAACGGAAAGGTCTTTGCTGGAGGCAAAAGTCCCTTCGGTAAAGCGTAGAACCTCATGTGTTTATGCAGATCTGAAAGAACTTCATTTACAAATGGAAATCTTAAAGGCAGCATAAATGCAGGCAGATATACAGCGGACTACCTGCAATGTGGGAACCTGCCATATCTGGCATGGAAAAATGCGCATAACTGCGCTGGCCTAAGTTACAGGCGTATCCGCCGATATTTAGTCTGACGCCTAAAGCGTCTGGAAGCACGCGACTTCAGTCGTGTGAGGATAAAGTTTTTAATTCACTACTATGTCGTATAGAGAAATACAATATTTAGTTGAATACAAAAAATATTGTGAAGATTCATCTAAAAGAGGTAAATCAACGAAACACATAAATGGCAGAACATATAGCAACAAATACGAATCGTTTTGCAATGAATATTCAAAGCAAATAAAGGTATCTTCAGGAGAAGTTGATTACGTGTTCTTACATATTAAACAAACGGGATTCATTGAGGAAGAATTTGAAACAGAGTCTGGAGATGTAGATGAAAATGATAATACATTTGACTCATTGGATGTTGAAAGTAAGGGATATTATATAACAAAAGAGTTTCTGGATTTTTATGAAATGGTTTTGAAAAGAAATGAAAATAATGGATAAATAAAAAGCTACTTCTGTGAGGTTGACTTGCAGAAGTAGCTTTTTTTTAGATATTGGAGGGGGGTAATAAATAAAGTTAATTGAATATCCAATCATCAAAAAGGGCACAAAAAACACCGTATTTCTACGGTGCGTTCTGTCAGATATATTCTGTTTTATGATAGCAGAAAACTGGAATTCACAGTTCTTCCATCCTTCCCATCTTCAGCGCCATAACAAGAGTTCCGGCTGCCATCACAAAGACACCAATTTCAATCACATAGATGGGAAGAAGCGCCGGACCTGCCACGGCAAAGAAGTCCACGATAAAATGAATCCCATATGCAAGAACCGCTGTAAAAGCCGCTGTCCTGCATTTGCCTGCCTTTACCGCCTGGTAGATCAGCAGTGACAACCCGATATGCAGAATGATGGCACTGATTCTTTCGATTCCGCTTACAAAAAAGAGTGGTGCCGGTGTTGTCCATAGGGCCGACAGCTGTGACACGGTCTGGTTTGCAGACTCAGCAGGAAGTGCCGCCAGCGTATTCTGCATGGCTCCGCTGTTGATCATCAGCATGGACACAAGATTGCTGATTCCGGAGAGTCCTCCGATTAGAATGGCCTCCACACCGCCATGCCCGATTCCATACATCAGTGCATTTGGAAAATCCAGCCATTTCTTCATCCAGAACTTCATGGCAATCAGTCTTCCGGTCTCTTCAAAAACCGCTGCAGCCAAAGCCGCGTACACATAGTAAAGCCATGGCCTGCTCTGTGCGTTCAGTCCGCAGAACTGAATGACAAGAACATGCAGCTGCTGTTCCAACAGCATGGCAAACAGCAGATAGGTTCCTGCTCCGATAAAGAACGAGGAAATCCTTGCCTTAAGCTTCACCCTTCCTGCAATGAACAAAGCAATCGGTACCCCCATCGAGAGGACAACGGAGCAGATAACTCCCGCTATCGCCAGACCTGATATTGTGTTCAATTCCATCTTTATACCTCCCTGATTCTCAAAAAATTCCTTTATTGTATTTGAACTGTCCATACAATATAAAGCCTAATCCGACAATAACTGCTGGAAGAATGATATAATCTATAATTATTTCACTCCAAAACGAAACAATAAAACCTAATACAAGAGATATTCCTATAATCAGCGTTCCTGTGCCGACTGTTTTTCCATACTTTGGTATATCTTCTTCCTTTACTTTTCGCCTGTTATAAGAGTGAATTGTGCTGATATTGCCTTTGATATTTACAATTCCCACAACAGATATGAACACTCCCAAAATCAACATTATAATATTTTCCATAATGACCTCCTAAAAATAGAATAGTTCCTCAAATTTTTTGTCCAATGCAATACAAAGAATTAGAGCCAATTTTGCAGTTGGATTAAACTGTCCTGTTTCAATAGAACTAATGGTATTTCTTGATACCCCTACCATTTCTGCAAGCTGAGCTTGAGAAAGATTTGCTTCTGTGCGAACTTCCTTTAAGTGATTTTTCAGTTGTAATTGTTCTTTCATATTCTCACCTCTAAAAGATGGCTAACAAATCCAACAAATGCCAAAATGGAAAGCACAAAAAACAGAACAGTCAAGACCAAATCGCTCTTTCTCTTCATTTTGATAAAACGAACTAACCATTGTGTTGCAATAATGCTGAAGTATATAACCCACGGACTGTAAATCATAGTATGAGCAAGCACAGAAGATAACAGCGAAAGCAAACAACACACTAAAACACCAACTCTGCTTGCGTGACTTCCGGCTTGATATACCACTTCCATTTCAGCCAAGTCCTTATTGCGATGTTCTTTTCTGCTTGCATTTAAGATTTCGTCCTTTTTCATAAAAACACCTCCATGCCAAGTTTTCTTTGCATATTTTGATTATACACATACCAAGTTTTCTTGTCAATAGAATTCATAAAAAAGTTACAACCGATATAAGAGATAACTTTTCTACCACTTCGATTATGCGTTAGATTGGAATCTTGCTAGTGTGAAGTATTATATAACCAAATTGAAGGAAAAGAATTATCTGAAGAGGCAGGGAAGTAGCCAAAAAGGGAAATGGGTGATATTAACAAAACGAGATTGACACTTGTATCAATTCGTGTTAAACATATGAAATGTAAGGAGGAGAGAAAGATGCCCTTGACGGAATAACGCGGAGTTGATCAATGGATATTTGCAGTCAATGAAGTCAAATATTCGAGAAATCATTCGTTATATTGATGATACGACACTTGAAAAATCAAATGATAAAAAGAAAGATAAATAGGAATCTACGAGCACCATACCAGAGGAAGTGCAGGAATTTGTGAATCTGACAATTACAGAGCATATGGGAAAAGCGTATTCGGAATGGAAGTTAAATCAGGATAAAGAGCCAGTAAGTGAGATTGAAAAGAAATACCAGGAATTACTGGAAACGTTATCCCCAGAACAGGAAGAAGTGATTACGGAATACTGTAATGCAATTTTCAGCAGTGGAGCAGATACAGAAGAGTTTTTCTATCGGTTGGGATTAAAAGATGGACTGAATCTAAAAAATACGGTAAAATCTGTATTAGAAATGATATCGTGAAATCGGAATTTGGAGGAAAGTATAATGAGTATAGTTGTTAATATATATTATTCCGGCGAAAATGGTTCTGCGCGAAAATTTGCAAAGGAGATGATTTCAAGCGGTACTGTTGATGCAATTAGAAATGAAGCGGGGAACATTAGATATGATTATTTTTTCCCTCTGGGAGATGAGGAAACTGTGCTACTGATTGACAGTTGGGAAAATCAAGAGAGCATTGACTTTCACCATCAATCACCCATGATGAATAAGATTGCGGAGTTAAGAGATAAATATAATCTTCACATGAAAGTAGAGCGATATCGGTCAGAAGATACGATTCCTGACACTGATCAAAAATATATAAGAAATTGACAACTTCAAGTTTGTATATTTCATCAAAAGTTTCATATTTAAATAAACAAGGGGAGATGGTAAAATGAAAGCTCATGAATATTGGTCTGTCGGAGCATTGATAACGATGCTAGGAACTTTTTACACAGGCTACAAAGGAAACAAAATCAAGTCATAAATATTTTACAGTTAGTTCTTTGATTTGCATGGTTATGGCTATTTATTCAGGACATAAAATGCTTTCTGGGAAAAAGAAACTCAAGAAAGAATTGGTGAATGCAGAAATTACTGTGTTTGAAAGATCTGGATACATATCCTATGCGAATTGTGGGCTTCCATATTATATTGGAGACGTGATCACAGATCCGGAAGAACTTACACTACAGACACCAGAGAGTTTTTTTAAACGTTTCCATATCAACATGAAAATTCATCATGAAGTTATCTACATACATCCGGATCGTAAAACTGTTTCAGTGAAAAATTTGGAGAATGGTGAAATAAATAATAATACGAAAGGATGTGTCAAGGCAATGGAGAAGTTACCGCAGCACATCCTTTTTGTATTGTTTTACAGAAAGACAGATTGTATTTTAAAGGAACAGATCGTGCAGTATTTCTTGATAAGAGAGAATTTACAGGACCAATCTACACACAAATCAAAGAAGCTGTAGATTTTGTATTGAGAAATATTCGACTCGGAGCAACGATTGATGGATTGGTGCGAAAAGAGAAATATGAGCTACCGCCGGAAGCAATCAGAGAAATTTTGTTTTTAGTTTGTATGCGATTGTCTGTGGTGGAAATGGGATTAAAAAGTAACACCTGGATTCTGTAAGGGGAAATGTTTGAGCGAGCATTATAAAGATACCTTTTTGGAGAATATTATGTTATAATCACTCAAGAGAGAGGGACGATAGATGAGTGGTAAGAAGAGAAATGTAATGTTGTTCGTTCTGCTGTTTACCTTGCTTCTGGGAGTAATCGTTCCGGTTCAGGCACAGTCGTACGGCGGGACAAAGACAATACGGGTGGCGTATCGTGAGGACGCAGACTTTATTAATAAAAGCAGCAGTGGAGTATACAAGGGATATGGAGTGGAATATCTGAATAAAATATCTCAGTATACCGGCTGGAGATATGAATATATCAATGAATCATGGGAAAATCAGCTGGCAGATCTGAAATCCGGAAAGGTAGACCTGATCTGCAATGCGCAGAAAACAGAGGCCAGGGAGAAGAATTATGATTTCTCCTGTATGCCTGTTGGCACAGAGCAGGCGGTGCTGTATACATCTGAGGATAATGAAGATATTTATTTTCAGGATTATGAGCATATGAATGGTAAAAAGGTAGGTCTGCTGAGAGACAGCTATCAGAATGAAGAGTTTGAACAGCGTCAGGATGAGAAAAATTTTCACTGTCCGGAGAAGTACTATGAATCTGAACAGGATCAGATAGAGGCTCTTAAGCAGAAGAAAGTGGATATGATCTTGACGGGAAGTATATCCAAACATGATTCACTTAAGATTGTGGATAAATTCGGGGCTGCACCTATGTATATCATGACAACAAAGGGAAATACAGAGGTCATGAGTGCGGTAAACAATGCTCTTGAGCAGCTTAAAGCAGAAGTGCCGGATCTTACGGAAAATCTTACAGAACAGTATGTTATGGACAAAAACAGAAATTCAAAGCCTCTTCTGACCCGGGAAGAGACAGAATATGTCAAAAGCGTCAGCGCACCCATAAAGATAGGATGCATTGGTGATCAGCCGCCACTGATATATACAGATAAAGAAACAGGAAAGCTGGACGGAATCTATATAGCGTTTCTGAAGAAATTCAGTGAGATCAGCGGGATACCTTTTGAGTTTGAAAGTCTTTCTCCGGATACCGATCCTATAGAGGCTGCGCAGAGTGGAAAGTATGATTTTGTAGCCGGAATTACCGCCTGTCAGGAAATGATCGATGAACCTGAAGTTCATCTTACAGGTGGATTTTTCACGAGAGAATTTCAGATAGTAGCAGAACGTGGAGAAGATATCAATACTCTGGAGACGTCGACCGTCTCTATGAACAGTATATTTGAGAAATATAAAAGTCTGAGACCGGAAGGGGAGTTCCCATATAAAGCGATTTACTGTGATTCACCCCGGACAGTTTTGGATGCGGTGGTAAATAAAAAGGCAGATATGGCCATTATGGACAGTTACGCGGCATCTTATTATCTGCAGGATGAAAAGTATCGTGATCTTGCATTGTCGGGAATTGTTTTTACCAAAGCAGAGACCTGTATGATATACGGGGATAACACAGATCCCGATCTTGTTTCTGTAATCAATAAGAGCATCGGAAGCCTGAGCAGTCAGGATGAGGAGAATATTATCAGGCAGTATTCCATAAATCTGCTGAAATCTTTTTCCATATGGGAATTTATGGAGAAATACAGATATCAGATCGTATGTATCCTGATTTTTCTGGTGGCATTGACTATACTTGTGATTGTTAATAACAGACACAGGACACAGATGCAGGTGGAAGCTGCGGCGCAGGAAGCATATCGCTGCAGGATGGAGACGGATGAACTGACCGGGCTTCTTAATAAAGAAGGATTTTACCAGAGAGGCAGGGAATTTCTGGAGAAGCATTCGGAGGCAGATGCCAGAATTGTCTATATCAATATTGAGAATTTTAAGCTTGTCAATGATCTGTTTGGAGAGGATGCAGGTGACGGGTTCCTGAAGTTTATCGGTCTGGAGCTGGAGAAAATTTTTGGCAGGATAGATATTGTCAGCAGCAGATATGAGGCAGACCATTTTGTGATTCTGACTTTGGATAATGAGGACAGGATACAGGCAAAGATAAATCATTTCTGTAATCGGATCAGAGATTATTATCTGAAGACTACAGTAGAGATTTCTGCCGGGATTTATGAGATACGAGACAGATCAAAGAGTCTAAGAATCATGTGTGACCGGGCTCATTTGGCGGCAGATAGCATTAAGAAGAATCATATGATTCAGGTTGCTGTATATGATGATACACACAGAAAGAAACTGATCCAGGAGCAGATGATCATTAATGAGCTGGATGATGCCCTTAAGGAAAAGCAGTTTAAGGCATTCTTTCAGCCCAAGTATGATATGTGTACTGACCGTGTCATCGGAGCGGAAGCGTTGGTTCGTTGGGAACATCCGGAAAAGGGACTGCTTCCTCCGGGAATCTTCATTCCTGTACTGGAGAAAAACGGATACATTGCAAAAGTAGATCTCTACATTTATGAAGAGACCTGTATTTTCCTGAAGAAATGTATGGATGAGGGTATTCCGCTGCATCCTGTGTCCGTAAATCTGTCCAGGGTTGGGTTCTATAATCCTAACCTGTTTCAGACCCTTTGTGAAATAGCAGACCGTTATCAGATTCCGAGAAAATATCTGGAACTGGAGATAACAGAAACTGCGTATGCTACTGACTCGGAAATGATCTTTTCAGTTGTGGAGAAGCTTCGCCAGGGAGGATTCCGCATTCTGATGGATGATTTTGGAAGTGGATATTCTTCCCTGAATATGCTGAAGGAAGCTCCTATTGATGAGATCAAACTGGATATGCGTTTCTTAAGTGCAGCAGATCCTTATGGAAGAGCAGAAGAAATCCTGCACATGGTCATTACTATGGGAAATCATATGAAACTTTCCATCATTGCAGAAGGCGTGGAGACCGAACAGCAGAAGGTAATGCTTCAGGGATTTGGCTGTAACAAGGCTCAGGGATATTTCTATGCCAGACCTATGAGGGAAGCAGAATATACAGAGCTACTCAGAAAAGAAAAAGCAGAAAATTTATAAATGTACAGAAGTTTGAGTAAAGGGCTGTCCGGGAATCATCAAAACCGGCAGCTCTTTGTCATCAGAAGACCAATCATATAAAAACTAATCATATAAACAAAAAAAGGAGAAAATTAAAAGATGTATTATGTACCAGACGGCACGAAAGAGTGCGGATATTATGAATGTAAAAAATGCGGCAACCGTTTTCTGTCTATGCAGACGATGAAGAGGATTCCATGCCCGGACTGTGAGGCTGAAATCGACTATGAGATCGGTCCGGACGAGTCACTGGAGGATGTGCTGGATACAGCAGAACTGATCCAGAAGATTGAGGGTGAAGAAGAGGTAGAGAAGATGGACACACTTCTGAGCCTTGCTCTGACCGGCGGAGATTACAGCTGGATCTAGTACATCGAATATTAAGTAACTGCTATATTGACTTGTCTGATTTTTCATCTGCGGCGTTGTCGTCAATCGCCGTAGCCACCGCTACGCCTCATTCCTCCGCCTTGCAGCTGAAGAAATCATCCTGCGTCAATATAACAGAAACTTAATTTTCGATGTACTAGTACATTGCTATAACCTGAGTCCATAACGAATCCTAAAAAATTTTTATAATCTTATTTATTGACAGAGAAAATTATCGGTGTTATGATGTTTATCATAAAACATACTAATTCGATAGGAATAATAGGTGTAAAGGAACTGACGATATGAAATATGATGTAGGTATCATTGGAAGCGGTCCGGCGGGTTTAAGCGCGGCAATCTATGCAAAGCGGGCAAATCTGTCAGCCGTAGTGATAGAAAAAGAATATGAAGGAACCGGACAGATCGCAGAAAGCGGACAGGTAGATAACTATCCGGGACTTCCGGGCATCAGCGGTTATGATCTGGGTGAGAACTTCCGGGAACATGCAGTGAAGCTTGGGGTATCCTTCATGGAACAGGAAGTAACAGAGATAAAGAAAGAAGCTTCATCAGATTTTGAACTTGTATTTGCAGATGGTTCACAGGTGGAAGCGAAAACCGTAATCTATGCGGCGGGAGCCACACCGCGAAGAGCGAATATTCCGGGAGAACAGGAATATGCAGGAAAGGGTGTCTCTTACTGTGCAATCTGTGACGGATCATTTTACAGAGGTAAATCAGTCGCAGTTCTTGGTGGTGGAGATACAGCACTTGATGATGCTGTTTACCTGGCGGATGTGGCAGAGAAAGTATATGTGATCCACAGGAGAAAGGAATTCCGAGGAGCCGCTGTTACAGTGGCGAAACTGAGAGAGAAGGAAAACGTTATCTTCGTACTGGAGCATCAGGTAAAAGAGATCATCGGAGAGCAGAAAGTAACCGGAGTAGTTCTGGAAGATGCAGCTGTGATAGATGTGAACGGTGTATTTGTTGCTTACGGAGCAGTACCACAGACAGATCTTCTGAAAAAATTTGCAGTACTGGATGATTCAGGTTATGTCAGAGCAGGGGAGACAGGAGAAACCGCTCTGGAAGGGCTGTATGTGGCAGGAGATGCAAGAACAAAGAAACTGCGTCAGGTGGTAACTGCGGTTTCGGATGGTGCCAATGCAGCAACCGCAGTGGCAGAATATCTGAAATAGAAGAAGCTGAGAGAGTATTATGGTAATTCAGCCAGCTGTAATGATACCGGACAGACGCAGATCTGGAAAAAATATTTGAAAAAATACGCTCTAAGAACATAAAGGAGAGACAAAAATGGCACAGAAAGTAGATTATGCGGCCTTAAAAAAAGGCGGATATATGAGACAGAAACAGAAAGGTTACGGCTCCCTGAGACTGGCAGTGGTCGGTGGAAACCTGACTGCAGAGAATATTAAGACAGTAGCAGAAGTAGCAGAAAAATACGGCCGCGGATATGTACATATGACTTCCCGCCAGGGCATTGAGATTCCCTTTATTAAAGTGGAAGAACTGGCAGAGGTAAAAGAAGCACTGGCAAAAGGCGGTGTGGGAACCGGTGTGTGTGGACCACGTGTACGTACAGTTACAGCCTGTCAGGGTTCAGAGGTCTGTCCAAGCGGATGTATCGACACCTACACACTGGCAAAAGAGCTTGATGAGAGATATTTCGGACGGGAACTCCCGCATAAATTCAAATTTGGTGTTACAGGATGCCAGAATAACTGCCTGAAAGCAGAAGAAAACGATGTTGGAATCAAAGGCGGCATGAACATCGAATATAAGGAAGACGACTGTATTTCCTGTGGTGTGTGTGTGAAAGCCTGCAGACAGGATGCACTGAAGATGGTGGACGGCAAAATAGAACTGGATGCGCAGAAATGTAATCATTGTGGCCGCTGTGTAAAGAGCTGTCCGGTGGATGCATGGAAAGGAACTCCGGGATATATCGTATCTTTTGGAGGAACCTTCGGAAATAATATCTATAAAGGAGAAGAACTGCTTCCTCTGATCCCGGATAAAGAAACACTGTTTCGTGTGACAGATGCGGCAATTAATTTCTTTGAAAAAAATGCAAATCCAAGTGAACGTTTCCGCAAAACATTGCAGCGTGTGGGAGAAGAAGATTTCCGCAGTCAGCTGAAAGATGCGTATGAAGGACAGTGAAAGGAGAACATAATGGCTGAATTAGATTTTGAAGTAACCGATGAGGTTGATATTACCGATAAAGTATGCCCCCTGACATTCGTGAAGGCAAAAGTAGCAATCGAAGAACTGGAGGATGGAGAGATTCTGGCTGTCCGCATGAACGATGGCGAACCAGTGCAGAATGTTCCGCGCAGCATGAAAGAAGAAGGGCATAAAGTACTGAAATTAACCGATAATGAAGATGGTACTTACACCATGTATGTAAGAAAGGTGGAAGACTGATGGCAGTACGGGTAAGCAAGACGGATTTTGAAGAGAAAGTCCTGAAGGAAAAACTTCCGGTTCTGGTGGATTTTTATTCAGATTCCTGCGTGGCGTGTAAAAAGCTGGCACCGGTTCTCGGAAATGCGGAAGACGATTATGAGGATAAGATTAAAGTATATAAAGTAAATACGAACTTTGATGTGGAGCTGGCAGAGCAGTATGAAGTGCAGGCAAATCCGACGTTGATCCTTTTTAAAGACGGACAGGCGAAAGACCGGAAAACAGGAGCATTGAAACAGGCAGAGTTAAACAGCTGGATTGAAGGATTACTCTAAAAAGAGAGCAGGCATAAAGGAGAAAAATATGTTTATCACAGTAGCAGGAGAGAAAAAAGAAGTAAAAGACGGACTGACACTTCCGGAACTGATCGCACAGGAAAATGTAGAGATGCCGGAATATGTAACCGTTTCTATTAATGAAGAATTTGTTGCATCAGAGGATAAAGAGTCTACCGTATTAAAAGAGGGAGACAATGTAGAATTTCTGTATTTCATGGGAGGTGGATGCTAAATGGCAATGACAGATGAACAGATCGAGCGTTATTCCCGTCACATCATCTTAAAAGAAGTGGGTGCAAAGGGACAGAAGAAGCTCCTGAAAGGAAAAGTACTGATCATCGGTGCAGGCGGTCTTGGTGCACCTGCGGCAATGTATCTGGCAGCAGCAGGTGTGGGAACAATCGGTATTGTGGATGCGGACGAGGTAGATCTTTCCAATCTGCAGAGACAGATCATCCACAGCACAGCAGATATCGGAAAAGCAAAGGTAAAATCAGCAAAGGAAACCATGAATGCCATGAATCCGGATGTGGAAGTAAAAACTTACCGGATGTTCGTAGACGCATCCAACATCCGCGAACTGATTCGAGAATATGATTTTATTATTGACGGAACTGATAATTTCCCGGCAAAATTTCTGATCAATGATGCATGTGTACTGGAGAAAAAACCATTTTCCCATGCAGGTATCATTCGTTTTAAAGGTCAGCTGATGACCTATGTACCTGGGGAAGGTCCATGTTACCGCTGCGTATTCAAGAATCCGCCGCCCAAGGATGCAGTTCCTACCTGTAAGCAGGCAGGTGTCATCGGAGCAATGGGAGGTGTCATCGGTTCCTTACAGGCAATGGAAGCAATCAAGTATCTGATCGGTGTAGGTGATCTTCTGACAGGATATCTTCTGACTTTTGATGCGCTGACAATGGAATTCCATAAGGTTAAACTGCCGAAGGATACTCATGACTGTGCAGTATGCGGAGATCATCCGACAATCCTGGAACCGATCGACTACGAGCAGGAGGTCTGTGAGGAAACAGCAGGCCGATTTGCCACAAGAGATGAGCAGTAAATACAAGAAAAACCTGATGCAAAACAGGAGAAAAGTATGGCTATAATAAGAATGAGAGATCATCTCTATGATGAGATCGTTAATTATGCAAAAGAGCATCTTCCGGAGGAAGCCTGCGGGCTTTTGGCCGGAGTGGAAACCGGGGAGGGAAGGGAAATCCGAAAGGTATATTTTCTGGAGAATAAAGATCATGCAGAAGATCACTTCACCCTGGATCCCAGAGACCAGATAAATGCGATCAGGGATATGCGTGCCAATGGATTGAAACCGCTGGGAAACTGGCATTCCCATCCGTCTTCTCCATCCCGTCCGTCAGTGGAGGATATCCGTCTTGCTTTTGATTCAAAGGCAAGTTATCTGATCCTGTCACTGATGGCGGACTATCCGGTATTGAACAGTTTTCATATTGAAGGTGGGGAATGGACAAAAGAGGATCTGAGGATTTATTCAGAAGAATATTATTTTTAAAGATTTACAGACAGGATAACAGAGGCAGAAATGTTTGAAGCAGGATTATTTGTGGAAACATTTCTGCCTCTGTTTATACTGTCAGCATATAAAAATTCCGTACATTGTAAAAGTATAGTAATCCTCGTAAATAATGCATCTTAATCCAGCCCATCATAGCATGAAATTTCCATAATAAAGTCGTGGCAAAATCATGTCAACTGCAGAATAAGGCTTGAAAGATTATGCAAAATAATGTAAACTCAAAGAGTTAAGATATGTAGACATTATGTATGCCTGTAACGTTTAAGTATAGTATATTCCCACAATGGCTGGACGGTTGCAGATAACAGATCGGTTACTATAATAATTTGAGCATCTCCGGTGCGGATATCCGGAGATGCTTTGCTTTGGAAATTGTGTGTGAGGGGTATAAAAAAGTATGAGAAAAGATTCTGACAATGCAAAACTGTTGGAACCGGGGGAATTACCGTCCAAAAGAAAAGTCCTGGTCGTAGAAGATAATGAATTAAACAGAGATATCCTCTCTTCTTTTCTGGAAGAGAAATTTGATGTTTTTTTCGCAGAAAACGGGGAAGAAGGACTGGAACTTCTTTCCGAGCATTACAGAGAATTATCAGTAGTGCTGTTGGATATCTGTATGCCTGTGTGTGATGGATTTGAATTCCTCAGACGCAGAAATACAGATAAATTTCTGTCAACCATACCGGTTATCGTTATGACAGGAAGTAATTCAAAAGATGCAGAACTCCAATGCCTGGATCTTGGTGCAGTTGATTTTATTCCGAAGCCCTATAACTTTAAGCTTGTAATGGGCAGGATCAACAGTGTGATCAAGCTGAGGGAGTCCGTAATGGCACTGACTGCAGTAGAACATGATGAGCTCACCGGAGTTTATACCAGACAGGCGTTTTTCTATCATGCAAAATCTTTTATGAAAACCAGACCGGGGGAGAAAATTCATCTTGTAATTGCTGACATCAGGGATTTCAAACTGATCAACAGCAGTTACGGGGAGAAGGTAGGAGATGAAATCCTCTGCTATCTGGCAGGAATTTATACAAAGATGCTGAAAACAGGTCTGGTGTCCAGATATGGGAGTGACCAGTTCGTATGTATGACGTGTGATGACTGTGATCTGTCTTTGGAAACAGTGACAAAGATAGAAAAAGAAATCGCAGAGCATGCACCTGTTCCCAATCTTATGGTTAAATATGGAGTTTATCAGGATATTGATAAATCTTTACCTGTTTCTGTAATCTGTGACAGAGGATTTATGGCGATCAGAAGTATCCGCGATAACTATGAGTGTAACATTGCCTATTATACAGAGAAAATGAAACAGAAGCAGATGCAGGACCGTTTGCTGGAGAACAGATTTGAATCTGCGATTAAAAATAAAGAATTTGTGGCATATTTCCAGCCGAAATATGATGTAAAAACAGAAAAGATTACAGGAGCGGAATCACTGGTGCGATGGATCAATCCGGATGGCTCCATGGTAATGCCCGGAGATTTCATCCCGTTATATGAAAAGGACGGACTGATCGTAAAGCTGGACGAATACATATTCCGGTATGTCTGCGAATTTCAGCGTGAACTGATGGAGAAGGGGCAGGAGCTGATTCCGATTTCTGTAAATCTGTCGCGTACAAGCATCCATCATTCCGATCTTGTTGAACGTTATATGAAGATTGTAGAGGAGAATGGGATCCCGTTTTCCAGTGTGCCTGTTGAACTGACGGAAACAGCTACTTTGAATAATGTTATGATCAGAGATTTTACAGAGAAACTGGTAAATTCAGGATTTTCACTGCATATGGATGATTTTGGTTCAGGATATTCTTCACTGATCACATTGAGTGAATTACCGTTTAATACACTGAAGATTGATAAGAGTCTGATTGACTGTATTCACCAGCAGAAGGGAAGAATGGTCGTGCAGCAGGTGATCATCCTGGCACATGGACTTGGCATGAAGGTGGTTGCAGAAGGTGTGGAGACTGCAGATCAGGTTGAACTTCTGAAGGAGATGGAATGTGACAATATTCAGGGATTCTATTATTCCAGACCATTGCCGAAAGCAGAGTTTGTTAAGAAGTCAGAAGAGAATTAGAAAAGAAAACAGAAAAATCATCATAAGGAACTTCCTGATAATATTTATCGGAGTTCTGTATGATGATTTTGTTATATTATAGGAAATTACTCCGTAATGTTCCTATAACATAACAAAGCCCTGTAAGCAGGATTCTTTCTTGTAGCACTCCTCCTGAATGTATTATTGAAGAGGAGTGCTATAGTTTGAAACCGCTTTTTGCGGTTGGATCTTGACTTGTGTATTTTTTGCTTTCTGATGAAATCAGATGTTTAACAGGTCACTGTATACTTTCAGTGCTCCGTCAGTGTCATGTGCAAGAACACGTTTTGCAAGGACTTTACCAAGCTGAACACCTTCCTGGTCGAAGCTGTTTAAGTTCCATACGAATCCCTGGAACATGATCTTGTTCTCGAAGTGAGCAAGTAATGCACCCAGAGATGCAGGTGTAAGTTCTTCACCTGTGATGATGCTGGAAGGACGTCCGCCCTTGAAGTTCTTGTTCAGGTTCTCATCTTCTTTACCGCATGCAAATGCTACGATCTGAGCAGCAACGTTTGCACAGAGTTTCTGCTGGCTTGTGCTGTTCTCGATATCTACGTCTACACCAAGCTGGCTCTTCTTAAAGCCGATGAACTGAAGCGGAATGATGTCAGTTCCCTGATGTAATAACTGATAGAAGGAATGCTGTCCGTTTGTACCTGGTTCACCGAAGATAACAGGTCCTGTTACATAGTCTACAGGTTCACCGAAACGGTTTACGGATTTACCATTGGATTCCATATCACACTGCTGTAAGTGTGCAGGGAAACGGCTTAATGCCTGAGAGTATGGGAGAACTGCTGTAGCAGGATATCCCTGTACGTTTCTCTCATAAACACCGATCAGTGCATCCAGCATATCCGGGTTCTCAAGGATATTTTTATTTGTAGCAAGCTTGTCCTCGGCAGCAGCTCCATCGAGGATCTGTGCAAATACTTCAGGACCGAAAGCAAGAGAAAGGATCGCACCGCCTACACCGGAAACGGAAGAGTAACGTCCGCCGATATAGTCATCCATAAAGATTGCTGTAAGATAATCTTCGCTCTTTGCCAGAGGTGATGTCTCGCTTGTTACGGCAAGCATATGTTTGGATGGGTTTAATCCTGCTTTAACCAGAGCATTCTTTACGAAGGCTTCGTTTGTCAGTGTTTCAAGAGTTGTACCGGATTTGGATACAACGATGAACAGAGCATGAGCAAGGTCTACGGAAGCAAGAACAGCAGCTGCGTCATCAGGATCTACGTTGCTGATAAATTTAGCTTCCATCTTGGATGTGTTATTTGCTTTAGCCCAATTCTCAAGAGCAATATATAATGCACGAGGACCTAAATCACTTCCACCGATACCGATCTGTACAACAGTTGTGAATTTCTCGCCGTTTTCGTTAGTAATCTCACCTGCGTGAACTTTATTTGCAAAGTCTGCGGCTTTCTTCTGCTGTGCAACGTAGAATTCACGTTTGTTGACACCATCAACTACTACGTCTTCGCCAAGCTGTGTACGTGCAAGGTGATGAAGAACCATACGTTTCTCTCCTGTGTTGATCACAGCACCGTTGTATAATTCCTGGAATTTGTCAATAAGCTCAGCCTCATCTGCCAGTTTTGCAAGTGCATCCAGAACTGTTTCATCAACCTGTTTTGCAGCGTAGTTGTAAGTTAAGCCGGCTGCCATCGGTGTGCTGTATTTCTTTACACGTTCAGCACCTTTCTCGCCTGCCATGGCATCTGCAATATTTACATGACCTTTCAGTTCGGCAAGCTTGCTGTAGGAAGCAAGAGTGTCGAGATTTTTCCATGTTGCCATAATAATATTCCTCCTTTAAGTGACTGCAGCTGTATGGCCACAGTTATTAACTATAATTATACTGAATAATTGTTCTAATTTCAATGCACGAATGTATGGGATTCAGAGATATTTCGGTACTGCTGCGCGAAAATTTTGTGAATATTTCTCTGGCTCGCTTTCGTTACTGTTCACACACCACTGTCCCGCGAGGTGTTTTGGCATGAATATGCCAAAATCCCGAGACATACAAGCCAAAATTCCATTGCCGCAGGCAATCTGGAATGAATTTTGGCTACGTTACTGTGAACGGAGTGAACAGTAACCCGCTTTCCTGACAGCACAACTGTAAGATCAGTATATATTTGCAATAAGACCGGCAAAATGATATTATGTATAAAGTTACAGGCAGACAGTAATTTTACAGGGAGATAATTAAAAATGGAATTTTGGGATATTTATGATGAAAATAAGAAACCGACAGGACGCACAATGAAAAGAAATGACTGGTGTCTGAAGGACGGGGAGTATCACCTGACCGTACTTGGTGTCGTCGGCAGACCAGATGGTACATTCTTGATTACCAAACGTGTGATGACCAAGGCATGGGCTCCCGGCTGGTGGGAAGTATCAGGGGGTGCAGCCCAGGCAGGTGAGGAATCCTGCGAGGCTGTCCTTCGTGAAGTAAAAGAAGAAACAGGACTGGATGTACGAAATGCGGAAGGCGGATATCTGTTTACTTATAAGAGAGAGAATCCGGGTGAGGGAGATAACTACTTCGTGGATGTGTACCGTTTTGTCATGGATATTGATGAGAGTGACCTGCACCTGCAGACAGAGGAAACAGACGGATATATGTTTGCCACTGTTGATGAGATCAAAGCTTTTGCAGCAGAAGGGAAATTCCTGCATTATGACAGTATAAAAAAGGCGTTTGAGATGTAAGGTATGGGTATAACAGAGTAACAACAGTAATGGAAGCACAAAATAAAAACCATCATACAGGAATGATTTGACCTGTATGGTGGCTTTTTTGGCAATTGCAGAAAGCCTTTTTCAGACACGCTCTAAGATTATTTCATGGCGTTTCTGATTGCAGCCAGCAGTTCGTCATATTCTTCGTATGCCGGGATCTCCGGATAATCTGCCTTGATCTTGTCTGTACTGCGGAAGAGAAATCCTGCCTTGCTTGCCTGGATCATACCCAGGTCATTGTAGGAATCACCGCTTGCAATGGTATCGAATCCGATAGACTGTAAAGCTTTTACAGTAGTTAACTTGGATTGTTCCACTCTCATCTTAAAGCCTGTGATCTCACCGTTGTCTGCAACTTCAAGAGTGTTGCAGAATAAAGTAGGCCTGCCAAGCTTCTCCATGAGCGGTGCTGCAAACTGTGTGAAAGTATCGCTGATCAGGATTACCTGAGAGAAAGAACGAAGCTCATCCAGGAATTCCTTTGCACCCGGAAGCGGATCAATTTTTGCAATCACATCCTGAATCTCTTTCAGTCCGAGACCATGCTCTTTCAGAATACCAAGTCTCCAGTTCATCAGCTTATCATAGTCCGGCTCATCACGTGTGGTTTTCTTCAGCTCCGGGATTCCGCTTGCTTCTGCAAATGCGATCCAGATTTCAGGTACCAGTACGCCCTCTACGTCAAGACATGTAATATACATAATAGAAATCCTCCTTTGTGTAAAACCTCTTTATTTTTGAAAATCCTTTAATGCTTTATTTGGTGAAATCATTCTAACATATTCTGAGAGTCCTTGCAAATTTAATTTTTGGTTACTGTTCACTGGTAATATCCCGCGAGGTGTTTTTTGTGAGCGAAGGTCACCTACAGAACCTGCCACTGGCAGCTTCTTACGGATGCTTGGCAACAGAAAACCCGAGATATACCGCGCGAATTTATGCGATTAGCATAAATTAAGTTTGCGAAGCAAACGATACTCCTTGGGCATTGCACAAGGAGGTTCATATTTCCTGCATCGCGAAGCGTGTTATTGAAAACGGAGTGAACAGTAACAATTTTTGAGTAGCTCAAAAGGAGAAATAAAAACGAGTATTGACATAAAAAAACTAAAGCCATATAATAGTTAGGCAACTAATGGATAGCGACCTAACTATTATATGGCTTTGCAATAGTATGGGTATTGATTTTAGGAGGTGCGGCGAGATAGACGAGGAAATGAAACAGAAGCTGAATGAGATGTATGTAGGCAGGCTGATACATATTTTATCCCATACAATGAAACGGCATAATCCGGCAGAGGTGATGGAGAATGACGATCTGACGACCATGCAGAAGCATGTGCTGAAATTTATCCTTCTGGAAACCATGCACAGAGATCTCTATCAGAAAGATATTGAAGAGGAATTCCAGATCAGGAAACCTACAGTAACAGGGATCCTGAAGCTGATGGAGAAGAACGGTTACATTTACAGAGAGAGTGCGAAACAGGATGCACGCCTGAAACAGATCATTCCCACAGAGAAAGCAGAGAAGATTCGTCCTGCAATCTTAAAGAGTATTGAAGAAGGCGAAGCCAAAATGCTCCGGGGAATTCCGAAGGAGGATGTGGAACTGTGCAAACAGGTTCTCTGGCAGATGTATGAAAACCGGAAAAAATCCTGCGATAGCAGGAATGATTTTTAACAGAAATAACGAGACATAAGGAGGACATTGACGAAGATGAATAAGAAACTTTTACGTTCAGTCCGGGAATACAAGAAGCAGTCTGTACTGGCTCCGGTCCTTGTAATCCTGGAAGTACTGATGGAAGTTCTGATTCCTCTGGAGATGGCGAAGATTATCGACGTAGGTATTGCAAACGGAGATATGAGCTATATCATCCAGCGTGGAGTCATCCTTGTTGCAATGGCAATGCTTTCCCTGTTCTTTGGCGTACAGGCCGGAAATATGGCGGCAGTTGCAGCAGCAGGATATGCGAAGAATTTACGACACGATATTTTTTATAAGGTGCAGGACTTCTCTTTCAAAAATATCGACCACTTTTCAACATCAGGTCTGGTCACACGACTGACCACTGATATCACAAATGTACAGCAGGCATATATGATGAGTATCCGTCTTCTTGCCAGGGCACCGTTTATGATCATCCTGTCATGGATTATGACACTGACGATCAACAAACCGATTGCAATGTTGTTCCTGATAGTTGTCCCTGTTCTTGGCGGTACACTGATATTTATTGCGAAGAAGGCACATCCGCATTTCATCAAGGTATTTGATGAATATGACAACCTGAACAATTCCGTTCAGGAGAATGTAAATGCCTCACGTGTAGTTAAGGCTTTCGTAAGAGAAGACTATGAGATTGAGAAATTCCATGGAATTTCCAGATACGTTTATAATCTGTTTACAAAAGCAGAGAAAATCGTTGCATGGAACTCACCGGTTATGATGTTTGCCATGTATGCTGTAATCATTATCATTGTTGCGATTGGTGGAAGAGGAATTGTTCTCGGCGGCATGGAGACCGGTGAGCTGACAAGTATCATTGTCTATGCACTTCAGATTCTCATGTCCCTGAACATGGTAACCTTCGTGTTTGTTATGATCATGATAGCAGAAGCATCTACAGACCGTATTGTAGGGGTTCTGGATGAAGTTCCTGAAATGCAGGATAAAGCTGATGCAGTGAAAAATGTGGCAGATGGTTCCATTGACTTTAATCATGTAGATTTCAGCTATGCAGGAGAGGGAGGAAATCTTTCTCTGAAGGATGTAAACCTTCATATTAAATCCGGGCAGACAGTAGGTATCATCGGCGGAACCGGAAGTGCCAAGTCTACCCTGGTGCAGCTGATCCCCAGACTCTATGATGTCACAAAGGGTAATGTCCAGGTGGGAGGCGTGGATGTACGCAACTACAATCTGGAAGTACTTCGTGACCAGGTTTCCATGGTACTTCAAAAAAATGTGCTGTTCTCAGGAAGCATCTATGACAATATTCGCTGGGGTGATGAACATGCCAGTGAGGAAGAAGTTCGGAGGGTCTGTAAGCTGGCCCAGGCAGATGGATTCGTCAGTGAGTTCCCGGATGGCTACGATACAATGATCGTTCAGGGCGGTAACAACGTATCCGGCGGTCAGAAGCAGCGTCTGTGTATTGCAAGGGCTCTTCTCAAGAAACCGAAGATCCTGATCCTGGATGACTCTACCAGTGCAGTAGATACAAGAACAGATGCCCTGATACGTAAGGCTTTCCGCGAGGAGATTCCGAACACAACAAAGATTATTATCGCACAGCGAGTTTCTTCTATTGAAGATGCAGATCAGATCATCGTACTGGATGACGGTAAGATCGCAGGTGTGGGTACTTCAGAAGAACTGCTGAAGACAAATGATATTTACAGAGAAGTATATGAATCACAGGTCAAAGGAGGCGGAGACGATGAATAAGAAGAAAAAATTAGATCAGAACACCATCCAAACTGCCAAAAGACTTCTGAAATATATGACAGGAACCCATAAGATACAGTTTATCATCGTATTTATCTGCATCTTTATCAGTTCCGCAGCAAGTATTGCAGTATCCCTGTCCCTGAAATTTCTGCTGGATGACTTTATCATCCCGCTGATCGGACAGACAGATCCGAATTTTGCAGAACTCTATAAAGCACTTGCAGTCCTTGGCTGTATTTTCGCACTTGGTGTTATTGCAACATTTATTTATACCCGAATGATGGTTTATATCGGTCAGGGCGTGCTTAAAAGTGTCCGTGATGATATGTTCGAGCATATGCAGACTCTTCCAATCCGCTATTTCGACCAGAATACAAACGGATCTGTCATGAGCCTCTATACCAACGATACAGATACCCTGCGTCAGATGATCAGTCAGGCAATCCCACAGGCACTGATGGCGCTGTTTACGATCGTGGTTACCTTTATTTCCATGTTACTGTTAAGTCCGTTGCTTACGATTCTGGCAGTTGTGATCATCTTTATCATGCTGAAGGTTACCAATAAGATTGGTTCCAACAGTGGCAAATATTTCATCCGTCAGCAGGTATCTCTGGCAGATGTGACCGGTTTCGTGGAAGAACGAATGAATGGTCAGCGTGTGGTAAAAGTTTTCAACCACGAAGATAAATCAAAAGAAGAATTCGATAAACTCAATGAAGCACTTTTCGAGAGTTCCGCAAATGCCAATAAATACGGAAATATGATGGGACCGGTGATCGGTAACATCGGTAACCTGCAGTTCGTACTGACAGCAGTACTTGGGGGACTTCTCTCTGTAACAGGTGTGGGCGGCATCACCCTCGGTGTTATGGCTTCCTATTTACAGTTCACCAAGAGCTTTACCCAGCCATTCATGCAGGTGGCACAGCAGTTCAACGCCATCGTTATGGCACTTGCAGGTGCAGAACGTATCTTCAGGCTCATTGACGAGAAGCCGGAAGAGGATGAAGGTTACGTAGAACTTGTTAATGCAAGAAAGGATGCCAACGGCAATATCACAGAATGCAAAGAGAGAACAGGCATGTGGGCATGGAAACATCCACATTCTGCAGATGGTTCCGTTACTTATACAGAACTGACAGGAGATGTCCGATTCGAAGATGTTACATTCGGATATAACCCGGACAAAGTTATTCTGAAAGACATCAGCCTCTTCGCCAAACCGGGACAGAAACTTGCTTTCGTAGGCTCCACAGGTGCAGGAAAGACAACCATCACAAATCTGATCAACCGTTTCTACGATATTCAGGAAGGTAAGATCCGTTACGATGGAATCAACATTACCAAGATTAAGAAGGACGACCTGAGACGTTCTCTGGGAATCGTACTTCAGGATACTCACCTGTTTACAGGAACTATTAAAGAAAACATCCGCTACGGTAAACTGGATGCTACAGATGAGGAAGTATACGAGGCAGCAAGACTGGCTCATGCAGACCAGTTTATCAAAATGCTTCCAAAAGGTTACGATACCATGTTAAGCGGAGACGGTGAGGAACTGTCCCAGGGACAGCGCCAGCTTCTCTCCATTGCAAGAGCAGCAGTAGCCAATCCGCCTGTACTGATCCTGGATGAAGCAACTTCAAGTATTGATACCCGTACAGAGAGTATTGTACAAAAAGGTATGGATAACCTGATGAAAGGCCGTACTGTATTTGTGATCGCCCATCGACTTTCAACCATCAGAAACAGCGATGCCATCATTGTACTGGATCATGGAAAGATCATTGAAAGAGGCGACCATGAAGATCTCATTAAGTTAAAAGGAACTTATTATCAGCTTTATACCGGTAAGCTGGAATTGTCATAAGAAACGATCAGAAAGACTGCAATTATTTCAGAACATGAATAATTGTGGTCTTTCTTTGCGGGCGTTGCGTTTTCTGCGTTATAATGCTATGATCGTACAGGTATGTGGATCACAGATGATGAAGTTCCGGTTTACGGATAAAAAAGAAAAATTATGCAGCAGCAAGGGAGAGATATACGATGGTAAAGATAGATCTGATCACTGGTTTTCTTGGTTCAGGGAAGACGACGTTTATCAGGAAGTATGCGCAGTATCTGATGGATGCTGGTAATAATATTGGGATTCTGGAGAATGATTACGGGGCTGTGAATGTGGATATGATGTTGCTTCAGGATCTGATGGGAGAGAACTGTGAGCTGGAGATGATCTCAGGAGGGTGTGATAAGGACTGCCACAGGAGGAGATTTAAGACGAAACTGATTGCTATGGGTATGTGCGGTTATGACCGTGTGATCGTGGAGCCGTCTGGGATTTTTGATGTGGATGAGTTCTTTGATATTCTTCATGAGGAGCCGTTAAACCGTTGGTATCAGATTGGGAATGTGATTGCAATTGTGGATTCTAAGCTGGAGCGTGATCTGTCAGAGGAGGCGGATTTCATTCTGGCTTCTGAGGTGGCAGATGCCGGATGCATTGTGATGAGCAAGAGCCAGGACGCATCACCCGAGGAAATCCAGGGTACGATTGAGCATGTGAATCAGGCGTTGGAGAAGGTTCATTGCAGCAGGAGATTTCATTGTGAAATGAATGGTGTGGATACTGCTAATGTCATCCACAAGAATTGGGATGAGATGTCGAAAGAGGACTTTGACAGAATCGCATCCTGTGGATATGTGATGGCAAGCTACAGGAAACCGGAGTTTGAGGCAGAGGATGCCTTTACTTCTCTGTATTTTATGAATGTGAAGATGACTGAGAAGGAGCTGCGGGAAGCAGCTGAGAAGATTCTGTCTGATTCTGAATGCGGGCGTGTGTTCCGAATGAAGGGATTTATGAGAGTAGACAGTGACAGCGAAGACGGTTCTGGAAAGTATGCTCAGACAGATAGCGAAGAACAGCAGTGGATTGAATTAAATGCTACCAAGAATGAAATTACAATCCGTCCGCTTCATGTAGGGCAGGAGGTTCTGATCGTGATCGGGGAAGAACTGCAGGAGGAGAAAATCAAGTCTTACCTGAAGATCTGAGATTTGAACGCAGGTCGCGAAGTGACTGCGTTCATGAGCAAGTAGCGAAGCGGATTGCGAATGTCGTTACTGTTCACTCCGTTCACAGTAACGTAGCCAAAATTCATTCCAGATTGCCTGCGGCAATGGAATTTTGGCTTGTATGTCTCGGGATTTTGGCATATTCATGCCAAAACACCTCGCGGGACAGTGGTGTGTGAACCAATGGTATTTAGATAAATAAAGCATATTCCGGAGATTACTTGACATTTAAAAA
>ERZ773118.612-NODE-612-length-34515-cov-12.7587_pt1 | contig 34515 bp, 32 predicted proteins | sample MGYA00580562_ERZ773118 | MGnify/ENA primary metagenome ERZ773118 (study PRJEB29015, sample SAMEA2737878) | human gut metagenome | biome: human gut; feature: human-associated habitat; material: faeces | place: China | collected 2012 ... | reverse complement strand
ACACTTTATCCTTTTCACTATACATATACGAAACCAATAGGTAAAAATACAAAAAAGTAATAAAATTTCTTATAATTATTTTTCATGAAATTCATTTTTATTATCTATATATTTCTCAAATAAAAAGGATACACTTTCGTGTATCCGCATAATTTTTATGTTTATTAAATATCCATGTATTTCTGAGCAGCTGTAACGATTGCCATTTTGTAAACTTCTTCTGCATTACATCCACGAGACAAGTCGTTAATTGGTGCATTTAATCCCTGTAGGATTGGTCCAATAGCTTCATATCCACCTAAACGAGCAGCAATTTTATACCCAATATTTCCTGCATCGATATTTGGGAAAATAAAAGTATTGATTTTTCCTGCTACTGTAGAGTTTGGAGCTTTTAAGCTTGCTACTTCAGGAGCTACTGCACAGTCGAACTGAACTTCTCCTTCAACACCGAAATCTAAAGGCATACGTTTTAAACGAGTAGATGCTTCTTTTACTTTCTCTACACTTGTACCTTTTGCAGAACCTAATGTTGAATATGATAATAAACCAATACGTGGTTCAATTCCAAACTGACGTACAGTATGAGCCGTCTGTAGTGTAATTTCTACCAAATCATCTGCACTTGGATCAATGTTGATTGAGCAGTCACCCATAACAAGTGTTTCTTCTCCTTCTTTCATCATAATGAAGCAGCTAGATACAATAGAGTTTCCAGGTCTTGTTTTTACTAACTGAAGTGCTGGACGAACTGTATCTGCTGTAGAATAAGTAGCTCCACCAAGCAATCCATCAGCACATCCTAATTCAACATACATTGTCCCGAAGAAATTTGTTTTTAGACATGCTTCACGTGCTGCAGCTTCATCCATTTTTCCTTTACGTAATTCAACTACGCGTTTTACCATCATATCCATGTTTTTGTATTCAGCTGGATCTAACATTTCAATCCCTTCAATATCAAATCCTTCAGCCTGTGCAGAACCAATAATTTCTGCACGATTTCCCAATAATACTGGTTCTACAACTTTTTCTTTATGTAAACGAACAGCGGCTTCTAAGATACGTGGATCAGAACCTTCTGTAAAAACGATTCTTGTTCCTTTCCCCTTGATTTTTTCTTTAAGTGCGTTAATCATTTATGATTCCTCTCTTTCTTACCAAAGATAATTATACACCCTGTATTTGTATAAAAAAAGCATTTTTACACAAATGAAAATTTTCACAAATTCTATTATTTTGTTTCTATAGAAAATCAGAATTTATATCTCTTCTATGTTATTTTTATACCTTTTAACCAACGAAATGAATACGGATGCATTTTTATGCATCCGCTAATATTATCCTATTTATGCTTCTTCTTTATTCATATATTTTTGTGCAGCTGTAATCATTGCCATCTTATATACCTCTTCTGCATTACAGCCTCTTGATAAGTCATTAATTGGTGCATTTAATCCTTGAAGGATTGGTCCAACTGCTTCATACTCTCCTAAGCGTGCCGCAATCTTATACCCAATATTTCCTGCATCAATATTAGGAAAAATAAACGTGTTAACGTTTCCTGCAATTCTTGATTTTGGTGCCTTCAGTTTTGCGACCTCTGGAACAATTGCACAGTCAAATTGTAGTTCTCCTTCTACTTCAAAGTCCAGGGAAATTCTTTTTAAACGTTTTGATGCTTCCTGCATTTTTTCTACACTTGTACCTTTTGCAGAACCTAAAGTTGAATAGGATAACAGTCCCATACGCGGTTCAATTCCAAACTGACGTGCTGTTTCTGCCGTCTGCAATGCAATTTCTACAACATTATCAATCGTAGGATCAATATTAATTGAACAATCCGCCATGACCAATGGCTCTTTTCCTTCTTTCAACATAATGAAACAGCTGGATACAATAGAATTCCCCGCTTTTGTACGTATCAGCTGCAATGCAGGTCGAATCGTATCGGCTGTGGAATAAGTTGCCCCGCCTAATAATCCATCAGCATATCCCATTTCTACATACATCGTTCCAAAAAAATTGGGTTTTAGACATTCTTCGTAAGCCATTTTCTCATCCAATTTTCCTCTTCGAAGTTCAACTACACGCTTTACCATTTTATCTATAGAATGATACTCTTTTGGATCTAGTAGTTCAATTCCTTCTACATCAAATCCTTTCCCCTTTGCGGCATACAAAATTTCTTCACGATTTCCTAGTAGTATCGGCTCAAGAATATTCTCTTTTTTTAAACGAATGGCCGCTTCAATAACACGTTGATCACTTCCTCCTGTAAATACGATTCTTGTTCCTTTTCCTTTAATTTTTTCTTTTAGCGCATGAAACATAAATTCACCTTCTCTCTACTATTATTATACAACTTGTATATATGTAAAAAAGCTTATTTTTACTAATAAAAAAATTCACAATCTTTTCTTTATTTTTATAAATTTATTTATACTTTTAAGTTGTTTTTTTATACAAAAGCGTCTATAATCACAACTGTACGCAGAGTAGAGAAAGAAGCGTTAAGTATCGTCTGAACGGGGAGTTGTCAGACGGGCGAAAAGTGTTTCTTGCGATTTCTTTCTCGCATCCCGCTGTTGCACATAGGAAAAATTAACCTCTTTTTCTATATGCAATATGGAAAAGGAGGTTTTTTATATGCATACAAAACAAAATACTCTTACTTTTATGCAGCGCATAAAAGATTCCGCTTTAGAAATAAAAAGTGTTAAATCTTTATGTGGCTGTGCCATGTTAACGGCTTTACATGTGGTTATTTCTTCTGTCAGGATCGTTATCAGTAATCTATTAGAGATTTCATTTAGTTACTTGGCAGTTGGTGTATGTGCCATGATGTATGGTCCATTACTAACTGGACTGGCTGGTGTTATTGCGGATTTATTAAATTATATTGTAAGACCATCTGGACCTTTTTTCCCTGGATTTACCATTAATGCTTTTGTCAGTGCTTTTATTTACGGATGTTTTCTCTACAAAAAAGAGGTTACACTTCCAAGAACCATTTTATGTCGATTAACTGTAGTTATTGTCATTAATCTTATATTAACACCTATCTGGCTTAATATTTTATATGGCAATGCTTTATTTGCTATGCCACGTATCATAAAAAATATAGTGATGTTTCCAATAGATACTGCATTGCTTTATATTACCTTAAAGACTGCATCTAGAATATCTATTCACAGAAACAAATAAATACTTTCTTTGTATAAATCCTGTCTTTGCTTTATTAAAAATATAGAAGCATTCAAAAAGCTCAAGAATCCTTTACTCTAAAAGTGATCTTGAGCTTTTTTGTCATATATGAAATTAGTATAAATTTATTTACTATTTATCTTTTGCCATTATTTTACAACAATTTTTTCTGCAAAATCCAAACATTTATTAATATTTTCCTCTGTTTCAAATAAAACTGAGGAATGAATAGCATGAGGTATTATTTCTAAATGTATACGTTCTTCTTCACAGATTTCATTTGCTTTTAATGTGAATCGAATAGATTGCTGCATAGGAAGAATTTCATCTTCACTTCCGTGTTGAATCAATATAGGTGGTACATTTTTATGAATACGATTTATTGGACTTGCTAGCTCTCCAGTTTTGCTTTTACATGGAGCGTTTAAAAACAAAGCATCTACAGCATCTTCTGCATCATGATATGGAAAACTGCTTTCTTCCAACATCCCTAAACAAGGCTCATATTCCTCACTGTTATCCAAAAACTCTTTTCGAAGAAACTTGTTCATTACACTGTTAATTTTCAGTTCATCATCCAAAGTCGTAAAGTCTGTGCAAGGATACCATGCTATAGCACCCGCAATAGAGGCATCTGCTTCAATATTTAGATCATTTTCATTATCAAACTCTTTGTCTTTATCGCATAAACATGCCATCAATGCATAATATCCACCGGCACTTCCTCCCCATGCAACAAGTTTATCTGCATCAATATTCCATTCATCAGCATGAACTTTAATATATCGGATTGCCTGTTTAATGTCTTTTAAAGGCTCTGGATATTTTGCTTCCATAGATAATCTGTAATTTAGTGCTATAACAGCAATTCCACGATCCAGTGCCTTCAGCATAGGTTCCAGCATATCCTTTTGACGCTTATCACAGGCAATATACCCACCACCATGAATACTAATAATTGCTGCAAATTTTCCCTTACCTTCTGGTAAATATACATCTAGTTTTTGTGCATCAGAATCACTTCCATAGGCAATATCAAAAAATCCTTTTTTCCCTTCTACAGATAAAATAGGCCCATTTTTTCTCCACATTCTTAATGACATAGCTTACTCTCCTTTCATATATATCTTCTTTTTCAGCAGCAATACAACCGCTATAAACAGAAGTAAAATTGCATATATAAACAAAATATTACTAAATAGAGATGCTTCTGTTTTTACGATTCCAAACCCTTTCGCAAATTGTGGCATACTCATCATTTTTCCAGTTAACACAATCATCAAAGAAGGTCCAATTCCTGTTACAAGGTTAAAGAAGCCAATACCTGCACCCAACTTATCTAAATCTAACGTTTTAATAACAAGCTTTAAAAATGGAGGATATAAAAATCCAAATGAGGCCGCATAAAGTAGTGCACCTAGTCCAAGTAAGATAATTCCTTTATCTGCCATACATGCTGTAAAAACAGAAGAAACAACCGCACAGAAAATTCCAATAAGCAATGCTTTGTAGGATCCAAATTTATTTACAATTCTTCCACCATTCACACCCACAAATGCTGCTGCAACATAGCTTGGTAATAATATAAAAGATACTTTATCCAATGTTATGCCATAGACACCTTGCGCCATAAACGGAAACAGAAAAGAAAAAGCAGTTTGTAAACCAAACGTAATGAATGCAAGTATAATAATCAACATAAAATGTCTATTCAAAAAGAAATCTATCTGAATAAATGCATGCTTTGCCTTTGTGATGTATATAAGGAAACAAACAAGACAGAAAGCAGCTGCAAGCAAGTAACTTATTTGACTAATATTAAAATATAGAGAAATGAATAAAGTAAACAATGTAAAAATCCCAAGTCCTATAATATCCAATTTTCCATTCTCTACGCCCTTTTCATCTGGCAGATATTTCCATATTGTTGGCAAGGCAATAAGTGACAATAAAGGAATTGCGTATAAATAATTCCACTCTAAATAAGTAGTAACTACACCACCAATCAAAACCCCTAGAGCCTGAGATACCTGCACACACGCTGTATTATATCCAAAATACTTAGCATGTTCTTTTTCATTTAAGTATCTTGTTACGGTAATAATCATCAAACCTGAACCACACGTTCCGCCAAACACCATAAATGCACTAGAAACCAATAGCAAATAAAAATTCATATTCGAAAATAGCAGTGATAATAATGCCCCGATATTTAAAAGGCTAATACCGAAAATCATAAGTTTACGAATACTGACAGAATCTGATAAAGTGGAATACACAACAGATGCAATTCCCATCATCAACATTCCAATCATAGATAATAAAGAAACTGTTGATGAGTCAATTTTGAAATCTACAATTAACTGCGGAGAAATAATATTAAACACACTAATCATAATTGCAGATGAAATAAATACCAAAATAAACATTGGCATTGTTTTCTTTACATTTTTTTCAATTCTTTCCATAAAATCCTCTTTCTTTTGTCCTTTCTTTTTAATTTCTTATTGTCTATGTTCTTGTATATTAAATACAAAATTAATATACATCTGTGCCTTACAAATGTCAATGTAAAGGTTTACTTTTTAATTTCCTACAAAAAAAGATTCCATAAATTACGGAACCTTAATCTATTGGTAAACTTTTTAAATGAATATTTATGTTTTGAAATGGAATATAATATTTATTTAAACAAAGTACATTTCCTTTTTGATCTACCAGTTTTTCACTAACCATCATATAAACATCACTTTCTTCTAACAAATCATCGCAAATATGTTCTTCTTTTCCTCTTAACATACGAATTTCAATAGAAGCTACCTTTGTCTCCTTATAAATATCATCCGCAAGAAATTGACTCACTTGCTTTTTATCTAACATATCTACTTGATTAATGGAAGGAATATCTGTTGCTACAGTAGAATAGCTTTGTGCACAACATTTACCATCAGCAAAATAATAAGTATTCACAGATAATAAGATAGGAATATGTCGTTCAAACAGCTGATCGGTATACAATGCAGCCTGCTTTAAAACAGGAAAACATTCACATTTATCTATTTTTTTAACACCACATTTTTTTAAGACATCGCCTATTCTCTCTAATCCAAAACTTTCATACTCTTTCTTATTACGAAGAAAATTTCCTACTCCTTTTCTTGATTCAATGACTCCATCTTCTTGTAATAATTTTAGTGCTTGACGAAGTGTCATTCTACTTACATTCATTTGCTGTGCAAGTTTATTTTCATTTGGAAGTTTATTTTCTTCCATATAAACTCCATCTATTATATTTTTTAAAATCTGATTATACACTTCAATATAACGTGGTGATTTTTCTTTTGAACGATTATTTTCCATTCTTTTATCTCCTTTATATCTGTACTGTTTTATTATAACAAATGAAATTCAAAAGTAATACCCATTCATATATAAGGAAAATATTCGTTTCAAAATGTTTAACAGGTAATACTTCCATAGTCAATACACAGTTAAAAGTATCGAAACGAATATATCGCCTCGATACTTTTCTTTTTGTATTTTAATGTTTAAAATGTCTTACTCCTGTATATACCATGGCAATGCCATGTTCGTTACATACATCAATAGACAACTGATCTTTAATAGAACCACCTGGCTGAATAATCGCAGTAACGCCTGCTTTTACTGCTTCTTCTACAGTGTCTGGCATTGGGAAGAAAGCATCTGATCCCATAACAGAACCTTTTGCTTTTTCACCAGCCTGTTCAATCGCTATTTTCGCAGAACCTACACGATTCATCTGTCCAGCACCAACACCAATTGTCATATTGTCTTTTACAAGTACGATCGCATTCGATTTCACATGTTTTACAACTTTCCATGCGAATAAAAGCTGTTCGATTTCTTCTTCTGTAGGTTTACGATTCGTTACACAACGCAAATCTTCTTTTGTAATTTGGTGAGTATCCATATCCTGAATTAACATACCATCATTTACATTCGTAAATTTCAATTTGTTGTTCACTTCCAATGTTGTATCCAATTTCATCAAGCGAATATTTTTCTTTTTGGATAAAATTTCAAATGCTTCTGGTTCAAAATCAGGCGCAATAATGATTTCAAGGAAAATCTTTGATAATTTTTCCGCAAGAGGTACACTTACCACATCATTTAACGCAACAATTCCACCAAAAATTGAAACAGGATCTGCTTCATATGCTTTATCCCATGCTTCTTCAATGCTGTTTCCAATTCCAACACCACATGGATTCATATGTTTTACACCAACAGCAGCATACTGTCCTTCAAAATCTTTTAAGATTTCAATCGCAGCATTTCCATCCTGAATATTATTATAAGATAACTCTTTTCCATGTAACTGTGTTGCGTTTGCTAAAGAATATTTTGGATTCATTCCTTTATAGAAAGCAGCACTTTGGTGTGGGTTTTCTCCATAACGAAGATCTTGTACTTTATCGTATGTAATAGTAATAGATTCAGGGAATTTTTCTTCTGTTTTGTTTGTTAGATAATCCGCAATCATCGCATCATAGCGAGCTGTATGACGGAATACTTTTGCGGCAAGATGTTCTCTTGTTGTTAAAGAAGTTTCTCCATTTTCTTTTAATTCTGTAATTACTTTATCATAATCTTTGGGATCACATATAACCGGTATATAACGATAGTTTTTTGATGCACTTCTTAACATGCTTGGACCACCGATATCAATGTTTTCAATGATTTCCTCGTGTGTTACTCCTTCTTTTAAAACAGTTTCTTTAAATGGATATAAGTTTACACATACCAAGTCAATATATTCGATTTCATTCTCTTTCAATGCCTGTACATGTGTTTCATTATCACGTACACATAGTAGTGCTCCATGTACTTTTGGATGTAAGGTTTTTACACGTCCATCCATAATTTCTGGAAATCCTGTCACATCAGAAATTCCTATTGTTTGAATTCCTGCATTTTCCAATGCTTTTTTTGTTCCTCCTGTGGAGATAATTTCATATCCTAATTCACAAAGCTGTGACACGAATTCTACAAGCCCTGTTTTATCAGATACACTTACCAATGCTCTTTTCATTTTGTATCCTCTCTTTCTATTTGTTCGCAAACGGTTTGAATAACACCAGGAAACATTTGATATTCCAGTGCATGTACATGTTCTTCCAAAGTATCTAAACTCCAGGAAGGATCAATATCAATTTTCTCTTGATGAATGATTTCCCCTGTATCTACTCCTTCATCAACATAATGTACCGTAACACCTGTGAAGCTAACTTTAGCCTCATAGGCATCACGAATTCCATGTGCTCCTGGGAAATTTGGAAGATAGGCTGGATGAATATTGATGATTCTTTTTGGATAGGCCTCTAAAAGCACTTTTCCAATAAAGCGCATATATCCAGCCAATACAATCAACTGTACCCCTTTGTCTTTTAAATGCTTTAAAATTTCCGTTTCATATTCTTCCTTATTTGCATATGCTTTTGGATTTACATATAGATAAGGTATGTTTAATTTTTTTGCTCTCTCTATTGCATAAGCATGTTCTTTATCTACAATTAAGAGTTCACATACTGCATTTTTTAATTTTCCATTTTGCATCGTAGTAATGATATTCTCAAAATTAGTACCACTTCCACTCGCAAAGATTGCTAATTTTACCATGTTAAATCCACACTGCCACTATTTGTTACTTCACCAATGACATAAGATTCTTCATTGATTTCAGCTAGTAAACTCTGCACTTTTTCTACATCTTCTTTATCTACTGCCATAATGAATCCAATACCCATATTGAATACATTGCACATTTCTTTTGTTTCAATATTTCCATATTTTGCAATCATATCAAAGATTGGCTTATGAGGATAAGAGTTTAAATCAATACTTACCCCTTGTCCTTCTTTCAACATTCTTGGTACATTTTCATAGAAACCTCCACCTGTAATGTGGCTCATTCCTTTGATATCTACTTTACCAAGCAAGTGTTTGATTGCTTTTACATAAATTTTTGTTGGTGTTAATAATACATCTCCCAGTTTTTCTCCACCCAATTCTTCGTATTCTTTATGTAAATCTAGTTTTGCATCTTTTAATAATACTTTACGAATTAAGGAGAACCCATTAGAGTGTACCCCTGAACTTGGAAGACCAATCAATACTTGACCAGCTTCAATTTTCTGTCCATCTAAAAGATTACATTTATCAACAGCACCTACACAGAAACCTGCAATATCATAATGTTTCACATCGTACATATCTGGCATTTCTGCTGTTTCTCCACCAATTAAAGCACACTGCGCCTGTACACATCCATCCGCAACACCTTTTACCAGCTGTTCAATTTTTTTAGGTTCATTTTTCCCGACTGCTAAATAGTCAAGGAAGAAGATTGGTGCAGCACCTTGTACCAATACATCATTTACACACATAGCGACTGCATCAATTCCTACGGTATCATGTTTATCCATTTCAAAGGCAATCATCAGTTTTGTACCTACTCCATCTGTACCAGATACCAATACAGGTTCTTTCATATTCAACATAGACAAGTCAAACATTCCACCAAATGCCCCGATAGAATCGATAGCACCTTTTACCTTTGTTCTTGCCACATGGCTTTTGATTAGTCGAACAGACTCATAACCTGCTTCTAAATCTACACCAGATTCTCTATATTTATCACTCATAATTCTTTTCCCTTTCTTTTACTTTTTAAAGTAATTTACACCATTTTCGAAAATGTTCTGTAATTTATTTCCTTCAATATTTTTAAACAACCCATCTTCATAACGTTCACTATGTCCCATTTTACCAAGGATTCTTCCATCTTTTGATGTAATACCTTCAATTGCATAGCATGAACCATTGATATTATAAACACCATTCATCGTTGGATCTCCATCGAAATCTACATATTGTGTTGCCACCTGTCCATTTTCAAACAGTTCTTTCGCAACTTCTTCACTTACCACAAATTTACCTTCTCCATGTGACATGGCAATACTGTGGCATTCCCCTGGAGTAAAACTAGATAACCAAGGAGATTTGTTAGATGCAACACGTGTTGTAGCCATATGAGATACGTGACGGTTAATATTGTTTCTAAATAATGTTGGAGAATTTTCATTTAATCCTTCAATATCCCCATAAGGCAATAGCCCACTCTTAATCAAAGCCTGGAATCCATTACAAATACCTAAAATCAATCCATCATTTGAAAGCAATGTCTGTACTGCTTCATTAACCTGTGGATTGCTTAATACATTCGCAATAAACTTACCACTTCCATCTGGTTCATCTCCACTTGAGAATCCACCAACAACCATTAAAATCTGTGCTTCAGCAATTTTCTCACTTAATTCTTTTAAGCTGCGTTCAATACTTTCTACATTTAAGTTGTTGAATACATAAACTTCTACTTCAGCACCCGCACGTTCAAACTGCTGTTTTGTATCATATTCACAGTTTTGTCCTGGGAATACTGGAATGATAACTTTTGGTTTTTCGTATGTCTTATGTGCTTTCGGTGTTTCTTTTGATGTATATAATGGAGTTTCTATTTTCTTTCCATCTTCATCCGTAGTCATTGGATAGATCTTATGATAACGTTCACACCAAGTAGAAATTGCTTCGTCAATGCTTACTGTTTCCTTATTGATCGCAATCATACCATCATTTGTTGTTTTACCTAACAAGATGAAATTATCTTCTTTGATTTCTACTGCACTTTCTACAAGGATAGAACCAATCGATAAATCAAATACAGGCTCCTTCGTTTCTACGCTTACACCAATTTTATTTCCAAAACTCATTTTACATAAAGCTTCCGCAATACCACCAAATTTCACCGTTGATGCCGCTAAAATATCTTTGTTTAAAATATGTTTACGAACTGCATCAAAGTTATGTTTTAACTGTTCATAATTTGGAACATAGTTTTCTTTTGGTGTATGTTTGATTAAATATACATAACTTCCTTCTTTTTTAAATTCTGAAGAAATAATATTTTCTGTTTTTTCTGTTGTAACCGCAAAAGTAATTAGCGTTGGAGGAACACTAATATCATTGAATGTTCCACTCATAGAGTCCTTACCACCAATCGCTGGTGTTTCAAATGCCATTTCTGCTTCGATTAAACCTAACAATGCCTGCATAGGTTTTCCCCAGCGTTCACTGTCTTTGTTTAATCTTTCAAAATATTCCTGATTTGTTAAACGGCAAGTTGCATAGTTTCCACCTAATGCTGTAACTCTTGCAAGTGCTTCTACAACAGAATAACTTGCACCTAAATATGGAGAATATAAAGAAACTTCCGGGTTGTATCCATGTGTCATGATACTTGCTGTATTTGTGAATCCAAAAACAGGCAATTTCTGTACGCTTCCTTCTGTTTCTGTTAACTGATATTTACCTCCAAATGGCATTAATACTGTTGATTTTCCAATAGATGCATCAAACATTTCCGCAAGTCCAATTTGAGATGCAACATTTGGCTGTTTTAAGTTTTCTTTGATAGATGTTATCTTGCTGCGGAATGGATTTGTTGTAGTTAATCCTTCTTTTACAAGTACATCCTGCAATCCTCTTACCCCATTTGTATCAAGGAAAGCACGAGACATATTTACAATTGTATTTCCCTGGAAATGCATAACCAGTCTTGGCTCTTCTGTAACTTTTGCGACAACACTGACATCTAGATTTTCTTCATAAGCATACTGTTTGAAAGCATCAAAATCTTTTTCTTCAATCAAAACAGCCATACGTTCCTGAGATTCACTGATCGCAAGTTCTGTTCCTGATAATCCACTGTATTTTACTGGTACTTTATCCAAATCAATATCTAATCCATCTGCTAATTCTCCAACTGCAACACTGACTCCTCCAGCACCAAAGTCATTTGCCTTTTTAATTAGACGAGTGGCGTTTGGATTACGGAATAAACGCTGCAATTTACGTTCAATTGGTGCATTTCCTTTTTGTACTTCACTAGAACATTTAGTAAGAGAAGTATCATTATGCTCTTTACTAGAACCAGTTGCCCCTCCTACTCCATCTCTACCTGTTGCTCCACCAATTAAAACAACGATATCTCCTGGACATGGTGCTTTACGTACAACATTTGCTTTTGGTGCAGCACCTACAACAGCACCAACTTCCATACGTTTTGCGACATATCCATCATTATAAATTTCTTTTACATAAGTTGTCGCAAGTCCTATCTGGTTTCCATAAGAAGAATACCCTGCTGCAGCACCTTTGGATATACGAGACTGTGGAAGTTTATTTGGAAGAGCATCTTTAATATCCGCTGTAATATCTCCAGCTCCTGTAATACGCATAGCCTGATATACATAGCTTCTTCCAGATAATGGGTCACGAATTGCTCCACCAATACATGTACTTGCCCCACCAAATGGTTCAATCTCTGTTGGATGATTATGTGTTTCATTTTTAAACATCAATAGCCATGGTTCTTCTTTTCCATTTACATCTACCTGGATTTCAATTGAACATGCATTGATTTCATCACTGATTTCCATATCATCAAGTTTTCCAGCTTTACGCAAATATTTACCGGCAATCGTAGCCATATCCATCAACGTCATGACTTTTTTGCCATTATGTACTTTTTCTCTTAATTCAAGATATAAATCATACGCTTTTTGAATTTCTTCCTGCAATGCTCCTGCTTCAAATTTAACATTCTGTAAAATTGTTTCAAATGTTGTATGACGACAATGATCAGACCAGTATGTATCTAGTACTTTTAATTCTGTTAAGGTTAAATCACGGTGTTCTTCATTCTTGAAATAATTTTGAATATGTTTTACATCTTCCAATGTCATCGCAAGACCCTGTGTATTACGAAGCTCTTCTAAACCAGCTTCATCCAATTCACAGAATCCGCTAAGCACAGGTACTGGTTCGATTTCTACATCTTCATCATATTCCAATACAGAAAGATCTTTTTCTCTCATTTCTACAGGATTGATCAAGTATTTACGTACTGCATTCAGTTCTTCTTCACAAAGACTTCCTTCTAAAACTACGATTTTACCACTTTTGATTACTACATCCTGTTTATTATTTAACAACATTAAACATTGCTGTGCACTATCAGCTCGCTGATCATACTGCCCTGGTAAACACTCATACGCAATATATGTTTTTCCATTTAAGTCTACAGAATCAAACACTTCATCTGTAACTTTCTCGGATAATACTTTTTCTTTTAATAAAGCAATATCATGTTCATCCCCATGAAAGATATCATATACATTATATAGCTCTAGTCCTGTTAAACTACTTAGATTTAAATTTTGTTTTAACTCATGATGCAAAGATTGTGCTTCTACCTGAAACATTTCTTTTTTCTTTACAAATACACGATAATTCATATGTTTATACCCTTTCTTATTCCACTTCAATAACAGAATCTTTTATTACTTTTTCTGCCATTGCTTTCTTAAACTCTACTAATTTTTCAGCTAATTTTTCATCCTGTAAAGCAATCATCTGTGCTGCCAGAATCGCTGCATTTTTCGCACCTGCTTTTCCAATCGCAACTGTTGCCACTGGAATTCCTCCTGGCATTTGTACTGTTGATAATAAAGAATCCATTCCCCCTAAAGCACTTGTCTGAATGGGAACACCAATCACTGGAAGTGTTGTAGAAGAAGCAATGACACCTCCCAAATGAGCTGCTCCTCCAGCTGCCGCAATAATTACTTTTATTCCTCTATCTTTTGCACTTTCTGCCAAAGAAATAACTTCATTTGGTGTACGGTGTGCAGATAAAGCATGCGCTTCAAATGGAATATCGAATTCCTTTAACTGTGCAAAGCATGCCTCCATTGTAGGTAAATCAGATTTACTTCCCATTAAAATACTTACAACAGGTTTCTTTTCAGACATAAAATTTCCTCCTTCATACAAAAAAAGTACATACTGCTACTCTACAATATGTACATGCTGAAAATATTTGTTTTTAAAATTATAGCACATCTTGTTAAGACCATAACTAAGACCTCCTATAAAATATAAAGACGCACCTGCTAAAGCAAACAAGTACGTCCCAGAACAAAAAGAAAGAGTAATTGTTTACTTGTAGCCCGTTCGTTTACGGAGAACGGCTAGAAACTCTTCGACCATATTACGAAGTATATACAAGGTAAGTCAATACATGGATATTATACATGACCTCTTCTTTTATTACAATAAAAATCTATTATTTTTTCTTTATTTTTTACCTTATCTCTTAAAATATAACATTCTTTTTATATATAACTTAATGATATATAAGAACATATAGCCATCCCAAAGCAATAATGCCTACACTCCACCATCTTAAAATTACTTTTTGAATAAACCTTTTCATATGATTATGTTTAAACAATGTACAAAAATCTAACATACAGATCAAATTTATGAGAATACCTAGAGGAAGCAAAACAACTATCAAAGGGTTTGTAAGCACTGCTTTTTCTATATTTCCAGCAAGCAGATAATCCATAGCCTGTGTCATATAACATAATGGACAAGGAATCTTATATACTGTTTCAAAATAACAGGGAATATCTATACGCCATATATAAATAGAAGCAAATAGAATTCCCTCTAGAATTACAATCCAAAAACTATACCAAATCGTTACCCTGCGCATCTTTTAAAGAACCTGTCGCAATCATAATAACTTCAACGATTACCCATACCCAGGTAATAATAGGACCAATGATAATGCATGCACCTATCGTGCTCAACAAAAGCTGTGCGATTCCTTTTGAAATATATCCTAAATAAAAATTGTGTACACCAAAAGTTCCTAAAAATACAGCTAATATAATCGCAATAATTTTATTTTTCGCATTTGCATCATATCCTCCACCTGTTTTTACACCACAGTTAGGACAAATGTATGCCTTGTCATCGATTTGTGCTCCACAGTTTTTACAATACATAAAATTTCCTCCTCTATCTTCTCTATGTAAATTCTATAATGATTCCTGCCCATAGTCAATAAATGTAATCTATACAAAAACAGATTATGCATATTTTAGTTTTTACTTTTATTAACTTATGATAAAATAACTTTGATTTTAAAAGTTTAGAAAGACTGAGGACGTATATGAAACACGTATTTATTATAAATTCCCAAATAAAAAAACGAAAACGTATGAAGTTTTATAACAGCATACGTTCTATATATAAAGAAGAAGATATACTAATCAAAGAAACTTCTTACTCTGGACATGCGAAAGAAATTGCGAAAGAAATATCATCTACAGACGAAAAAATTCGTATTTATGCATGTGGAGGAGATGGAACTATTCATCAAATTGTAAATGGAATTAAAGATTTTTCAAAAGTTGAATTAGCAATCATTCCTCTAGGTACAGGAAATGATTTTATTAAATCTTTTAAATCTCTCACAAAAAAAGATTTTATTAATTTAAATAATTATCAGCATCCACATACAATTACCTGCAATCTTCTAGAAGCAAATGAATATTATGCCATCAATACTGCCTCTATTGGCTTAGATGTTAAAATTGCACAAAATGTTGATAAGTTTAAATTCTTTTCTTTTTTAGGCAGTGCAATTCCTTATTATTTAGGACTTTTATATAGTATGATGCACTCCTTAACATCTGTTTATAAAATTAGAGTTGGAGAACATATATTAGAAGATGAATTTACCTTCCTTGTTTGTGGCAATGGAAAATATTATGGCGGTGGATACTGTCCTGTTCCAAAAGCTGAAGTCAATGATGATAAAATGGATATTTGTCTAATTAAAAAAGTTACAAGAAGAAAGATTTTATCTTTGTCTCATAAATATAAACTAGGAACACATACAGCTTATACAAGCCTTGTTTCTACATACCAAGAAAATGAATTTGAAGTCTTATCTCCTGAAAAAGAAATTGTAGTAAATCTAGATGGAGAAACACAAGTATGTGATTCTTTAAAAATTAAATTATCTGATAAAAAAGTCAAACTTATACTTCCTAATCCTTAACGAAAATTATAATCTTTGCATAAAAAATTTGACATTCAAAGTATAATTGTGTATAGTTTTATCACAACTACTTTGAAGTTAAAAGTATATAAAGGAGAATTCAGATGATTAGAATTATTACTGACTCTACTTCCGATATAGGATTAGATTATGCAAAAGAATTAAATATTGAGATTGTACCGTTAAAGGTTATTTTTAATACTGCAGAATATAAAGATAGAATTGATCTGCAGCCTGAAAAGTTTTATGAATTATTGGAAAACTGTGATGCATTACCAACAACATCTCAACCTGCTCCACAAGATTTCATGGATTTTTTTGAAGATGCAAAACAAAAGAAAGACAGCGTTATTTTAATTACATTATCCAGTGGATTAAGTGGTACGTATCAAAATGCCTGTATGGCTAAAGACTTAGTAGAATATGAAGATATTCATATCATTGATAGCTTAAGTGCTACACAGGCTTTACGGTTAATTGTAGAAAAAGCAGTATCTCTTAGAGATAAAGGTTTTTCTGCAGAAGAAATAGTAAAAGAGATTGAAAATTATAAAACAAGGGTAAAGATTTATGGCATTGTGGATACTTTGGAGTTTTTATTCAAAGGTGGCAGATTGTCCAGAACAAGTGCTACAGTTGGTTCTGTATTAAAATTAAAACCAATTATTGGTTTTAAAGAAAAAGGTAAACTAGATGTCTTTGGAAAAGCGAGAGGAACGCAAAAAGCAACAGATAAACTCATTGACCTTATAAAACAAGGAAACGAAATTGATTTAGATGAGCCTGTATGTATTGCATATACAGGAAACAATACTTCAATCGAAAAATTTGAAAATAAATTAAAAGATGAGCTGGGAATTAAAAATGTAAAACATGGAGTAGTTGGTCCAGTAATTGGTACACATGCAGGACCTGGGGCTTGTTTGATTACTTATGTTACTAAGAAGTAAAATCCTTATTTAAACATATCTAAAAAAATACCATGCATTCTTGTATTTTGACATACAGCTGCGTGGTATTTTTATTGTTGTTATTTTATATCTCTACATCAAATTCATCCATGCATATAACAACATCTACATTATTATGTAACCATAAGAAAGAAGCAGGAAGTTGTGTTGAAATCTTCTGTTTTAAGAATTCTTTAAATAATTCCAGTTTCTCTTTTCCATGCATTAACAGGATAATATGTTTAGAATCCAAAATATTTTTCATACCAATCGTAACACCTTGTGTAACTCCTTTATCTTCCTCTTCCAGCATAGAATGCGTTTTAGATAATGCAGTTAGTTCACTTACAAAAGAAATTGGATGCAAAGCATCATCTGGTTCATTTAATCCTAAGTGCCCATTTTTTCCAAATCCTAGAATACATAAATCAATAGGATTTTCATCCAAATAAGCATTAATTCTTTCTGTTTCTTGCTTGGCATCCTTATTTAATGCGAAAGATACCATTTGTTTTTCCAAGTCCAAAGGACCAACGAAGTGTTTTTGTAAAAAGTATTCGCAAGTAGCAGTAGACGTTTCATCTAATCCTACCCATTCATCTAGCTTTACAAGTTTCCATTTAGACATATCTACTTTATCATTTTTTACTTGTTCTACAAAATACTTATAAGCCAATGCAGGGCTGGAACCAGTCGCAAGACAAATTTCTATATCTTCTTTCTCATCTACATCTTTACGCATCAATTCTGCACAGATGTTACTCATTTCATCATAATCTTTTGCCTGAATAAAATTCATTATTATTTCCTCTCTTTCCATTGACTACATAAGTTTTCATATAATTTCGCATTTTTCATATCATGACAATTCTCATATTGTTTTTGTATCAGATAATAATAAACAGGTTTTTGATTTTCACTTACACTATTCAGTTTTTCTTTCATTTCCTCAATAAAACAAGATTTTCCATCAACTAAAATATCTACCATGTAAGTCGCTTCTTTCATAACCTGTGTACCCATAACATTCTTCATTTCATCTAAAAATAAATGACATTTTCTGCTATCTTTTCTATCTATATAATACTGTAATCCTCGCTGTAAAAGATCTTGTGTCTGCTGCTTGTTTTTCTTTGCTCTTAGTAAGAGTGTAAATTGATGATCGATTTCTTTTTTACGATTCTGCATCATATATCCATTTAACTTCATATATTCAATATTATATGGCGGAAGTACAACCTGTGCTTTTGTAGTACTTAATAAATTATAAAAAGAATCAAAGTCCTTATTTTCTAGAAATGCAATCAGTTTATTTTTTATATACATTTGTAATCCCATATAAACAATGAAAAAAAGGAAAACAACTGCCAAACAAAATATCAACATACTTCTATATCCTCTCTAAATTAAACCAAAGTGCTTTAACGCTAATTCAACACCATTGTTATCTATATCTTCTGTAATATAGTTTGCTACTTTTTTCAAGCCTTCATGCGCATTCCCCATGGCAATACCAATCTGACAATACTCCAGCATATCTATATCATTCTCCCCATCACCAAAGGCCATGGTTTCTTCTTTTTTTATTCCATAGTGCTGCAGCATGTGCTCAATTCCTTTTGCTTTTCCACCACTACTGGAAATCACATCAGAGCCAAAAGCGTTCCATCCTGTACACTTGCTGTATATAAGATTAGATACAATTTTGTTTACTTCTTCTCTGCTTGTAAATAAAGTTACCTGATATACTTTATTATCGGATAGTTCTCTAATAGGAGGCATTTCAGAAGAAACACTGGCTTGTACTTTCTCCAGCTCTTTGGTGTGTTTATTGGTGTAAAGTGCATTTTCTTCTATAAAAAATACAGGAATTTCTTTTTTCTCAAATTCATTTCTTAGGATTTCTATATCATGTGGATGAATGCTATTTTCATAAAGGATACGATAGTTTTTATCCAGACAAAGTTGTCCACTTAACGTAATATATCCATCAAATGTAATTTCTTCCATAGGAAGCTGTTCTATCTCAATTCGATGTCTGCCGGTTGCTAAAAAGACATATATGCCTTTTTTCTGCAATATTTGAATGGCCTTTTTTGCACTTTCCGGTATCGCATTTAATCGATGCGAAAATAGTGTATGATCTACATCAAAAAAAACTGCTTTTATCATATTCATCCTCCATATTGATAAAAACGGATTGAAAATATCCAATCCGTTTTCTTCATTTTACATTAATCCAACCCAAGCACAAAGAATAGAGATAACGATAATACCTAAAATCAGAAGGATTGGAGATACCTGTTTTTTCTTCAACAGGAAGAAGCACAGCAATGTGATTCCCATTGGTAACAAGTTAGGGAAGATACGGTCAAAGAATTCTGTTTGAACAGCAACTTCAATTCCACCATCTACTTTAATGACAGGTAATAGATTTACAGATACATAAGAAGCAATCAAAGCTCCGATAACGGTAATACCTAAGATGGTAGCAGCATTTGCCAATACATCTGAGTTTTCTGTAATAATATCAATAGATTTTGTACCTAAACGATATCCAAGATGTGTCCATACGATACGTAGAATCCAAATTGTTAAATATGTTAGGAAGAAGATAATTGGACCGATGATAGAACCCTGACTTGCGAAAGAACATGAAATACCAGCTACGATTGGTAAAATTGTAAACCAGAAAATAGCATCTCCAATACCAGCGATTGGACCAAATAACGCAAGTTTCAACCCTTTGATCATATCACGGGAAGCCCCACCTTCTTCTAAAGAGATCATTAATCCCATCAAGAAACCAACTAGGTTAGGGTGTGTATTGATGAATTCCAGGTTATCTGTCATTGCACCAGAAATTGCTTCTTTGTCATCCCCGTAGATTTTTTTCAGTACGGGAAGCATTGCCCATGTAAAACCACAAGCCTGCATACGTTCATAGTTAAATGATGCCTGTAAGAAAGAAGAACGAATCCCTAGCATCGTTATATCTTTTTTAGTTAATTTAGATTCCGACATTTGAATCGCCTCCCATTCCACTTAAATCTGCATTTTGAATAGCTTCTTCAATATCTGCTTTTCTCTGTTTTGCGTTAAAGAAATCAATTAAAGCAAATACAGTTCCTAATAAAGCAACTGGAAGAAGGTTTGGCATATCGCAGAAACTTGCCATTAAGAAACCAGCGATGAAATATGGAACATATTTTGTTTTCATCATAACTCTTAACAACATACCAAATCCAACTGCTGGAAGAATACCACCAGCGACTTCTAAACCATGTGTAATAACTTCTGGCAACCAGTTAACAAATGCAATCATTGGCTGTTGTGCAACATATGTACACAAGAATGCCAATACTCCATAAGATAACGAAATAATTGCCATTGTCGTAAAGTTAATTCTTCTAATTCCCTTCATGTCTGCATTTTCAGCACATTTGTCTGCTTTTCCCATGAAGAAAGAAAATGCTGAATAATAGAACAAAATTACATATTGTCCTAAGAATGAGAATGGTAAACATAGTCCTAATGCAGCTTCTGGCTGACATCCTGTAGTATAAGCTAATACAGTTCCCATCAAACCTGCAAAAACTGGGTTAGGTGGCTGTGTTCCCCCAGCTGGTGTCAACCCTGCAAATGCAAGTTCAACCAACGCCCCAACTTTTAAACCTAATGTAACATCGCCCAAAATAAGTCCTGTGAATGTAGAAACCATTAATGGACGGAAAATAAAGAATGCTTCAAGGAAGAAGTCAAGCCCAACGATAATTGTCATTATGGCTAACATAATTCCTTGCACTAATGTTATTTCCATAAACTTTCTCCTCTTTTGTTTTTATTATTTTATACTATCCTTCAATTTGTGTTTTAGGATCTCCAGGTACATCCTGAATATATACATTGATTCCTTTTGATGCTAAGAATTTCAAATCTTCCATATCTTTGTCATCAACGTAAACTTTTTTGGATAATGCACGTTTCCCTTCTGAGAAATGCATATTTCCAACGTTGACATCTTTCAATTCTACACCTGCTTCTACTAGTCTTCTGACATCTGCAGGAGTTTTACAAATAATAAAGATTTTCTGATTCGGTGCGGCATTTCCAATGATTGCTGCTGTTTTTGCAATGTCAAAGAAACGAATTCCTGCTCCAGAAGATTTTGCAGTAACACTCATTAACTGTTGCTGCAATTTATCCTGACTTGCTTCATCATTCGCAACAAGCAATAGGTTTGCACCAATTGTTTTTGTCCATGTTACACCCACTTGTCCATGTACTAAACGATTATCAATTCTTGTTAATATGATATTTGGCATATCAATCTCTCCTTTCCTCTTCACTCATTGTTATAGCAAAATTCATGCCAAAAACTGTCGACTAGTGAAAACGGTTAATTTTAGAAGTAATTCAAGATATATTTGATTTCAGGATCGGTTATTTCGACACTATATTGATAATTTGCGACACTAAAAGCTTCTCTAACTTTTTCAATTGCTTCTTTATTTTCTCTGCGGAATAGTTCAATTCCATCTACATTCTCAATCCCCTGTTTTAGAAGCAATCGCTCAATTAAACAACTGATATGTATAGATAATCCCACTTTATTTGCAATGTCCAGTTTTTTATTAAGTTTTTCTTCTAAGTCTCCTACAATTTCTTCTACGATATTCATAACTTTTTCTGGATTCAATATCGTTAATTGATTCACTATATTAGAAAGAGTAAAGTTCTTCATTATATTTTCATTAAATGTTCTAAGCTCTTGTGGAGTTAAATATTTTCCTATGAGCTGATGCAAATAATCCATTTCCCCATTGGTAATAATTGTTTCCATTCCCATGTATGGTATACCTTCTACTTGCGGATCTAGTGTACCTACAATCAATTGAATATTGTACTCTGAAAAAATTGCATCTTGCTTTCCATAGTTCTTTAATGATTTATAATCATAAGGAAAGATCTGTAAATCTATAGATTTTGGTAAAGAGCGAAGAAGCATTTCACTAATTTTTTTCGCAGCTCCAAATCCCGTTGCACAAAGAGTTAAAATCGCATCTTGTTTTCTTTTCCCTTCGATAAATTTATAGGAAGAATAAATAACTTTCTGTATTTCCTGTACAATTTCTTTTGCTTTTTTTCCTTGTTTTATGTAATTTCCAATCTCTATGGCTGAAGCTGTGGATACATGATTAATCAAACCAATATTACATTCTAATAATGGATTTATTTTCTCATAAATATCCTCTAAACTTCCCATATCAACCAAAAGCATCAATTCTTGAATAGGACTTTTTTCTTTTAAATAAGAATTTACTAATGTAGCAATTTTATCAATCGATGTTTGCAGTTCCATATCAATTCCATCAAAAATATGCTCTCCAAGCATATGATTCGCAGTATCCGCAATACTGCTGGCAGTAGAATATCCATGACATAAAATCAAACCAACTCGACCATTATGACTGGTAGGCTGAAACTCCAAGAATGCAAATCCCATTACTACCCACATAAAAGAATCCATATGAATATCCAGGTTCAAATCAGCATTTTCAATAATCTCGTCCGCAATTGTATAGGCACGTGGATACTTCTCACAAATCAATTGTTTGAACTCGTCTACTTCTTGTGCATGAACCGAAGTCCAAATACACGCCTCCGTTACATTTTTTGCATACTCAACAAACATCTTCGAATATACACGTATTTTATTATTTGGAATAATTAAAGAATATTTATTCATTACAATAGAGTAAATCTTATCCACCATCTTTAATAAATATTCTTCATTAGAAGTCGTTGTTTTATATTTCCCTTTAAAGAACAAATAATCTATAAAATTTGTAATAAATGAGCGACAATGTGTTACAAAAAGATCTTCATTTATCTGCTCCTTTTTATATAATTGATATGTTTCTAACAGCCTTTCATACAATTGAATCAATGGGTTTGATGAAGCTTGATCTTTATTCTGTTCGCTTATATCAATCATTGTTTCTGTTTTTAAATTATATGCATTCATAGAAACGGATTTAGATTCATCAAATAAATATCCTGGTAAATCTAACAAATGTATTTGCATCTCTTCTTCCTGACGTTTCACAAACACATTTGCACAAGTTGCTTTAATTGCGTTTTTCATTTCTCCAATATTTCCCTTAAACTCATGTTCTAATAGAGTTTGATATGCAAGATTAGAAATATGTATTTTTCTATGAAGTCTTTGGCTTTCTACCTGCAGCATTTTAAAAATCATCTCATGTTTTTCAATCAAAGGACGTTCGCTTAAAGCAGGTATCGTAATCATAATAGGAATTCTTCTAAGCATCGTTTTCAATAAAGCATTTTGTGGATTTTCTGTAGTCGCAAAAATCAAACGACATTTTGAAGAATACCAGTTTTCATTATCCCCAACCTTATGAAAAACTCCTTTATCCATGAACTGAAACAGCTTTTCTTGGCATTCCGGTTTTAAACAGTGTACCTCATCTAGAAATAGAATTCCTCCATCTGCTAAAGATATCAACCCTTCTGTTTCATCATCAGCTCCAGTATAGGCGCCTTTTACATGTCCAAATAAATTATCTGTCAATAATTCTGGATTATTTGCATATTCTGAACAATTTACTGCTATCATTTTCGCATTTGCTTTAATGATGTTTTGATGTCTTGCATACTCTTCCATAGAAGATGCTATCATTGTTTTCCCCGTTCCTGTTGGTCCATAAATCAAAACAGGCAATCCTTGTGGAGGATAACATATTGCAGCTTGACACTGTTCAATCTGGTCTTTTAAAAAACCATTATATCCTATTATTTTTTCAAAATCATTTTCTTTATTTGCACAAAGTTCACTGACAGATGTATATATCGTTTTATCTAAAGTAATCTTCCATTTATTTTCCAATGCTTCTTTTGAAAAGAAATACACTGGACGAGAGTTAACTTTAATACATTTTTTCTCCTTTACGAACTCATTCAAATACTGACTTACTGTATTTCTACTCATTTGCATAAAATCTGACAAATCATTAGAAGTAAAACAAGAATTTTCCTCTATTTCATTTTCCAATGTTCTCTTTGTCAATTCTTCTAATAATTGAAACTTCGTACCCATCGTATTACCTCCTGATTTTTAAATCTTCCAAAGAAATAGAATCTAGCTTTTCAACAAGTGTACCTGGTACATCTTGATAAAATACAGAATATCCATGTTGATTTAGATATATAATATCTTCTACATCTTCCTTCGTTAAATACATTTTTCTATTAAATGGGTATCTTCCTTTTTCATAATGAATATTACCAATGTTTAATTTCTGTGCTGACAATCCTAAAACACATAAGCGTTTTACTACCTGTATTGTTTTCACAACGACAAAAAGTTTACGATTGCTTGAACTATTTTGATAAGTTTCAACAAACTGTTCCGCAGTGTAAAAACGGATTTGTACATTTGAACTTTTCGCAATGGTTTGCATTAACTTTTGTGATAATGGGTTATATACAACCTCATCATCTACTACTACAATTGTATCTATTGATAAAGAATCTGTCCAAGTGACTCCCACCTGTCCATGAACCAAACGATTATCTACACGTATTAATTTAATTTTTGCGCTCATATTTTTCTCCCTTTCTCTTTTTTCGTTTAGAAGCATTTTCTATCTGTGCCAATTCCCTATATTTCGCAATCGTTCTTCTCGATACATAAATCCCCTCTTTCTCCAGCAACGCCTTCAGTTTCTCATCACTGTATGGAGTTTTTGGATTTTCACTCTCTATGTATTCTTTTATTTTATCAACAAGTTCTTCCTGACTATGCTCCTTATTCCCATTTCTTACAAAGAAATAACGCAATGGAATATATCGATTTTGAAACTGTAACATTTTTCCTGTTACTGCTCTGGATATTGTAGAAACATTTACATCGCATTCCTTCGCAATCTGCTGCATAGTACAATACTGCAATGCTTTTCCATGTAAAAAATAATCTTTCTGTTTTTGACATACGATTTGAAGAATTTGCATGATTGTAGCATTTCTTTTCTGTATAAAGTTCATAATATTTTTTGCTTCTGTATATAACTGCTTGTATTCTTCTTGCATTTGTTTGTTCTTCTGCATTTCTTCATCAATTTCTATAGTAAAATCTTGTTTTAATAACTGAATTTGTATTTTTCCATCTTTCACTTCAACACTTGCTTCTGCTTCCATATATTGTGAAAAAGATGCATACCCGCTTGCCGGTTTTGGATTTAAAGATTGAATAAAGCGAAGTCCTTCTTGAATTTCCTCTACATCCATCTGCGTTTCTTCCATAATATGATTAAGATTATGATTTGCTAAATCCTCTAAATAAGAACATAAAATATATGCTGTTTCACTTTCTGCTTCTTCACAGGCAAAAGCCTGCACCTGTAATGATTCCTTTAAAGAAAAGCAAAAACATCCAACAGGATCTAGTGTCTGTAAAATAGAAATTACTTTTTCTAATTGTTTTTGAGTATATATACTTTGCTTGCATAAATCTTTCATGGAACATCTAAAATATCCATTAGAATCTAGCTGTGATAACAAGTAATAACATATATCCTCATCTAACTCTACATTTAAATAAGAAAGCTGAGAAAGAATCGTATCGGATAAAGTCGCTGCAGAAGCCTGATAATTTATAATCTCATCGCTTACAGTTTGAAACGACAAAAAAGGATTAGTACTTGCTTTATTATATAAAAACAATTTCAAATCCTTATTTGCCATACATAACATAGATAACGATGTTTCTCTGGACTTATTATAATTTTGCTTCTGGATTATTTCTGGTTTTAAAATCAGTACATTTTTCATACTTCCTATTATAACAAACATTTATATTTCAAAAAATAAAATATGAAATTTTACTTTCAACTATTTGATAATTCGAAATACTTATATATTGTTTAAACGATATTAAATATCTATATCATTTAAAAAAGGAGATTATGATAATATTGATTGTTTCAATAGAATTCAAAATCTCCTTTTTTGATTTATCAAACATCATATAAGAATCTATAAAATTAAAACAGTCTATTTTTTACTAAATTTTATTAACTCAATCCATGATATTCCTTATATAAATCATTTTTTGATAATCCTAATTCTTTTGCCACACGCTTAATGGCTTCATTTGTTGTTAGTCCACCATCAATATATGTTTTTATCTGTTCATGTACAAGAGGTGATGCCTGATCTTCTCCAGGATTTTTTTCTTCGCTGCATCCTTCAATGACAACCACCATTTCTCCTTTTATATCATCAACAATTTCTAAAACTTCTTCTATTGTTCCACGAATAAATTCTTCGTGTTTTTTTGTAAGTTCTCTAGCAAGACAAATTTGTCGATTTCCCAATACTTCCAAACAGCTTTTTAACATCTTTTCTATACGATGCGGTGCTTCATAAAAAACAATTGTAAACGGATAATACTTTAATTCGTGCAGTTCTCGTATTCTCTCTTTTTCCTGTGCTTTTAAAAAACCATAAAACAGAAAATGTCTAGTGTTCATACCGCTAGCAACCAAAGCATTTAACATTGCATTACTTCCAGAAATCGGTACAACATTAAATCCTTCTTCCATCACTTTTTTTGCGACAACACTGCCTGGATCAGAAATCAAAGGATATCCTGCATCCGATACAATAGCAACATTTTTTCCCTGACGAAGTAACTCCAGCAAACCATTTGCACTTTGTTCCTCATTATGCTGATGATGTGCAATAAGTCTTGTACGAATACCAAAATAATTCAATAACTTCAATGTATTTCTTGTATCCTCGGCCGCAATCACATCTACACTTTCCAAAACATGAATTGCACGTGGAGTCATCTCCTCTAAATTTCCAATAGGAGTCGCAACAACATATAAAGTTGCTTTCTCATTCTCAAAACTTTTTTGACGAATCATGTTTATCACCTACCGATCAGAAAAATCCATATCTGGCCATAACTCTTTGAAATCTAAAAACTGTACATCTTCTTTATTTTCAATTTTTACCTGCTGTAATAATACATTCATGCTCGTAATTTTATAACGATTTCCCTTATATTCTACCTGAGAATTCATTTTTGGGAGTCCTTCTCTTAACTTTTTATACTGTGCATCTTCAAATTTTAAACAGCACATCAATTTACCGCATTGCCCACTTAGCTTTTGAATATTTAATGCAAGAAGCTGATTCTTCGCCATATTGATAGAAACAACATCAAAATCATTCATAAAACGAGAACAACATGTTTCCATACCACACATACCAAGACCACCAACTAGTTTTGATTTATTTCTTGGTCCAATCTGTCGAAGTTCAATACGGCATTTAAAAATACCCGCCAATTCTTTCAATAATTCTCTAAAATCAACTCTTTCATCTGCTACATAGACAAAGATAATTTTATTACAATCTAATGTATATTCTGCCTCAATTAAATTCATATCCAAATTTAATTTTTTGACACACTCATTACAGATTTCCAAGGCTTCTTTAGCTTTCTTCTTATTTTCTATTACTTGCTGATGATCTTTTTTTGTTGCCTTTCTTATAACAGGTTTTATTTCCATCCCATTAGGGATAAAAGTTTCTGTTTCTTTTACAATTTTTCCAAGTTCCAATCCTCGAATTGTTTCTACTACAACATCATCTCCAACTCGATACTCATCGCTGTCACATCCAAAACTATAGACCTTTTTTGATTCCTCAAAAGATACAAATGCTAAATATTTATATATTCTTGGTTCCGTTGTTTCATTTTTCTTATGTTCATGATGATGAGTATGTCCATCCGATGCATGTTTATTTTTTAAAGAATTTTCATTTTGACTCATTTATAACACCTCACTTATCTGATATAGTATTTGATCAATTAATAATTGTATATTTACAGAACGCAAAAGCTTATCCTTCCCTTGCATCAATATCTGTAAAATACGCACATAATCAATATTTTTATTACGCATCTTTTCTATCTGATGATTATACCAATTTTCATTTTCCAATGTATTTTTACGCATACAATCCATAAAGAAAATCTGCAGCATAGAAAAGAAATACTCACATGCCTGTTTTCCGAATTTCTTTTGTTTTGCGTTAAATCCTTCTAACTGTAAAAACATTAAAGAATCCGCTACAGATATATGTATCTCTTCTAATGTTTTTTTGAAACAATATAGGGCATGCTGATAATCTTCACTTTCACTAATTTCTTTCATGCCTTCTTTATTTCGTAACATCTTACTAAGAAAATAAGCATCTAAACGATCCATTTCCTTTTTTGTTTCTTCAAATACCTGTGCTGTATTCATTGCCTTAAAAGGAACATTCTGACATCTAGATACAATGGTTGGAAGAAGTCGATCCATCTGCTCTACCAGAAGAATCGCAGTCATATCACCAGATGGTTCTTCTAAGAATTTCAATAAAGAATTTAATGCATCCGCTGTTGCATTTTCAACATGATCCAGTATGTATATCTTTCTTCCGTTCTTTTCCAGTGCTGTTTTTTCAAATGATTTCTGCAGCTTTTTTATATCCTCTTTTTTTATAGATATTTCACTTCCATCTAGATAAATCATATCTGCATATTCATGTGCTTTCACCCTTTTACAAAGATCGCACTCTTCACATGCAAAAGTATTTCCTTTACAAAGCAAGCTTTGCGCAAGAAGGATTGCTGCATCCTTTTTCATGGAACCGCCTGGCCCACTAAACAAATATGCATGTGCCAGTCGAGAATTTTCCAATGCATTTTTTAGTGTATGATATACAATTGGCTGCTGCTCTTTTAGTTTATCCTTGACCATGAGCATTCATAATCTCCAATACTTCCTTCAATGTAGAAGCTTCTACTTCCTCTACTGTTTGATTCGCATCAATGATATGCATACGCTCTTTGTAGCGCTCTTTTATCATGTCATACCCCTGTGCAACTTTTTTATGAAACTTTATTCCCTCCTTATCCAAACGATCTTTATTACCTCTGGAACTTACTCTGGAAAGCCCTACTTCTAAATCGACTGATAAAAAGATTGTCGCATCAGGCAAATGCCCTTCAATCGCAAATGCATTAATATCATATACTTCCTGTACACCAATCCCTCTGGCTATTCCCTGATATACCAAAGAGCTATCCAGGAAACGATCACATAAAACAATTTGTCCTTTATCTAAAGCAGGCAAAACTTTCTCAACTAAATGTTGACGTCTGCTTGCTGCATAAAGCAAAGCTTCACATCTTGCATCCATGGCAGTATTTTTTGGATTTAATATAACATTGCGAATCTGCTCCGCAATATCAATTCCTCCAGGTTCTCTTGTATAAATAACTGGATATCCCATTTTCTTTAATTTTTCATATATATTTTTGGAAATTGTCGTTTTTCCACTTCCATCATTTCCTTCAAATGTGATAAACAATCCCTTGTTCATATATTCACACTCCTAATCGTAAAAATACATTACTATTATATCATACAACCACCTTTTTCACAGTATGTAAATGATGTCTCCTTACATTAGTGCTAGACAAAACAAAATAAAAATTGTTATCTCGTTCCTTATTTATATACTGTTTCAAAAAATTTTGATATAGGTATGATTAAATGTATAAAACAATGTATTCTACATATACTTTTAATAGGGAATTCTTATATCCCTTTTATATACAGGCTATAAGCCACGTTTAGGACAGGTAACTGTCCTTTTCGTATATATTAGTGCTATAATATAGAAAAATAAGAGGTGAAATATATGGATAAGAAAAAACTTGCCAAGGTTCAAAAAGATATAGAAAATAAAGCAACTTTAGTTGCAGTAAGTAAAACAAGAACAAAAGAAGAAATTGAAGAAGCCTATAATTGCGGATGTAGAATCTTTGGAGAAAACCGTGTACAAGAGTTAAAAGATAAATATGATTCACGTTATGAGTGGCATCTTATCGGTCACTTACAAAGAAATAAGGTTAAAGATGTTGTTCCTCTTGTTTCTATGATTGAAAGTTTGGATAGCTTGCGTCTTGCACAGGAAATTGAGAAAGAATGTTCTAAAATTAATAAAATTATGCCTGTTCTTGTAGAAGTTAATATTTCAAGAGAAGAAAATAAAACAGGAATTTATTTTGAAGAATGTTTATCTTTTGTAAAAAATTGTATGAAGTTTGAACATTTAGATATACAAGGTCTTATGTGTGTTGGTCCTTTAACAGATGATGAAGAACATATTCATGAATGTTTTGAAAAAATGAGAGTTTTATTCCAGCGTCTACAAACAGAATATGGAAAAGATAAGATAAAATATCTTTCTATGGGAATGAGCCAGGATTATCCAATTGCTTTAGAACATGGATCTAATCTTGTTCGTATAGGTAGTTTAATTTTCGGTAAAAGAAAATAAAGTTTACAGAAAGAAAAAGATGTGAATTAAGTTGATTAGTAATCATCAGCCTAAACACACCTTTTTTCTTTTTACCAAAATCTATTTGGTTTCTATTAGTTTTTTTACTACATATGATGCAATCGCAAGTCCTGCTGCCGATGGTACAAAAGGAGAACTTGCCGGTGGCATTTTCTGTTTTCTAGTAACTCCGTTTTCATTAATAATTCTTGTTTGTACACTTGGCTGTTCACTCGACCATACAACTGGAATTTTACCTTTTATTTTTTCTTTACGAACAAGTTGACGTATAATCTTCGCAACTGGATCATAACTTGTTTTTGAAAGCTCTGTAATCTCTATTTTCGTTGGATCCATCCGATTTGCCATTCCCATACTGGATATGAATGGAATCTTATGTGCTAGACAATATTTTATTAAAGAAAGTTTGCTGCTCATAGTATCAATTGCATCCACTACAAAATCTACAGGTTGAGAAAATAATCTTTCATTTTCTTCTTCCTTATAAAATAAGTCGAAACAAATAACTTCACAATCATTTCTATATGTTAGGATTCGCTCTTTCATCACTTGCGTTTTGCTTTGATTCAAAGTATCATATGTCGCATGAATCTGTCGATTTAGATTACTTAACGCAACACAATCTCCATCCACAAGAATTAACTTTTTTACACCACTTCTGGCAAGTGCTTCGCATACATAAGAACCAACTCCACCAATTCCAACAACCATAACACTGCTGTTTTGTAGTTTATTTAGGTTTTCTTCTCCAATAAGTAGTTCCATTCTTTGTAATGGTGTTTCTACTGTTTGTTCAGCCATTTTTTCACATCCTCCATTAACTTCTGCTGGAAGTCTTGATTTTCAACATCATACCAGTGTACATCCATTTGATTATTAAACCATGTATATTGACGTTTCGCAAAATTTCTAGAATTTTTTTTGATTTTTTTTACGCAAAACTCTTTACTTTCATTATGCAAAAAATAATCTTTCCATTCTTTATATCCAATTCCCTGGAAACTTTGAAGTTCCCATACATTTTCCTTTTGTTTCTGAAGATGATCTATTTCTTCAAATAAACCTTCTTCCATCATGATATCTACACGCTTATTAATTCTTTCATATAAATGATCTCTATCCATTGTTAATCCTATGATATATGCATCATAAATTGGTTTATGTTCTTGTTCTTCTATAATAGAACTTTTCTTTTTCCCTTCATGTGCCATACATAAAGCACGAACAACTCGCTGACGATTGTTATGATGTATAGTTTCACAAGATTTTGGATCAATTATATTTAGCAAACCCCAAAGTTCATCATTGCTTCTAGATTGTAAATATCGCATAAAGGATTCATCTTGTTTCTGATCTTCAAATTGATAATCATACAACATACTTTTAATATATAAACCAGTTCCTCCACAAATGATAGGAAGAATGCCCTTTTCATGCATTTTTTTAATCTCTTCTCTTGCTTTCTCTTGAAATATTTTCACATTATATTCTTCATCAAATGAATAACAATCTACAAGATGATGAGGAATCCCTTCTTTTTCTTCTTCTTTCACTTTTGCTGTACCAATACTCATTTCTTTATATACTTGCATAGAATCGCCACTAATGATTTCTCCTTGAAGTTCTTTCGCAAGCTTTACACTTAAACTTGTCTTTCCTACAGCAGTTGGTCCTACGATAATAATTATTTTTTCCATATTTAACCTCTTTCAAACTCATGAATTAAATCTTTATCTTCCATACAAATTAAAGTAGGTCTTCCATGTGGACAATGAAATGGCTGTTCACATTTTTCTAAATCTATAATAACTTGCTTCATTTCTTCTAGTGTTAAAGACCTATTAAAACGTATAGATGAATGACAAGCCATTGTAGAAATTGCATGTTTTCTTAATTTATCTATGCAAATTTCTTTATCTTTTTCCCATATATCTATCATATCTTGTAAGAAGGCTTCTTCTTTTATATCCTTCATCCACACAGGAAGTTCTCTACAAACAAATGTTGTATTTCCAAAAGCTTCCAAATGAATACCTAACTGTTCAAGTAATGCATTAATATCATTTACCTGAGATACGGCAGACATAGTACTTTCGATTGTAATTGGTATTAATAAAGGCTGTGTTTCTGTAATACCTGCTAATATTTGTTTACGTATTTCTTCATAATGGTAACGTTCCTGCGCAGCATGTTGATCAATAATATATAATCCTTTTTCTCCCTCTGCGATAATATAACTATTGTGAAACTGCCCAATAACACGTAACTGTGGAAGACTAGGATTTTTAGGAGTAAAGCTTTCTTCTTTTGAAATTTCTAATTTTTGTTTTTCTTCTTGTGGCTGAAAAGCAAAATATTCATTCTTTAATTGTGATTCGCTAAGTTTTATTTCTTCTTTAACCGGTATAATTTCTTCTTGAGATACTATATTAACAGAAACTGGTTCCTCTTTTATTTCATGTTTAAATCCATCTTCTTTTACAAGCATTTTTTCTTCTTTTGGTAACTGTGTGTAATCAACAGTTTCCTTTTCTACTTTAATTAGTTCTTTTTTTTCTATATTTGTATCAGGTATTTCTTCTATGATTTTTACTTGTTCCTCTTTCTGTGGACTTAAAAAACTTTGATTCACATCCAAATGCAGCTGCTTTGTTTGATTATCTCTTTCATATGTAAATTCAAGCTCCTGCATCTCTATTTTTTCTTTTTTCTCTTCTTTATTTATCTTAATTTTAGGTACTTCTAAACGATTCGTTAGTGCTTCTGAAATCGTTTGATATATTAGTTTCTCCAATTGCTTTTCTTTTGATAAACGAATTTCCCACTTACTAGGATGTACATTTACATCAACCAATTGCGCATCCATATGTAAATTAATAACAGCTATTGGATAACGATCTTTTGGTAAAAAAGGTGCATAAGCATCCATAACCGCTTTCTGTAAATGATAATTACGTATCATTCTTCCATTAATATACAACAACATATAATATTTAGTAGCACGATTATATTGTGGCTGCATGATGTATCCATCAATTATATAATCGTTATCTTTTCCATCTAGTGCAATAGCACTCTTTGCAGTCTCTCTTCCATAAATTTGCATTAATACTTCTAACAAGCTGCCATTTCCTCTAGTCTTAAATACCGTTCTACCATCATGAGAAAGTAAAAAACCTATATTTGGATGAGATAATGCAAATTTTTGTACAACATCAGAAATTAAGGAAAATTCATATTGTGGACTTTTTAAATGCTTAAAACGTGCTGGAGTCTTTTGAAATAAATTTCTAACTTCTATCATTGTACCTTTTGGGGTTGCACATGGTTTTGCACACACTAATGTTCCATACTTAATTTCTACTTCTGTAGATTCATTTCCATTATTCGTTCTTAACAATACATGAGACACAGAAGCAATTGATGGTAATGCCTCCCCACGAAATCCCATTGTATGAATGTTCCATAAATCATTAACTTCTTTCAACTTACTTGTCGCATGTCTTTCAAATGCAAGAGTAGCATCGCCAGAATCCATTCCATCTCCATCATCTATAATCGATATAGACTCAATACCACCTTGCGAGATTTGTATTTCAATATTCGTTGCATGTGCATCAATACAGTTTTCAACTAATTCTTTAACAATCCCCATAGGTCGCTCTACCACTTCTCCGGCTGCGATCATATTAGAAAGATGTTCATCTAAACGATTTATTTTACCCATGCAATTACCTCCTTAAATTTCTTTTATATTATATCAAATCTTTCTTATTTATACTCCTATAATAAACATGAAATAAAAAAAGCCATGGTGTAGAACCATGACGAAAAAAAAGAGCCTCAAGGCTCAAAAAGGAACTGGCGACGTGCTATCTTCACCAG
>ERZ773118.610-NODE-610-length-34529-cov-58.6235_pt1 | contig 34529 bp, 24 predicted proteins | sample MGYA00580562_ERZ773118 | MGnify/ENA primary metagenome ERZ773118 (study PRJEB29015, sample SAMEA2737878) | human gut metagenome | biome: human gut; feature: human-associated habitat; material: faeces | place: China | collected 2012 ... | reverse complement strand
TATTATAATATATTTATTGTGTCAGAACAAGTGTTTTGTGATTTTTTATAAATTTGAGCAGACATGCTCGAATGTGCAATTCATCCCATCACCTATAGAGGTGAAGGAATTCTTGCTACGGTTGTTAAACTGTCCGGAATAATCTTCAAGGCTATCCGGCTCATGGATTTCTACTCCTTCTTCTAACGCAGCTTCAAGCCATGCTTTTTTTGCATCCAGGGCATTTGAAATTGCACTTTCCACTGTTTCTCCGTAGGTAATGCAACCAGGGAGATCCGGATACGAAACTACGAATCCTCCTTCGGTTTTATCTTCTACAACTTCCATACGATAGGACATTGACATATAATCATTCAGTGTCTTCATGATTCTTCGCCTCACTTTCTACTATTTCCCTTACCATTTCTACATATACTTTCTTTATCGGCTCATGTTTTGGTATCGTATATGGTGTCAATAAATTTTTCTATGCTAAATTTGAAAAGATTTCTGTATTCTCCGAAAGAGAAATACACAAAATACAAACTCAAAAATACTGTCTTTTGTACTTAATCATAAAGGGAAATGGATGAACCGAATAGCTCAAAAATTATCTTAGATATGCAAATTTAGTGTAGCAAATGTATTATTCTCTGTGGATAATAGCAATATGTTCCGACTCAAATTATAAGCGGTTTTGCTTAGAAAATCAATAATCTTATTGTTAAAAAAACATCTACCATACTCTCATAGATAACAATGACAAAATATAAAATGGAAGTATATATAGTAACCTTTGCAGCCGGTTCTTTGCTGTATATATTATAATACTCTGAATCGGCATCCATATCCAAAGGAGAATACTAAATAATTCAAATTTATACGCTATCCAATAACAGTGCATCGGGAGTAACAACAAGAACATTCCAATAACTGACTTGCATTGTAATTTTTCTTTTAAAGAATATCTGAGCGGAAATCCTTTTTTTACTAAACGTAATTCATTTTGCACATTATAGCTGACAACATTCTGTCCTATTATCAATATAGAAAACAATAATACATACTCAATATATTTTCCCTCTATCTGCGATAATAACATTGTGATTAAAACAATCGCAAAATACTGATACATAATCTGTTTCTTTCTTCTAATAACACTAACCACCTCATAAACCATCAAAAAACGGTAGCGGTTGCCATAATATTTCTTCATCAGTCCCTTCATTTCTCTCTGATTATTTTGGAAAAACACTTCATCCTGTGTTTGCAAGACTGTATCATATTCCCTATTCAAAAAACCATATAACATCTGATTATATTGTTGAAAGAACGGGATAATTGCTTGATAGCTAAAATAAGGATATAAAATGAAATATAATCCGTAAATGATCAATAGTACACTGGCAACAAATACACTTCTATTAAAAAAGCAAATCATTACTACTGCTAACATACATATATTCGTAATATCCCGATATTTATATTGCGTCGATAAAACCGTATGCATATTGACGATTGGGTTACAGATCATAACCACAATAAACTGTCTCAAAACTATTCCCTCCATTGAGAAAGCCCAAAATAAAATCAACGCAACACACAACGTCAGTACCGTGCTTTTTCCTATCTTCTTCACTCGCCAAATATATGTTTTTTCTATTTTCCAAATATAAGTTTCAGGAGAAATACGCATTCTTGGTATTGTTCCAAACAAATTCATAAACAAGAAGCAGAGAATACCATACGGTATAAAAACAGCAATATCCATTCCATGGGTTGTCTGAATCATAGATTGTAATATAAGAATACATGGCACAATAGCAATCAGCATAAGATAAGCACCTATATTTCGTTTAATCATTCTAACTGCAAATTTGAATCTCTGTTTCAAAAGCAACTGATACATACTTTATTCCCCTTCAGATAAAATCTTTGCGATTTTCTCTCTATCAACTTCCTCCGTATTGATTTCTCTAATTTGTCCGTTATGTAACAAAAGACACTTGTCACAAACATTTTGTAAACACTCTATATCATGGCTTGAAATAATGTAAATTCCTTTTTCTTTCTTGTGAAACTCTACTATTACATTTTCTAAAAGTTTCATTTGGACAGGATCAAGCCCTGAGAATGGTTCATCAAAAATAGTAATTTTTTCTTCTTGTATCATTGCACAAGCATTATTTAGTCGTTGCATTGTACCTTTTGAAAGTTCTGACGGAGAATAGTTCTCATACTTTTTTAATCCCAACCCATCTAAAATCCTCTCGATTTTATCAAATGCCTCTTGCTTTTTTATCTTTCTACTCGAAGCAATTAAAAGAAGATTTTCATATATTGTCAGCTCATTAAAAAAACTTGGTTGATCCATTGCATAGGCAACCGGCATATCAAGATAATCAACCTTGTTCATTTTTTCTCCGTCGATAGAAATTACTCCCGTATAATTTTTATCATAATTCGAAAGTATATTCAAAAGGGTAGTCTTTCCAGCTCCATTTCTTCCAACAAGTCCATAAATACAAGTATTTTCAAATGTATAGTTTAAGTTCGGAAAAACGACTGTTTCACCATATTTTTTAGTTAAATTTGAAATCTGAATCATAAAATTTCTTTTCCTCTCAAATCCATTTTCGTCAATCCGACTACTAACAATCCCATAAAGACTGCCGTGTTCACAAATAAAAGTACAACAACACTTTTTACCACTCCGAAAGTAAAAAGTATTGAGAAAACTTCTACTGACAATACAATAAAACACATATAATTTGTCAAATACTCTGTTATAATTTCTCCATAATAATTATTCATCTGTAATTTGGCATAGATAAAAGGTTTTAATAAATAACGAATTATAATACAAATAACCGGACAAATAAAAATCCAATTTTTATTCACCAAAGATGTTGTCACACCTTTACTCCATTGTACCGGAATTTCTGTCGGCAGCTTAGAATAAGACAATGTCCCAATAATCAAGCATAGTACGGTAATCGTTGCCCAAGTAAGCATACTTCCCCATATATACAAAAAGCTAACTGAATCCAGTTTGAAAACAGTTTGATTATCTTTCCAATAATCCTGCAACTCTGTTACATATTGTTCTACCTGTAATTTTTCATAACTAATACTTTCTTCACCCAACATTTTTTCGCACATGCGTTTTGCCTTATTCAAATCAGTAATCTGACTATTTAATATTTCATTCTGCCTCTCAAGCGTTTCCTGCAATGTTACTTTTCCAGATATAATGCTTCGTATATCCTCAATAGAAATTCCTAATGTACGCAGATATGCAATCTTCTTTATATTTTCCACATCATTTTCTGAATAATCTCTATAACCATTACTTTCGTTTCTTGAAGGCTCAATGAGTTTTTCCTTTTCATAAAAACGAACATTAGAACGGGATAAACCTGTTCGTTCTTCTACGTCTTTTATTTTCATGTTATGCACTCCTTTCAAGCAACTCTATTTTATCTTAAGAATAAGCTATAAACAAGGTTTACAGTCAAGCATTTATCCAAAATCTCTTCTCTTTTAGTTATAAATCAATTCAGCATTCACAACCTCTCTTGCTCTACTCCAAATATTATTCATTTCTACTACCCAAGCCACCTGATCAGTTGCTTTAAATTGTTCGGTAATACCTTCACTCTCTGCCATCTGCTCTACAATCTTTTCAAAGCTCTTCTATATCAGCCAAATAATCATTCAACCTTCCACTTGTAAGCAGATTCAGATATACACCTCTACGATATTCTTTGTGACCGTAAAGATTCGGTCTTTCTTCTTCAATCCGTAAAGCATCTGCAAATATTCCTGCATTTCTTCACAGAGGAACTTCGGCATTTTGATCACACGATTACTTTTCTTTGTTTTCGGTGTGGTAATCACATCTTCGCCGTGTAATCGCTGATAGGACTACGCTGGTTTACTAAGTATTTTTGTTTATTCAAACTAAACTACAATTATTGTAATACCCGAAACACCCGAAAATCACTTCAAAAAACAAAGGTGCTACTTCCTGACGTCCTTTTCCGTCAGGCAATAGCACCTTTGTCATATTTTATCTTATTTTTACAGATAGGAATATCCCATCAGTGATTCATCCACCGCTTTCGCAGCTTCTCTGCCCTCGCGGATTGCCCATACTACCAGGGACTGGCCTCTGTGCATGTCTCCTGCAGTGAAGACTTTGTCTACTGAGGTCTGATACTGCTCTGGTTTTGTATCTACATTGGTTCTTCCATTGATGGCTACCTTAAATGCGTCTGTTACATATTTCTCACTGCCAAGGAAACCGGCTGCGATAAGAACTACATCTACAGGGATGACTTCTTCGCTTCCTTCTACAGGAACCATCATCATACGTCCTGTCTTTGGATCTTTTTCACTCTTTAATTTTGTGAGTTTTGCCTGGCAGACATTTCCGTTTTTATCTTTGATAAATTCTGTAACAGTAGTCTGGTATACTCGTGGGTCATGTCCGAATACAGCGATAGCTTCTTCCTGACCATAGTCTGTTTTGAGGACTCTCGGCCACTGCGGCCATGGATTGGATGGTGTTCTTTCCACTGGCGGCTTGGGCATCATCTCTAACTGGATCACAGATTTGGCACCCAGACGGATGGAGGTTCCCACACAGTCATTTCCTGTATCACCACCACCGATGACCAGAACATTTTTTCCTTTGGCAAGTTCATATGGAACTTTGGCAAAGTCAGAATCCAACAGCGCTTTTGTTACCTGTCCCAGGAAATCTACTGCGAAATAAATTCCTTTTGCATCCCGTCCCGGAACTTTAATGTCTCGTGGATTGGATGCTCCGCAGGCAAGGATAACGCGGTCGAACTGTTTCAGAAGTTCTTCTGCTTTGATGTCCTTTCCTACGTTTACATTTGTAACGAATTTAACTCCCTCTTCTTCCATAAGATGGATTCTTCTGTCAACAACAGCTTTGTCCAGCTTCATGTTAGGAATACCGTAACGGAGAAGTCCGCCTACACGGTCTTTTCTTTCAAATACAGTTACGCTGTGGCCTCGTCTGTTTAACTGCTGAGCTGCTGCCAGTCCAGACGGACCGCTTCCGATGACTGCGATGGATTTGCCCGTACGCACTTCCGGGATCTGCGGAGTTACCCATCCGTTCTCGTAGGCTGTCTCGATGATCGCACGTTCATTTTCTTTTGTGGAGACCGGTTCTCCGTTTAAGTTACAGGTGCAGGCTGCTTCACAGAGTGCAGGGCAGACACGGGAAGTAAATTCCGGGAAACTGTGTGTCTTGCTCAGTCTTAAGAATGCCTGTTTCCAGTTGCCTGTATAAACCAGATCATTTGTCTCAGGTACAAGGTTGTGCAGAGGGCAGCCGGATGCCATACCGCCGATCATCATACCTGACTGGCAGAATGGGACACCGCATGCCATGCAGCGTGCGCCCTGAAGTTTCTGTTTTTCTTTATTTAATGGGGTCCTGAATTCTTTGAAGTTTGCGATGCGGACCTTTGGCGGCAGAACTTTTGCCGTCTCTCTCTCATATTCTAAAAATCCTGTTGGTTTGCCCATGATTTCCTCCTCTTCGCCACACTTGCTGCGGCAATAATGGTATGGCCCACGCCACCTTTTTATTTATTCTAAAAGATGACGGGGCAACATTGATAAGTTCACACGATATATTCAATTATTATCAATGTTTAGCGCCAATACTTTCATAGAACGCTTCCATCTGTGCCTGCTGACTGTTGAGTCCTTTTTCTTCCAGTTTCGCACTTAAAGTGATCATCTTCTTGTACTCATTCGGAATGAGTTTCTTGAAGTGTGGCAGATAGTAATCAAAGTCAGCGAGAACTTTCGCACCGAGTTTGGAGCCTGTAGCTTCTACATGGGCTTCGATCAGGTCGCGGAGTTCTTTTTTGTCATATTTGTTTTCCACTTTTTCGATGGAAATCATAGCCTTGTTCAGGTTCTTGTAAAGAACATTATCCACATCCAGTACATATGCGATACCGCCGCTCATACCTGCTGCAAAGTTCTTGCCAGTCTTACCAAGTACGACTACGCGGCCGCCTGTCATATATTCACAACCATGCTCTCCTACACCTTCTACAACTGCAGATGCACCGGAGTTACGAACTGCGAAACGCTCGCCTGCAACACCATTGATAAATGCAGTACCACTGGTTGCACCGTAAAGGGCAACATTACCTACAATAATATTCTCTTCTGCTTTGTATGCAGCTTTCTCCGGAACCTTCAGGATCAGTTTACCACCGGAAAGTCCTTTTCCGAAGTAATCATTGCTGTCACCGGTCAGTTCCAGTGTAAGTCCTTTGGGGATAAATGCACCGAAGCTCTGTCCGCCGGCACCGTTGCAGTGTACAGTGATGGTGTCATCTGCAAGTCCGTTTTTATTCTTTCTGGTAATCTCTGCACCAAGGATGGTTCCGAATGTACGGTCAATGTTTGTCAGATTTACAGAAAGCTCTGTTTTCTGACCTTTATTGATTGCATTTGCGCATTTCTTAACCAGAACCTTTTCATCCATGGTCTTTTCCAGTTCGAAGTTATATACGGCTTTCGGGTCAAAAGTAACTTTCTGGTCTTTGCCTGCGAACGGATTGTTCAGGATTGCACTTAAGTCTACTTTGCCCTGATGTGGTTCCTGTACGTTGTCTGTCTGAACAAGGAGATCTGTACGGCCTACCATTTCACTGACTGTACGGAATCCGAGCTTGGACATGTATTCTCTTAATTCCTGTGCGATAAAGCGCATGAAATTCTCTACATATTCCGGTTTACCTTTGAATCTCTTACGAAGTTCAGGGTTCTGTGTTGCCACACCAACCGGGCAGGTATCCAGGTTACATACACGCATCATAACGCATCCCATGGTTACAAGCGGAGCTGTTGCAAAACCAAATTCCTCGGCACCCATTAATGCTGCGATCGCAACGTCACGACCACTCATAAGCTTACCGTCTGTCTCAATGCGGACACGGTTTCTCAGACCATTCTTGAGCAGTGTCTGATGTGTTTCTGCAAGTCCAAGTTCCCATGGAAGTCCTGCATTGTGGATAGAACTTCTCGGAGCTGCACCTGTACCTCCGTCATAACCAGAGATCAGAATAGTTTGTGCACCGGCTTTTGCAACACCTGCTGCAACTGTACCGACACCTGCTTCAGATACCAGTTTGACAGAAATATCTGCATATTTATTTGCATTCTTAAGGTCATAAATTAACTGTGCCAGGTCCTCGATAGAATAGATATCGTGGTGCGGTGGCGGGGAGATCAGGCTGACACCTGGTGTAGAATGACGGGTTTTGGCAATCCATGGATATACCTTCTTTGCAGGAAGATGTCCGCCTTCACCAGGTTTTGCACCCTGTGCCATCTTGATCTGGATTTCTCTTGCAGATACAAGGTAACGGCTGGTTACACCGAAACGTCCGCTGGCAACCTGTTTGATTGCGGAGCATCTGTCATCGCTGCTTCCTGCAGAATCCAGTCTCTCGTCACTTTCACCGCCCTCACCGGTATTGGATTTTCCATGGAGGTGATTCATGGCGATTGCCAGTGTCTCATGTGCTTCCTGTGAAATGGAACCATAGGACATGGCACCTGTCTTAAATCGTTTTACGATATCATCTACGCTCTCCACTTCTTCAAGTGGAACCGGAGTCTCAGCAAACTTAAAGTCCAGAAGTCCTCTTAAGTTTCCGTGGTTTTCTTTATCCACCAGATCTGTGTACTGTTTGAACAGATCGTAGCTTCCAGTCCATGTGGACTGCTGCAGAAGATGAATAGTCTGAGGATTGTAACGATGTTCCTCTCCCTGGCTTCTCATCTTGTGTGCGCCTACGCTGTCCAGAGTCAGGTCTGTAGGAAGTCCTAACGGGTCAAATGCTTCTGAGTGAAGCTTCTCTACATTCTCTTCGATGTCTTCCAGTGTGATTCCGCCTACACGACTGACTGTACCAGTAAAGTATTTCTCGATCACATCTGAGGAAATACCGATTGCCTCGAAGATCTGAGATCCCTGATAAGACTGGATGGTGGAAATACCCATCTTGGAAGCAATCTTTACAATACCGCTGATGACTGCATGATTGTAGTCATCTACTGCTGCATAATAGTCTTTCTCCAGCATATGGCTGTCGATCAGTTCATGAATGGTCTCAAGGGCAAGGTACGGGTTGATGGCACTTGCACCGTAACCAAGTAAGGTTGCAAAGTGATGTACTTCTCTTGGCTCACCGGATTCCAGGATAATTGCAAGGGAGGTACTCTTTTTCGTCTTTACCAGGTGCTGATGAACTGCGGATACTGCCAAAAGTGACGGGATCGGCATATGGTTTTCATCTACTCCTCTGTCTGAAAGAACAAGGATGTTTGCACCCTCGCGGAATGCTTTATCTACTTCTACGAAAAGACGATCAATAGCTCTCTCAAGCTTGGTGCTCTTATAATATAAGGTAGAAACAACTGCTGTCTTGAAGCCCTCATGTTTGAAGCTCTTGATTTTCATCATATCTGTATTTGTCAGGATCGGGTTATTAATCTTTAATACCTGACAGTTTTCCGGTTTCTGCTCCAGCAGGTTTCCGTCTTTACCTACATAAACACTTGTGCTGGTAACGATTTCCTCACGGATTGCATCGATCGGAGGGTTGGTAACCTGTGCGAAGAGCTGTTTGAAATAGTCAAATAATGGTCTGTTCTGTTTAGAAAATACTGCAAGCGGGGTATCCACACCCATAGCTCCGATGCTCTCTGCTCCGTTTAACGCCATGTTTCTGATGGAAGTACGGTACTGCTCATAAGTATAGCCGAATGCTTTCTGCAGACGTGCTCTCTGCTCAGGTGTATATTCTTCTGGTCTTTCGTTAGGAATCTTGATGTCTTTTAACTGTACCAGATGACTGTCCAGCCATTCACCGTATGGCTGCATTTTTGCATAGCCCTCTTTCAGTTCATTGTCATCGATCACTTTTCCCTTTACAGTATCTACAAGAAGCATTTTTCCGGGATGGAGACGCTCTTTTAATACGATCTTCTCTTCCGGAATTGGCAGAACACCTACTTCTGAGGAAAGGATCATATAGCCGTCAGAAGTAATATAATATCTGGATGGACGGAGACCATTTCTGTCAAGGACTGCACCCATAACATCACCATCAGAGAACAGGATAGATGCAGGTCCGTCCCATGGCTCCATCATAGTTGCATAGTACTGATAAAAGTCACGTTTTGCCTGGGAAATGGTGTCATTGTTTGCCCATGGTTCAGGGATTGTGATCATCACTGCAAGAGGCAGCTCCATGCCACTCATTACCAGGAATTCCAGTGTATTGTCAAGCATTGCAGAGTCGGAACCATTTCTGTTTACAACAGGGAGCACTTTATGAAGCTGTCCCTCCAGATATGGTGATTCCATATTTTCTTCTCTTGCAAGCATCTTATCTGCGTTGCCGCGGATGGTGTTGATCTCACCGTTGTGTACCATAAAGCGGTTAGGATGTGCTCTCTCCCAGCTTGGGTTTGTGTTGGTACTGAAGCGGGAATGTACCATGGCGATTGCAGATTCATAATCCGGGCTCTGGAGGTCTTCGAAGAAAGTACGAAGCTGTCCAACCAGGAACATACCTTTGTAAACGATGGTACGGCTGCTCATGGAAACTACATAAGTATTATCATTACTCTGTTCAAACTCACGTCTTGCAATGTAGAGCATACGGTCAAATGGAAGACCTTTTTCCACATCTTCCGGCTTTTTGATAAATGCCTGCATAATACATGGCATACATTCTCTTGCCTTGTGTCCAAGCACTTCCGGGAATACCGGGACCTGACGCCATCCAAGAAGTTCCAGGCCTTCTTTCTCAAGAATGATCTCAAACATCTTCTTTGCCTGTGCGCGTTTGATCTCGTGCTGCGGGAAGAAAAACTGTGCGATGCCATATTCTCTCTCATCGCCAATCTCAAATCCCTCTTTCTTACAGGCTTTCTTGAAAAATTTATGGGAAATCTGGAGAAGGATACCTACACCATCTCCGGTTTTGCCTTCTGCATCCTTACCTGCACGGTGTTCCAGATGTTCTACGATCTTTAATGCATTTGCAACAGTATCGTGGGTTTTCTTGCCTTTGATATTGACAACTGCTCCGATACCACAGTTGTCATGCTCAAATTCAGACCGGTACAGACCTTGCTGTTGCTGCTGTTCTCTCACTTCTTTCATAATCTCCTCATCCTTTCTATTTCTGCTGTTCTTCGCTTATTTTTTATTTCAAGTACACGAATGTGTTTGAGTAATTAATTACCTTTATAATCGACTGCCGCCTGAATAAATCCTCTGAATAAAGGATGTGCATGGTTCGGACGGGATTTGAATTCAGGATGTGCCTGGGTTCCTACATAGAACGGATGCCCTGCAATCTCGATCATTTCTACAATTCGGTTGTCAGGAGAAGTTCCTACAATATTCATTCCCTTCTCCTGAAGTTCTTTACGGAATGCGTTGTTTACTTCATAACGATGTCTGTGGCGCTCATGGATTTCTTTTTTGCCGAAGAGTTCATAGGATTTCGAACCTTCTGCAAGAATACATGGATAACTTCCAAGTCTTAAGGTTCCACCGATATCTTCGATATCTTCCTGATCCGGCATTAATGCAATTACCGGATGCTTTGTCTCCGGATTCAGTTCAATACTGTTTGCATCTTCGTATCCAAGTACATGGCGGGCAAATTCTACGATTGCCATCTGCATTCCCAGACAGATTCCAAGATATGGAATCTTATGTACTCTTGCGTACTGTGCTGCCAGGATCATTCCTTCTGTACCTCTGTTTCCGAAACCACCCGGAACCAGAATACCATCTACATTGTGAAGCTGCTGATCCAGATTCTTCTCTGTCAGTTCTTCGGAATCGATCCAGTCAAGCTCTACTTTGGCTCTGCAGGAAATTCCGCCATGTTTCAGTGCCTCTACTACACTGAGATATGCATCATGAAGCTGTGTATATTTTCCTACAATTGCGATCTTTACTGTTTTATTCGGATTTCTCAGACTTTCTACCATTTCCTCCCAGTCACTTAAATCCGGTTTTCTGTTTTCCAGACGGAGACTTGAAAGAACTACATCTGCAAGCTTCTCTCTTTCCATTGCAAGAGGAGCTTCATATAAATATTCCACATCCAGGTTCTGAAGTACATGTGATACAGGTACGTTGCAGAATAAAGCGATTTTTTCTTTAATGTCCTCTGTCAGCTCATGTTCACTTCTGCACACCAGTACATCCGGCTGGATTCCCATTCCCTGAAGTTCCTTTACGCTTGCCTGTGTAGGTTTTGTTTTCAGTTCTTCAGATGCCTTTAAATAAGGAATTAATGTTACGTGGATCAGGATTGCATTGTCATGTCCCACATTGAGCTGGAACTGACGAATTGCTTCCAGGAACGGTTGGCTTTCAATATCACCGACTGTTCCTCCCACCTCGATAATGGCAATCTTGTTTTCCTCCGGTGATTTGGCGCGGTAGAAACGACTCTTAATCTCATTTGTAATATGAGGAATTACCTGTACGGTACCCCCGCCGAAATCCCCGTGACGTTCTTTCTGAAGAACAGACCAGTAAACCTTACCGGTTGTCACATTGGAATTTTTATCAAGACTCTCATCAATGAATCTCTCATAATGTCCCAGATCCAGGTCTGTCTCTGTACCATCGTCTGTTACAAAAACTTCTCCGTGCTGAATCGGGTTCATGGTTCCGGGGTCGATATTGATATAAGGATCAAACTTCTGCATGGTTACCTGGTATCCTCTCGCTTTCAGAAGACGCCCCAGAGATGCAGCTGTGATTCCCTTTCCAAGACCGGAAACAACTCCTCCTGTAACAAATACGTATTTCACTGCCATTTTGATTTCCTCCTCCATCATCCTTTGTTAATAAAAAAGCGTCAGATGCAGCTATCAGAGGGCACTTGACCCATCTGGTATTCTGCATCTGACGCCTTTGTCAGATCATCATATCTTCTATAATAATATGTTCAATTGGCTTTCTTTAAAAATATGCTATACTATAAAACATTTTTTTTCGTTTGTCAATAATGAATTTCCCGTTTTTAAGCAAAAGTAAATCAAATGTTACTGTTCACACACCACTATCCCGCGAGGTGTTTTGGCATGGATATGCCAAAATCCCGAGACATACGAGCCAAAATTCCATTGCCGCAGGCAATCTGGAATGAATTTTGGCTACGTTACTGTAAACGGAGTGAACAGTAACAATCAAATAAGTTCCTTCTGATAAACTATGAAGCAGTTATATTTTATGGAATTACTCTGAACACAGTCATAATACAGAAAAAACGAATCTGTAGAAGTTCATCTTCCAGACCCGTCTTCTCTGCAATAATTATTCGGTTATAAAAATGCAAAATTTATGCAACTGCAAATTTCTCCAATGTACGATCAAATTCCCGGCTCTCCCCGTGGCAGTCTACTGTCAGTACTCTGGTCAGATCCAGACTAAGTACACCAAGGATTGATTTGGCATCAATTAAAAATCTGTTGTAATAAACATCAATATCAAAATCACATCTGCTTGCAGCATTCACAAATTCCTGCACCTCTTCAGTTGCATTTAACTTGATTTTACTCTGTGACATCGTGATCACCCTTTCTGAAAACATTCTTTGTTTTTTTCTATCAGACGCCCATATTATGTTCCACATTTCAGAATTTGTCAAGTTTTTAAATTTATCCAATTTTTATAAAGCGCAGGGGCTCTATTGTGCATTTTGTTCGTTTATATATGTTTTCACAGCATTATTTTATACATTATGTATGACTTCATCATATATTGGTTTTACCATTATGTGAGATTGATTCCATATATCATCGACAGGTTTCTGCATTTTTTATGAATTTTTGCGACTTAACACTTCACAATATCTGCAAACTCCGCATTTGTATAATCCGGAATCTCCATCGGATAATTTCCATCGAAGCATGCCTTACATAAGGGCAGGCCGCCCGCCATTCCTTCCAGATAATCTGTCTGCATGTAGCCAAGAGAATCTGCTCCGATCATTTTACAGATTTCCTCCGTGCTGTGGCTGGCTGCAATGAGCTGATCATTTGACGGCACATCCGTTCCGAAATAGCATGGATGTAAAAATGGCGGTGAACTGATACGTACGTGCACTTCCTTTGCTCCCACCTCTTTTAACATGTGGATCAGGTTTGCAATGGTTGTTCCACGAACAATAGAATCATCCACCAGAACAATCCTCTTATCTTTTACAACAGATTCCAGCACACTCAGTTTCAGATGAACGCTGGACTCACGTTCTTCCTGAGTCGGTTTGATAAATGTTCTTCCAATATAGCTGTTTTTATAGAACGCAAATGCAAACGGGATTCCTGATGCTTCGGAGTATCCCTTTGCAGCAGGGAGTCCGGACTCTGGTACACCTGTTACAAGATCTGCTTCTACAGGATACGACTTGGCAAGAGATTTACCGCCGCGGATTCTGGCATCATAGACCTTCACCCCATCAATGGTACTGTCAAGTCTTGCAAAATATATATACTCAAACACACAATGCGCGCGTTTTGCAGCAGCAGACGCAAGCTCTTTATTTGACTTCAGTCCGTCTTTTGTGATCGTAAGAATCTCACCCGGCTCAATGTCACGGATAAATTCCGCACTTACAGATGTCAGAGCACAGCTCTCAGAAGCAATAACATAAGCATTTCCTCTTTTACCGAGACACAATGGTTTCAGTCCATATGGGTCGCGGACTGCGATCAGTTTTCTCGGGCTCATAACTACCAGACCATATGCACCTTTGATCTTCTTTGCAGTCTTTAGCACTGCCTCTTCTACTGTTTTAGAATGCACACGTTCTCTTGCGATATGGAACGCAATAACCTCTGAATCTGTAGTTGTATGGAAAATCGCTCCATTCTGGATCAGTTCCCATTTCAGTTCCGGTGTATTAACCAGATTTCCGTTATGTGCAAGGGCAAGAGTTCCCTTTACATAAGACAAAACAAGGGGCTGTGCATTCTCTGCAACAGAAGCTCCTGTTGTGGAATATCTTACATGACCAATACCAATATCTCCCTCATATTTACGGACAACATCCTGTCTGAGAACTTCACTTACAAGTCCCAGATCCTTATGAAACTTCACATTTCCACGCTCTCCCTTAGTATCAGAAACTGCAAGTCCGCAGGATTCCTGTCCTCTGTGCTGCAGGGAAGTCAGTCCATAATATATGGACGGAACTACATTGCCGCCATCCAGATCATAAATTCCAAAGACGCCGCACTCTTCTTTTATTCCAGCCATCTGATTTCCTCCGATCGTATTCTCTTGTCTGACTTTAACTTTACTTTCAAAACCCGCTGACATTGTTTTCTTATGTTTGGCGGGTTCCAAAATCAAATTATAATAATAGAAACAAATTTGTCAACCTATCCTTTTTTTGTCATATCTCAAAAATTTTTTCTGAATTTTTTCAAAAAAAGTGCTTGACATCTGTTTTCATTTCGTTTATAGTACAGCACATAAAGCAAAGGCGCTTTGGAAAGATCTACAGAGATCTCATCCAGGGCGCCTTTTTCGTTTTATAAAACTTTCGTTTCATAGAAAATGTTCGATGAGGAATTTTCTATGAGACGAAAACCGCAGGCAGTCACAATGGTGATCTGCAGCGGCACTACACATATTCAGAAAATATTGCAAACCGAAAGGAGAGTACCTATATGGCACAGAATATCCCTGAACTGTACGGCAGCCTGGTCTTCAACGACAAAGTAATGAGAAGTAAGCTGCCAAAAGACATGTACAAAGCATTAAAGAAAACAATCGAGAGCGGTACACACCTTGAACTTGATGTTGCCAACTCCGTTGCTGTTGCAATGAAAGAATGGGCTACCGAGAACGGCGCCACTCATTATACTCACTGGTTCCAGCCAATGACAAACGTAACTGCAGAGAAACATGACAGTTTCATTTCTCCTACAGGAGATGGTCAGGTGATCATGGATTTCTCAGGTAAAGAACTTGTAAAAGGTGAGCCGGATGCTTCCAGTTTCCCGTCAGGCGGTCTTCGTGCCACATTCGAGGCAAGAGGATATACAGCATGGGATCCGACATCACCGGCATTCATCAAAGACGGAACTCTTTACATTCCTACAGCATTCTGCTCCTACAGCGGAGAAGCTCTTGATAAAAAGACCCCTCTCCTTCGTTCCATGCAGACACTTGATAAAGAAGCTACAAAACTTCTCCATATAATAGGTAATAAAGATGTCAAACACGTAAATACAACTGTAGGTCCTGAACAGGAATACTTCCTGGTAGACAAGGAATTATACAAGCAGAGAAAAGACCTTGTATTCTGCGGACGTACATTGATCGGTGCTCCTGCTCCTAAGGGTCAGGAAATGGAAGATCATTACTTCGGTGCTCTGAAACCTCGTGTCGCAGCTTATATGCATGACCTGGATGTAGAGCTCTGGAAACTTGGTATTCCTGCCAAAACAAAACATAACGAAGTTGCTCCTGCACAGCACGAGCTGGCTCCTGTATTCGATACAACAAACGTTGCGGTTGACCACAACCAGTTAACAATGGAAGTAATGAAGAAAGTTGCCGACAAGCACGGACTTGTATGCCTTCTTCACGAGAAACCATTTGAGGGAATCAACGGAAGTGGTAAACACAACAACTGGTCTATGATTACAGATACCGGTGTAAATATCCTTGATCCGGGAAAAACACCTGCTGAAAATACACAATTCCTGATTTTCCTGACAGCTGTTATCAAAGCAGTTGATGAATACGCAGATGTACTTCGTATTTCTGTAGCAAGTGCAGGAAATGATCACCGTCTTGGTGCAAACGAGGCTCCGCCTGCTGTTGTATCCGTATTCCTCGGTGATGAACTGACAGAAGTATTAAAATCTATCGAAAATGACGAATATTTTGCAGGAAGCCGCGCAGTCCAGATGGATATCGGTGCAAAAGTACTTCCACATTTCGTAAAAGACAATACAGACAGAAACCGTACTTCACCATTCGCATTTACAGGTAACAAATTCGAATTCCGTATGCTTGGTTCCGAAGCTTCTGTTGCAAACCCGAACATTATCTTAAACACTGCTGTTGCTGAGTGTGTTCACCAGTTTGCAGAACAGTTAAAGGATGTACCGGAAGACAAGATGGAGGATGCAATCCACGAACTGATCAAGAAGACAATTATTGATCATAAACGTGTTATCTTTAACGGAAACGGTTATACAGACGAATGGATTGAAGAAGCTACGAAACGTGGTCTCTTTAACCTGAAATCCACACCGGATGCTCTTCCTCAGTGGATCGCAGACAAGAATATTGAACTCTTTACCAAATATCATATCTTCACAAAAGAAGAAATTGAATCCCGTTATGAGATCTGGCTGGAATCCTATTCCAAGATTCTTAACATTGAGTCCAATACTATGGTTGAAATGGTACAGAAGGATTTCCTTCCATCTGTATTCGCATATATCGACAAAGTTGCAGCTACTGCTGTTGCTAAAAAATCAGTTGTTTCAGATGTCAGCACAGCTTCTGAAGGAAAACTGATCAAAGAGCTGTCACAGCTTGCTGATGAGATTTCCACAGGTCTTGAGACCTTAAAAGCAGACACTGCCAAAGCGCTTGCTACAGAAGATCCTCTGGCTAATGCAAAAGCATACCAGACAGTTGTTCTTTCTGATATGGATGAACTCAGAAAGTCTGTAGACGCAGCAGAAACTCTGATTCCGGATGCACTGCTTCCATATCCTACATATGACAAGCTTCTGTTTTCCGTTTAACTAACAGGTAATAACAGGGGAATATCTTTATGAACTCTACTTCATAATTCATTATCGATTTCCTCATCCATTAATCACACGATATTTTGATGTTCCCCTGTTTTACATATAATTTTAAGCTGTATTGCATGCAGTCATGCAAAATGTCTTTTCTATTACATCAGTTATGCAATACACTATAAATATGGATTTTATATTCGCAAAAGCGCGATGAACTGGCTACATTTCCAGGCATTGCGCTTTTTGCATTTTATAAAATAAGAGGAAATTTTTATGAGGGAGGAATATTATTATGGAATTTTCCGCAGTAAACACAATATGGGTGCTGGTCGGCGCCGCACTGGTCTTCTTTATGCAGGCCGGATTCGCAATGGTAGAAACAGGCTTCACACGAGCCAAAAACGCAGGTAACATTATTATGAAAAACCTGATGGACTTCTGTATCGGAACCCCGGTCTTCTGGCTGGTCGGCTTCGGTCTGATGTTTGGTACAGGCAATGGATTTATCGGAAAGATCGGTGGTATTGCCACAGAAGCACACTATGGTTCAGGAATGCTTCCTGACGGAGTTCCTTTCTGGGCATACTTAATCTTCCAGACAGTATTCTGTGCAACATCCGCAACAATTGTTTCCGGTGCAATGGCAGAACGTACCAAGTTCCTTTCCTATTGCGTCTACAGCCTTATGATCAGTCTTGTTGTATATCCGATATCCGGACACTGGATCTGGGGCGGTGGATTTATCAGCCAGATGGGATTCCACGATTTCGCAGGTTCCTGTGCAGTACATATGGTAGGTGGTGTGGCAGCTCTGATCGGTGCTATCATCCTTGGACCTCGTATCGGTAAGTATACAAAGGACGGCAAATCAAAAGCTATCCCGGGACACAACCTTACAGTTGGTGCTTTAGGTGTATTTATCCTCTGGTTCTGCTGGTTCGGATTTAACGGCGCTTCCACAGTCAGCATGGAAGGCGATGCAATCGTAAGTGCAGGTAAAATCTTTGTTACTACTAACCTTGCAGCAGCTGTTGCAACTGTAACTGTTATGATCATCACATGGGTACGTTACAAAAAACCGGATGTTTCCATGTCTCTGAACGGTTCTCTTGCAGGACTTGTAGCAATTACAGCAGGATGCGACACAGTTTCTCCTACATCCGCAGCAATCATCGGTATTGCTTCCGGTTTTATCGTAGTATTTGGTATTGAATTTATTGACAAAGTCCTGAAAATCGATGACCCTGTTGGTGCTGTCGGTGTTCATGGTTTAAACGGTGCTTTCGGTACTCTTGCAGTTGGTCTTTTCTCCGATGGATCAGGCACAGACTGGAAAGAACTTCTTACAGGCGGCGGCTTCCACGGATTTGGTGTTCAGTTCACAGGTATGATCATCACAATCGCATGGGTTGTTGTTACTATGACAATTATCTTCCAGGTAATCAAACATACAATCGGACTTCGTGTTTCAGCTGAAGAAGAGATCGCAGGTCTTGACTCCAAAGAACATGGTCTTGCAAGTGCTTATGACGGTTTCGCAATGGCTGGCATTCCGACTCCTATGGGAACTTCCATAAAAGCTCCTGTTGTCACAGCCAGACCTTCTGCTCCTGCTGAATCAGTTCCTGAACTTCCGAAAGAAGGCGTTCATAAGCTTACAAAAGTTGTTATCATCACCCGTCAGAATAAGCTTGATGAATTTATGCAGGCAATGAACGAGATCGGTGTTACAGGTATCACTATTACGAACGTTCTCGGATGCGGTGTACAGAAAGGTGCTCCATCCTACTATCGTGGTGTTGAGATGGAAATGAATCTTCTTCCTAAGATCAAGATTGAGATTGTTGTCAGTCTCGTACCTGTACAGAAAGTTATTGAAACTGCCAAAGCAGTCCTTCATACAGGCCAGATAGGTGATGGTAAAGTATTTGTATATGATATTGAAAATGTAGTGAAGATCCGTACCGGAGAAGAAGGTTATCTTGCTCTCCAGGATACTAAATAAGCTTTCCACTCATAATAAATATTCTAAAAGGAAGAAAGCCCCGGGGGTATTCCCGGGGCTTCCTTCCTTTAATTTCTGTTTCTGTCATTCTGTTCTTCACGTGGAGACAATCTGGGTAAATTCCAATGATAATGCGCAGCCAGATATCGGATCAGCACCACCACGATTGACGATACCACCATCGCTTCTACATTTCCCACAAACCGGTTCATATATACGCAAACGATCGCGCCAATGATTGATGCACAGGCATAGATATGCTTTACAAAAATATATGGCGGCACACTTGCCATCATATCTCTCAAAAGACCGCCGCCCACTCCTGTGATCGTTCCGAGAAACACAAGAAGAAATGCATTATCCATATGTCCCTGACGGATTCCCGCATTTACTCCTACTACTGTAAAAATCCCCAGTCCCACAGAGTCCAGCACCAGCATAAATTTGTCATAGGTTTCTCTTCTGTGTCCCTCCAAAAGTTCTCTTTTGAAATAAAAAATAAAGAACACAATGCAGGAAGTAAGCACAGACACCAGTGCATACACCGGATTTCTGAATACAGCCGGAGGTATCACTCCCAGAACAATATCCCTGATCATTCCTCCTCCCACTGCTGTTGCCACTCCCAGAACACTGACACCAAAAATATCCATGTTGCGCTCCACTCCCACCATTGCTCCTGAAGCTGCAAACGCCACTGTTCCTGCCATTTCCATAATAAATGTTGCAATTGACTGATAATCCATATATAAATCCTGACTCCTGTTTTCTTTCTATAGTAACTCCTAACAGTATATATAAGTTTTCCCTCTATGGCAATAACCGTTTTACAGATGCTCCTTTAAATAAAGTACCATCCACAGTAAAACGGTCAATCAGCGTAGTCTTTGGATTCTCAATCAGATCGATCAGCTTCTCCGCCGCTATTCTGCCGATCGCAACGGTATCCTGACAAAGCGTAGTCAGTTTTGGTTCCAGTATCTTTGCAATTGTAATACCGTCATATCCCGCAATAGAGATATCCTCCGGAATCCGAAGCCCTCTTTCCCGGATTTCATTGATTCCGCCTATCGCAGCATAATCATCCGGATAAAGAATACAGGTTGGAGGATTGGGAAGATCCAACAGTTCCCCCGTAACCCTTGCAGCACTATCTGCATCTCTGTACGGACATTCTTTAACGTAATCATCTGGTATCTCCACTCCCAGCCGCTGTAAAGTCCGATAAAAACCGGAAAGACGCATTCTGGTAACAGACGTATTATCTCCATGAATATACGCAATACGTCTGTGTCCCTGGTTATAAATATAGGTAACCAGTTCTTCCATTCCCTGACTGTTATTGGAAACAACCGCAATATTTCCGTCAAATACATGGTCGATCGTAACTACCGGAATCTCTGAACGGATCAGTTCCTGCACTTCATCCGCGTAAAAATCCACACAGGCAATGACTACACCATCCACCCCTCTGTAGCGGCAATGTTCATAATAACTCAGTTTCTGTCCGGAAATCCTTCCGCTTGTAAAGGTAATATCGTACCCTCTTTCCTCTGCAGTCCTCTTAAAGCTCTCCAGCACATGATTAAAATAATCATGGGTAAGCCCGCTGGCAGCTTCATCAACAAACATTACTCCGATATTATAGCTTCTTTTAGTCTTCAGTGTTCTTGCTGAAGAATTAGGCAAGTATCCCATTTCTGAAGCCGTTTTCAGAATCAGTTTCCGCGTTTCCTCACTGATATCGGAATAACCGTTCATTGCTTTGCTGACACTGGCCACAGAGACATTACACTTTTTCGCAATCTCTTTCATCGAAACCATAGGTATGCCTCAATCTTTCTTTACTAAAATTTTCGTAAACGTTTTCGTGCATTTATTATATAACTAATCGTATATTTTTTCAAGTTTTTGTTTTTATTTTTTGTGCATCTTTGCTATTTTTCGTATGATTGCACAATTTTCAGTCCTTATATTTCCCTTTTATCACAAATTCAGTTCATCATTTTACCAAAATTTCGCTCTTGTTTTTTGACATTTATTTTTCTGCAAAGCAGTTGATTTTGCCACTATCTTCCGCTATACTAAAGGAAAATAGCAGTAATGCCACGATAACCGTATATTTTATTCTAAACTTATTCGTTTTCGCGTATTTATTTTCTGTATATTCAGAATAATCACTACAAATCATTTATAAAACAGGAGGACTTCTTATGAAATTCGGTTATTTCGATGACAATGCCAAAGAATACGTCATCACTACACCAGACACTCCACTCCCATGGATCAACTATCTGGGTTCTCAGGATTTCTTCTCACTGATTTCCAATACCTGTGGCGGATACAGTTTTTACAAAGACGCCAAACTTCTTCGTATCACCCGTTACCGCTACAATAATATCCCGGTAGATTCAAATGGAAAATATTACTATATCCATGACGGCGAAGAAATCTGGAATCCAGGTTCCATGCCTTCCAAAACACCTCTGGATTCTTATGAATGCCATCATGGAATCGGCTACAGCCGTTTTCTTTCTTCCAAAAATGGATTAAAAGCTAATCTTCTTGCTTTTGTTCCTGTTAACTCAACCTGCGAAATCAACAAACTGACTCTCACAAATACAACTGATACTTCGAAAACTTTTTCCCTTTTCTCTTATGTAGAGTTCTGTCTATGGAACGCAGTTGATGACAGCACAAACTTCCAGAGAAATTTAAGCATCGGAGAAGTCGAACTCGAAGGCAGCACTATTTACCACAAAACCGAATATCGCGAACGCCGCAGACATTACAGTTTCTTCAGCGTAAACAGCCCTGTTGATGGTTTTGATACCAGCAGAGATGTTTTCCTTGGTATGAATAACGGAAACGCTTTCCCTGCTGCCGTAAAAGAAAATAAAGCAAGAAATTCTGTGGCAAGCGGCTGGTACCCTATCGCAAGCCACCAGATTAATATAACACTTTCCGCCGGAGAATCCAAGGACTTTATTTTCATTCTTGGTTACAGCGAGAACCCTCAGGATCAGAAGTTTGTTGCTCCGAACGTAATCCGCAAAGACGGCGCACATAAAATCCTCGAACAGTTCCAGACAACCGAACAGGTTGATGCGGCATTCGCAGAACTGAATGCTTACTGGGATAAACTACTCTCTCGTTATCATGTAGAAAGTAATGACGAACACGTAAACCGTATGGCCAACATCTGGAACCAGTATCAGTGTATGGTCACTTTCAACATGTCACGTTCTGCTTCTTACTACGAATCCGGCACAGGCCGTGGAATGGGATTCCGTGATTCCTGTCAGGATCTTCTTGGTTTCGTACACCTGATCCCGGAACGTGCAAGAGAACGTATCCTGGACATCGCAGCTACTCAGTTCGAAGATGGAAGCGCTTATCATCAGTATCAGCCACTTACCAAGAAGGGTAATCTGGACATCGGAAGTGGATTTAATGATGACCCATTATGGCTGATTGCAGCTGTTTCCGCTTATCTGAAAGAAACAGGTGACTTCTCTATCTTAAATGAGATGGTAGATTTCGATAATCAGAAAGAAAAAGCAGCACCTCTGTACGAGCATCTGCGCCGTTCTTTCGAATATACAGCCACTCATCTCGGACCGCACAAGCTGCCATTGATCGGACGTGCAGACTGGAACGACTGCCTGAACCTTAACTGCTTCTCCACAGAACCGGGAGAATCCTTCCAGACTACAGGACCTTCCGAAGGACCTGTTGCAGAGTCTGTATTTATCGCAGGTATGTTTGTAAAATACGGCAGAGAATTCGCAGAGATCAGCCGTCATATGGGGGACACCACAGCCGCAGACAGAGCCGAAAAAGAAGTCGATGCCATGTATCAGGCAGTTCTGGATGCCGGCTGGGATGGAGAATGGTTTGTACGTGCATATGATGCAGAATCAAAAAAAGTTGGTTCCAAAGAATGCAAGGAAGGTCAGATCTTTATCGAACCGCAGGGCTTCTGCGTTATGGCAGGAATCGGTGTGAAAGAAGGTCTTGCCCAAAAGGCTCTGGATTCTGTCAAAGAGCGTCTGGATACCAAATACGGTATTATGATCCTTCAGCCGGCCTATACCCAGTATTATCTGAACCTTGGAGAAATTTCCTCCTATCCGCCGGGATATAAAGAGAACGCAGGTATCTTCTGTCACAATAATCCATGGGTTTCTATCGCAGAAACCGTCATCGGACGCGGCAACAGAGCTTTTGAGATTTACAAGAAGACCTGCCCGTCCTACATCGAAGATATCAGCGAAATCCACTGTACGGAACCATATGTATATTCTCAGATGGTTGCAGGCGCTGACGCAGTTTTCCATGGTCAGGCAAAGAACAGCTGGCTGACAGGTACTGCAGCATGGACTTTCTGGAACCTGTCTCAGGCTATCCTGGGTGTTCAGCCATCCTACGACGGACTGTGTATCAATCCATGTATCCCGGAAGGATTTGGTGATTTCACACTTACCAGAACATTCCGCGATGCTGTTTACCACATCGAAGTCAAGAACCCGGATAACGTTCAGAAGGGTGTTAAGAAAGTGGTTGTAGACGGCAAAGAATATGAAGGCTGCCTGATTCCATTTGAAGAAGGCAAGAGGGAATATCATGTAACTGTTTGTATGGGATAATAGTTCAATTATTTTTATGTGCCCTTATCCTGAACATTTCTTATCTTCGCATATTTACTTTATGATATAGTGAATTAAAGATATAACCGAGTCTACATATACTGCCCGAGACTTATAGCAATCCTCTAAAATAATGCATCTTAATCCAGCCCATCAGAGTGTGAAATCCTGCGTCAGATATCTTTGCCGTGCGTCAGCACGCCTGCAGATATCTTCCTTGTCTTTCGCACTCTGCTGAACTGTCTTAAATGCATTATTTACGAGGATTGCTATAGAATGGTTAAGAAAAGATTTGGAAAAATTACAATAAAAAGGGAGCTACTCAATTAAGAATAGCTCCCTCATTTTTATCACTTTTTACTACTCTGTTTGGACACGATAAATGCTTATTTTAAGCCATTTATTAGAATTTACCAGCTTTAGCAGCTTCCTCAATGGAAACAGCTACTGCAACTGTCATACCAACCATCGGGTTGTTACCAGCGCCGATGAGACCCATCATCTCTACGTGAGCCGGTACAGAAGAAGAACCAGCGAACTGTGCATCAGAGTGCATACGTCCTAATGTATCTGTCATACCGTAGGAAGCTGGACCTGCTGCCATGTTGTCTGGGTGAAGTGTACGTCCTGTACCACCACCGGAAGCAACTGAGAAGTATTTCTTACCTGCTTCAAGACGTTCTTTCTTGTATGTACCTGCAACCGGATGCTGGAAACGTGTCGGGTTTGTGGAGTTACCTGTGATAGAAACGTCAACGTCTTCTTTCCACATGATAGCAACACCTTCCGGAACGCTGTTAGCGCCGTAGCAGTTAACTTTTGCACGAAGTCCTTCGGAGTATGCTTTTCTGAATACTTCTTTAACTTCGTTCTTGTATGGATCGTATTCTGTCTCTACATATGTAAAGCCATTGATACGGGAGATGATCTGAGCAGCATCTTTTCCAAGGCCGTTCAGGATAACACGTAATGGTTTCTGACGAACTTTGTTAGCTTTCTCAGCGATACCGATAGCACCTTCAGCTGCTGCGAAGGACTCATGTCCAGCCAGGAAGCAGAAGCACTCTGTTTCTTCTTCAAGAAGCATCTTGCCAAGGTTACCATGTCCAAGACCTACTTTACGTGTATCAGCAACGGATCCAGGAATACAGAATGCCTGAAGTCCTTCACCGATAGCTGCTGCTGCATCTGCTGCTTTCTTGCATCCTTTTTTGATTGCGATTGCAGCACCTACTGTGTATGCCCAGCAAGCGTTCTCAAAACAGATCGGCTGAATGCCTTTGATCTGATCGTATACATTAAGACCTGCGTCTTTTGTGATTTTCTCAGCTTCTTCGATAGAAGCAATGCCATAGCTGTTTAAAACAGAATTGATCTTGTCAATTCGTCTCTCATATGATTCAAATAAAGCCATTTCCTGTTACCTCCTAAATTATTCTTTTCTTGGGTCGATAATTTTAACAGCGTCTGCAACACGGCCATACTGACCTTTTGCTTTTTCCCATGCAGTATTCGGGTCATCGCCTTTTTTGATGAAATCAGTCATTTTTCCAAGGCTTACGAACTGATATCCGATGATCTCATCATCTGCATCAAGAGCAATACCTGTTACATAACCTTCTGCCATTTCAAGGTAACGAGGTCCTTTTTTCAGAGTTCCATACATTGTACCAACCTGAGAACGAAGTCCTTTACCAAGGTCTTCAAGTCCAGCACCTACTGGAAGTCCTTCTTCTGAGAATGCAGACTGTGTACGTCCATAAACGATCTGAAGGAAGAGTTCTCTCATAGCTGTATTAATCGCATCACAAACTAAGTCAGTGTTCAGTGCCTCCATAACAGTAAGACCCGGAAGGATCTCAGAAAGTTTCCCGTGTCAAAACTTTCTCCGGTACATCTTGATTTAATATCAAACAATACAAGGGCAATTGCCTCTTTCATTCTTCTGCTGTTTGAAGCGGGAAACTTTCGATGGATTTTTAACGCATTACTTTCCACCGGCAAAAGAAGCATACTGTAAGTTTCCTCATCACCTTTTCTGATTTTTCCAAACTCTTTTTCCATTTGAGAGTATATTTTTTCAAACTGATATAACTGCATTTTTCTTCTCTCTTCCTTTAGTTTTTATCCTCATTTTTTTCAAAAAACACTTGACAGGATAAGCAATATATGTTGTGTAAGCCTTGAATATAAACACATTTCAAGGAGGCACCCTATGACTCAAAACTTTTTAGCTGACTTAAAAACAACACTCGAAAACTGCATTGCTGAACTGGATGAACTTCATTTCATGTTCTGCCAAAACCCGGAAGCTGATTTCACAGGAAATCGTAAACTTTCTTTCCATGATTATATTCAATTTATGGTTCAAATGCAGAGTAAATCTGTTTCAAATGAAATCCTGGATTTCTTTGAGCATTCACTTGCAGCCCCTGCAAAATCTTCTTTTACCCAGCAGCATTTCAAACTCCAACCGGAAGGATGGAGCTTTCTGTTCCATATTTTTGTGGAACAGTGCAGGGAACTTTCTGATCAGCCCTATCACGGCTATCGCCTTTTAGCATGTGATGGTTCCGATGTCAATATAGCACGAGACCCAGAGGATGAAAGAACTTTTATCCATGAAGGCGAAAAGGGTTACAATGCGATTCACGTCAATGCTCTTTACGATATCATGAACCATACTTACTGTGATTTTCTGGTTCAGGGAAAAAAGAAGCTTCATGAACGTGCTGCACTGAATACCATAACTGACCGTTATCCCGATTCTGTGCCGGCAATTTTAATGGCAGACCGGGGATATGAAAGCTTCAATGTCTTTGCTCATCTTATTCAAAAGAATATGAAATTCATTATTCGCATGAAAGACATCAACAGTAACGGCATTCTTTCCGCTTATGATCTACCTGACAGTCAGTTCGATACCCATATAAAAACCACTCTTACCAGACGCCATACAAAAGAAACTCTTGGGGATCCCAATACGTATACCATTCTTCAGCAGACTACCGATCTGGATTTCCTGGATGAAAACTGTACATATTATGATATCGAATTCCGTATTGTTCGTATTCTTCTTGATAATGGGACCTACATCTGCATTGCCACAAATCTTTCGGAAGAAGACTTCCCCTTAGAAGAGATTAAAAAGCTTTACAGAATGCGCTGGAGCGAGGAAACAAGCTTTCGTGAGCTGAAATACACCATAGGTCTTGTTAACTGGCATAGCAGCAAGTATGACGGGATCCTTCAGGAACTCAATGCCCGGATGATACTATATAACTTCTGCGAATTTGTGACAGCTCAGGCCGTTGTGAGAACACGAGATAACACAAAGCATATCTACAAAATAAATTTCGCCACCGCAGTCAACATATGCAGAGCATATTTAAAACATAGCAGTGACGAAATTGAGACCATGCTTCTCATACAAAAGCACCTGACACCAGTCAGGAGCAACCGTAAATATCCTATCCGCCTCCGTCCAAAGAGAAATAGGGATTTCATGTATCGAGCGGCTTAAATATCATCACTATTATACTTCTTTTTCAGACAGATCTGCAATCTGTCTTTTTGGTATACGAAATTGTATTTTATGTTCTTCACAGGTAGTCATCTGGGGGGGCAGACAGGACTTCCCATTGAACATAATATTTCTTAACTGAACCATGTTTTCTAAAGTCAAATAACGTGATATACTGTTTTTATCAGACGAAATGCTTATCTAAATGACATTGATAAAAATATATGTATGATAAATTTATACATATCTTTTTCAGTTTCCTTTTATTCCGCAGCAGATTCTGCTTAATTGCCCCTTCTGACATCTTATGTCTGGCGGCAATATTTTTAATGGATTCCATTACCCAATATCTCTGGACAAAATATCCCTGTCCCTGTCAGATAAACCGCCCAGGAAACGATTGATGATTTCTATCAGTTCCTCAGCTTCCATATGTTCATCTAAAATATGCGTTCTAGCGGTATTTAAACTTTCTACCTCTTCCGTTATGTTTGCAATATGCATATCCATCCGTTTTGCCGCATGCTTTTTTCTTAACATATCAATTGCGAATCCTCTTGTAATTTTTCCTAAGAAAGCTACCAGTTTTGGCGGCCTTTGGGGTGGGATATACCGCCATGCCGCAAACCATGTATCATTTACACACTCCTCGGAATCTTCCCTATTCATAAGAATCTTCCACGCAATAGAATAACAAGTGGAATTATACTTTTTATCAACTAATTGTATTGCATTTTCATCTCTTCTCCAGAACAAGTCTATAATATAAGTATCTTCCATACAGCTTTCTCCGATTTCGTACTTTCAAACATCCTGTGCAAATATCATAACAAAAAAGGCTCTCATAATAAACATCGTATTTCTTATGCTTTGGTTACGCTTTCTCTTCAAATTTCTGTTTCATGCTCTTATCTTCATCTACAATTCGTAGTATTCCCCCAATGGTGCAGAAACTTATTTTCGTTCTATATTCAAAAATTTCTGCCAAAGTGAGCTGTTTATATGTTATCATGTAGGTATATCTCCTTTAGGTGGATTGGTTAATTAGTTTCTAGTCAATTCTATTTTACCATAAACCTTGAGGAGATATTTTATTTTAACGACAAAAAACACCGTATTTATGCAGTGTTTGGCGTTTCGCAAACGCCTATACGTATTCACTAAATGAAAGGAGACAAATATATGCAAGCAAAATCAAAAAACCTAATTATTGGGTGCATTGCTACAATGGCCATCGTTGCAACTATTTCAACTGTGCATGGACATGTCTGTTTGGATAAACCCTTCACTTCTCATGAACATACCTGGGAAATTATTGAAATCAAAGAGGGAAAGGAATATATTTCTTGTCCGTGCGGCTGTATGGAAACACGAGATCACAATCACAAGTGAAATATCGCACGCATTGAAGGGAATACTCTATTTTTTGTTGTGACTGTGGATGCAATGAGAGTTGTGACCTTAGTATGTTTGAGGAAGTGTCAGTTTGACACTTCTCAGGCTTACTGAAGTGGAAACCCTCGGTATGAGGACAGCCTATTTTGCTGTACTACATAGACGGTTCCGTGATATAGTGTTTCAGCCTAACCCCGGTATCCCTGCAGATTGTCGCATGTTTTCAGTTTCCTATTATGTAATCAATCCGTCTTTTTTGTCCGTTCTGTTTTTTCTTCTGCTGTCTGGCAGCTCTCTTTCTGTTTTTCAGGTTTTGTGAAGTCAACTTTACAGAATTTACTTTTCTCTTTCTCAAACCAATTTAAACTTTTCTAAACAAGGGGCCGTTGTCTGTTTCTTTTTATTTTACCCTGATTCTTCTTCCCCAGGATACCCAGTCTCCGTAAGCTTTCCTTCCGTTAATTTTGGCCCATGGGCGGACTCTCAGAGTATAGGTTCCGGGCTTCACGCCTGTAATCCTTGTATAGGTTGTCCGATTGTTCCGTTTATATACGGTGGTTCCGCCTGTAGATCTCAGTTCCATATCTGCTCTTGCAAATCCTTTTGGTACGCCAACTGTTACAGACACAGCTCCTTTACTTGTTTTTACAGTTTTAATCTTCACCCTCTCTGTGGGAATTCCGTTCTTTACTACTACTTTTACTGGATAACTCCATGCCCCAAACCTTTTCCCGGACACATTTCCATCATAATAATCCCTGTTGTACGCATGGATTCCCAGATAATACGTGCCGTTTTTTACATTTGTGAAGGTGATGGTCTTTGCATCCTGATTCTTCGCCACCTTCACATAATTCTCAGGTCTGTCAACCCAGCTTTTCTTTGTCAGAACCGCATCGAAACCTTCGCTGTTTGCGCAGTCATAAGCCGCTGCCTTAATAGTTGACCCCTGTACTTTCACATCTTTTATCGTTGCTCCTTCCGGATAAGGCGGTGCAATATGAGGACAATTCTGGGAAATTATATAAGATAATTCTATTCCTCCTGTGATGGAAACCTTAAAAATATCAGTAGCTACCTGTTCTTCCTTTTTCGGACGAAGATAAACCGTTGTACCTTCTCCGGGCATAATAACCCCCGTTTCATAATCATCAAGGTACGCCCAGAAATGTTCCGTATTCTCAAAATCAACCGTAACAGGATTTTTTCCATTGTTATATATCCATATACTGCGTTTTGGACACATAAACATATCCGGATCCGGATCTGTATTATCCCACCAGTCGTATTCTTCAGGGGTAATTGTGAGAAATCTCGTACCGCTATTCGGTCTGCAGTTCACCTCATAATCCTGATCAGATGCGCCGCGAATAAGAACCCGTATCCTACACTTCGCCTGAATGCCTTCTTCTGTTTCCATGACAAAGGTTTCTTCATGAATTCCCGGAGAAAGATTTTTCTTTACATAAATATCCGCTGCAACAGCTTCTCCGGGCTTAACCTTATTCCCAACTTCCATTGGAAACCTTCCCTGAAACGGATAATCAAACGGCTCAAGTGTAAAATCATTCAATTCTGAGATAGATTTGATATGCCAAGCCTCTGTGCCTGTATTTTTTATCTCCAGCCTTTCCCACCCCCAACCACTGCCGTTTACTCCAGTCTGTCCCAAATCAAGGATTTCACTAGAAACTGTCGCCTCATATTTCTCATATCTCATTTCACTGTCTGAATCCACAGTATCCTCGAAAATAGCTGAAGCTTCCGATACATCGCCTTCCTGCTCTGTGGTTTCCGAAATAAATGTTTCCTCTCCAGCAGAAAAATCGGCTGCCAATACCGGCTGACCGGTAACGATCACAGCAGAAAGAAACAGCGATAAAAATGTTTTGCCTCTCCTTCTCATAATACTTTGCCTTCTTTCCATCATTATACCTCGTTATCATGTTACGTTTATGTTAAAAATTGTATCATATATGTAATATTTTTTCAACAATCTTTTTTTATTTAACATATTTAACTATGCAGAAAAAGCGGCTTGAAAAGCCGCTTTTTTCTACCTTTGCAGGAACCCAATCTCTGTAAAGATAAGTTTCGTTATTTAAATTCAATGGAAGAAAATCTGTAGATGTAGTCTTCCCCCGGATGTTTACCATTATCGCCCGCAATCGGACTGTTCGCATTAACCGACACAATCATATTGTTTGTATTTCTGTCAATCGCTACGGATTCCATTTCAAAACTAAAGAACTTTGATTCATCCAGTTCATTGTTAAAGGCAAAATCCGGAATTAAAACAGGATATTTCTTGCCATCTTTAAATTTCATTGTTTTAGTTCTGCTCATATCAATGTGTAGTACCCTGCTTCCACTGGTTTGCACATCACCATTAGGAAAATATTCCAGTTTTTTCGTCGTAACAATAAATAATCCGTATTTGTCACTGTAATTGATTCCCTGAAGCACTTCATAACCGGTATTCATAAAATATTTTGTTTGATCAACCACAACTTTTCCTGCTGAGAAGTGTACAATACACAGTTTATATATTTTTTTATCTTCTTCACCCTCTGCACCGGTTTCGGTAAGAAGAATAAACTGATTGCCTTTGTAATGGCTGATTGCGTTTGTCCGGTTTTCCCAGGTATACCTATTATAGGGCCATTCTTCAGATGTACTGCCCATAGTAAGCTTCACAACCGAATATTCACCTTTTCCATTAGGTTCCGCACAGGTAACATACAATTCATGATTGTATATATCCATTCCATTGGCATGATACAGACATCTCTTCTCTCCCGGTTTAACCTTATTCACCAGTCTTTTTACGCCCTTCGTACCGCTTGTGTAATCCTCAAATTCCCAAATGGCTGCTGCGCACTTACTCGGTTCTTTATATTCTCCATTTGTACCGGCTTTTATACCATACAACTTTTGAGTTCTGTCATCCCCATCAAATGCTAACGCGCCAAAATTTGTCGTTTTAATATTTCCTATTTCCTTATTGTCTACTTTCATTCCCTTGGCAAGAGCGCAGTTAAAACTATAAGTACCTTTTTCATAAGTAATTCCATTCAGGACAGAAAAACGGTCCTCTGCTTTCCCGGTTCCTGTAATTACATTTGCAGCCAGTACAAGATGACCTGCTTTCATACAAATAGATTCCAGATTATACTGCTTATACCCTTTCATCTCAACATTAATAACTCCGTCTGGAATATATGAATTCACATTACTTCTGTAATCCACATGTACAATTCTGTTTCTTCCGGCAGACAATTCATCATTTGTCAGAATAAACAGACCGTAGTCTAAATGGTAATAAATATCCTGGATACGGCTTGTATATCCATATCCTCTGTTTGTAACCTTAAATTCATGAACTACTTCATAACTATTAGAACTCTCCAATCTCAGTTTTTTTACAATCAGAGTATCGTTATCTGCATCGTTGGAGCCTCGTGCAAGAATGAAAAATTCATTTGCCGCACCTGTATGTGCAATTCCAAGCGCTCCATACTGAAATTCACTTACAATATCAAACTCCTTAATAACATTACCGGCAGTATCCATTTTTACAATCTTTGTAGTATTTCCATATCCCGCTGTATCTTCAGCAAGCATAAATAATTCTGTGCCGATTTTGCTAAGCCCTAATGCAAAATATCCCAAACCGGTTTTAACTGCCACAGCCTGTGCATCTGCGTTTGAATAATCCGGTGTTTTATATAAGGTTGTTACCTTTCCGCTTGTTTTCACACTGTACATAGTGTCTCCGCTGATTGTAATTCCCGCTACATTCGTCGCAGCTCCTGCATCCACAATTTTTGCTCCTGCTGTAGGTGTCGCTGAAATAACAAGTGTTTTTCCATTAAATGTTCCTGGCATATAAAATATCCTCCTTCTGTTTTTTGCAGACCCTTATAGTTTTATTGGTCTGTTTCATAAGCGCTTACATAAAATAAAAACCCGTTTTCTCTATTTTCGGAAACTACTTTTTATATTTTTTTATTGATTTCTTTTGTATCTGCCATAATGTACTCTTTTACCTCTGTAATATCCCTCTCGATAACACTTAATACATTAAATTTTTCTGTTAATGCTGACAGTAATTCCTGATACTGTTTTTCCCGCTCTTCCTGTCTTGCCGAAAATCTTTCATTTGATTTCACAATGTAGATCAAAAGAAATACTGCCAATATCCCTTGAGATAATGCAGCATCCGCTGGGCGTTTTAACAAGGTCGTTGCCGCACTGCACCTTCGTTCCGAACATCGGCCGCACGATCCCCGAACAACATTCATTACGATGGCGAAAAAAGCGGGCGTAGATGAGTACGTTGTGAAACGTCTTGCCGGTCACAAGATCACAGACGTAACCGAGGCGGTCTATACAATCCGTGATATTGAGTGACTCAGAGATGAGATAGAAAAAATGCCGTAACCCTTGTGGTTGCGGCATTTCTTTTCCTGTGATCGGCTCTTCTTTTTGTTTCCTTCGCTCTGTTGCCTACTTGTTACCTACCTGTTTGCCTATCTTGCCATTTTCAAGGCTTCTCACCGTGTCTCAAATTACTTTCTCATTTTTTGATCTAAACTAAGAAAAGTACCGCAGCCCTTGGAACTACGGTACTTTCTAGGTTTGTTGACTCTTTGATTAAAAAGGTTTGATTAGAACTTTCCAGCCTTAGCAGCTTCCTCAATGGAAACAGCTACTGCAACTGTCATACCAACCATCGGGTTGTTACCAGCGCCGATGAGACCCATCATCTCTACGTGAGCCGGTACAGAAGAAGAACCAGCGAACTGTGCATCAGAGTGCATACGTCCTAATGTATCTGTCATACCGTAGGAAGCTGGACCTGCTGCCATGTTGTCTGGGTGAAGTGTACGTCCTGTACCACCACCGGAAGCAACTGAGAAGTATTTCTTACCTGCTTCAAGACGTTCTTTCTTGTATGTACCTGCAACCGGATGCTGGAAACGTGTCGGGTTTGTGGAGTTACCTGTGATAGAAACGTCAACGTCTTCTTTCCACATGATAGCAACACCTTCCGGAACGCTGTTAGCGCCGTAGCAGTTAACTTTTGCACGAAGTCCTTCGGAGTATGCTTTTCTGAATACTTCTTTAACTTCGTTCTTGTATGGATCGTATTCTGTCTCTACATATGTAAAGCCATTGATACGGGAGATGATCTGAGCAGCATCTTTTCCAAGGCCGTTCAGGATAACACGTAATGGTTTCTGACGAACTTTGTTAGCTTTCTCAGCGATACCGATAGCACCTTCAGCTGCTGCGAAGGACTCATGTCCAGCCAGGAAGCAGAAGCACTCTGTTTCTTCTTCAAGAAGCATCTTGCCAAGGTTACCATGTCCAAGACCTACTTTACGTGTATCAGCAACGGATCCAGGAATACAGAATGCCTGAAGTCCTTCACCGATAGCTGCTGCTGCATCTGCTGCTTTCTTGCATCCTTTTTTGATTGCGATTGCAGCACCTACTGTGTATGCCCAGCAAGCGTTCTCAAAACAGATCGGCTGAATGCCTTTGATCTGATCGTATACATTAAGACCTGCGTCTTTTGTGATTTTCTCAGCTTCTTCGATAGAAGCAATGCCATAGCTGTTTAAAACAGAATTGATCTTGTCAATTCGTCTCTCATATGATTCAAATAAAGCCATTTCCTGTTACCTCCTAAATTATTCTTTTCTTGGGTCGATAATTTTAACAGCGTCTGCAACACGGCCATACTGACCTTTTGCTTTTTCCCATGCAGTATTCGGGTCATCGCCTTTTTTGATGAAATCAGTCATTTTTCCAAGGCTTACGAACTGATATCCGATGATCTCATCATCTGCATCAAGAGCAATACCTGTTACATAACCTTCTGCCATTTCAAGGTAACGAGGTCCTTTTTTCAGAGTTCCATACATTGTACCAACCTGAGAACGAAGTCCTTTACCAAGGTCTTCAAGTCCAGCACCTACTGGAAGTCCTTCTTCTGAGAATGCAGACTGTGTACGTCCATAAACGATCTGAAGGAAGAGTTCTCTCATAGCTGTATTAATCGCATCACAAACTAAGTCAGTGTTCA
>ERZ773118.585-NODE-585-length-36432-cov-126.914_pt1 | contig 36432 bp, 33 predicted proteins | sample MGYA00580562_ERZ773118 | MGnify/ENA primary metagenome ERZ773118 (study PRJEB29015, sample SAMEA2737878) | human gut metagenome | biome: human gut; feature: human-associated habitat; material: faeces | place: China | collected 2012 ... | reverse complement strand
AACGCTGAAAGTACTTGGTTGGAGACGACCTGGGAGGATAGGAACTTGCCAAGCTTAAAATAATGAATAATTAAATATTGATATATTGCTTAGTGAAAATCGCTACAGGGGTACACCTAGTTACATTCCGAACCTAGAAGTTAAGCCTGTAAACGCTGAAAGTACTTGGTTGGAGACGACCTGGGAGGATAGGAATTTGCTAAGCTTTTTTTTATTTTTTGAAAAAAAGTTTATTTTTATGATAAAATAGATAAAATATACTAAATTAATGGAGGATAAAAATGAGTTTAAGTTATGAAAATTATTTACAATTAGAAAAGTACATAAATAGTTTTGACAATAAGAGAGGATCACTTATAATTATCTTGCATAAAGCACAAGAAATATTTGGATATATTCCAGATGAGGTACAGGAGTTTATAGGTGAATGTATTGGGGTAGAAAAAGAAAAAATATCGGAAATAGTTAATTTCTATAGTTTTTTTAGTAGAAAACCAAATGGAAAATATGAAATTTTAGTTTGTTTAGGGGTAAAATGCAAGAAAAAAGGTGGACTAGAGATTTTAAGAGAGTTAGAAAAAGAGTTAAATATAAAAGACGGAGAAGTGACACCAGATGGACTTTTTAGATTAAAATCTGTAAATTGTCTTGGAGCATGCGGAAGTGCACCTGTAGTTGTTGTTGGACAAAGTCTTATAGTGGAGGCAAACGTGACAAAAATTAAAGAAATTTTACACAAATACAAAAAATAAAAATAAAGTTTTAAGTTCCTATAATTGCTAGCTTGAAGACAAAAAAATCAATTAAAAAACATAATCTCCTCATATTTTTTATTGACATATAAAAACCTTAGGTGTATAATCATTCTCAACAGTTTTAAAAAATGCTAATACTATACTAAAAATTTAGTATTGTTTTTAGTATGCATTATACTATATAAGGCTGTGAGGGGGAAATTATGAAAAAATATTTATTGATGTTTTTTATGTTTGTTTTTTCATTGTTTAGTTTTGCTGCAAATCCGGATTATCACATTGGTGTGGTAAGTGGTACCGTATCTCAATCAGAGGACAGTTTAAGAGGAGCAGAAACATTAACTAAAATGTATGGATCAACAGAAAATGGCGGAATGGTGACACATGTTACTTATCCAGATAACTTTATGCAAGAGATGGAGACAACAATATCTCAAATAGTTGCACTAGCAGATGACCCAAAAATGAAGGCCATCATACTAGTAGAAGCTGTTCCAGGAACAGTAGAAGCTTTTAGAAGAATAAGAGCTGCAAGACCAGATATAATATTAATAGCAAACTCTCCACATGAAGATCCTGATATTATAGGAGAAGCTGCAGATTTAGTAACAAATCCTGACAATGTGGCAAGAGGTTACTTAATTGTTAAAGCGGCTAAAAAAATGGGAGCAGACAAATTTATGCATATATCTTTCCCAAGACATCTTAGCTATGAGTTATTGTCAAGAAGAAGAAATGTTATGGCAGAAACTGCTAAAGATTTGGGAATGGAATTTATAGATGTATCAGCACCAGATCCAGTAAGTGATGTTGGAGTTGCAGGAGCACAACAATACATACTAGAACAAGTACCAAACTGGCTAAAAAAATATGGTAATAATATAGCATTCTTTGCTACAAATGATGCACATACAGAACCTTTATTAAAAAGAATTTCCGAAGATGGTGGATACTTTGTAGAAGCAGATTTACCTTCACCTACAATGGGATACCCAGGAGCTTTAGGAATTAAATTCACTGAAGATGAAAAAGGAAATTGGCCAAAGATTTTAAAGAAAGTAGAAGATACAGTAGTTGCAAAAGGAGCTGCTGGAAGAATGGGAACTTGGGCATACTCATATAACTTTATTTCAGCAATTGCACTTGGAGATCATGTAAGAAAAGTAATAGAAAATGGAGAAGATGTAACAGACTTCGATTCTATAGTTGAATCTTACAACAAATTTACACCAGGAGCAAAATGGAGTGGAAGTAATTATACTGATGTAAATGGAGTAGAAAAAGATAACTTCTATTTACTATACCAAGATACTTATGTTCTTGGAAAAGGATACTTAAATATGACAGATGAAAAAGTTCCAGAAAAATATTTTAAAATCAAGTAGTGAAGTGAGGGGAAAAGTTCTCCCCTCCTTTTTCTTAAATAAGGGGTGGAATTATTGAAAGAAGTATTATTAAAAATTGAAAATCTTTCAAAAACATTCGGTGAAAATGTTGTGCTAAAAGATATTAATCTTGAAGTAAAACCAGGAGAGATTGTTGGACTAGTTGGTGAGAATGGTGCCGGAAAATCAACACTTATGAAGTGTATATTCGGTATGCCTGTGATCCTTGAAACAGGAGGTTTTGGAGGAAAAATCTATTTTGATGGAAACGAAGCGAACTTCAAATCACCCTTTGATGCCTTAGCAGCTGGAATAGGAATGGTACATCAGGAGTTTTCACTGATTCCTGGATTTAAAGCATCGGAAAATGTAGTTTTAAATAGAGAATCAACAGTAAAAAGTTTTTTAGAAGGATTTTTCGGATCAAGAATTAAAGCAATAGATAAAAAACATGTAGAATCACGTGCTAATGATGCACTTTCTACATTAGGTGTAGATATAGATGTAAATACAGTAGTAACTGAAATGCCAGTTGCACACAAACAATTTACAGAAATAGCAAGAGAAATAGAAAGAGAAAATACTAAACTTTTAGTACTAGATGAACCTACTGCTGTATTAACAGAAGAAGAAGCTAAGATGCTTTTAGATACAATGAAGGCGCTATCTAAAAAAGGAATAGCAATGCTTTTTATAACACATAGATTAGATGAGATTATGTCTGTATGTGATAAAGTTGTAGTATTAAGAGATGGTACATTAATCAACTCTGCAGCAACACAAGATACAAATGTAAATCAGGTTACAGAGTGGATGATTGGAAGAAAAATAGAAAACTCAAGTGCCGTTAAAGAGATCAAAGAACAAGCTGTAGAAACAATTATTTCAATTAAAAATTTATGGGTTGACATGCCAGGAGAAAGTGTAAAAAACTTGTCACTGGATATAAAAAAAGGCGAGATTTTAGGACTTGGGGGTATGGCTGGTCAAGGAAAAATAGGGATAGCAAATGGAATAATGGGGCTTTATGATGCAAAAGGAAAAGTGGAATTTAAAGGTGAGGAAATAAAACTTAATGATCCTGCCGATCCATTAAAAAAAGGTCTGTTTTTTGTCTCTGAAGATAGAAAAGGAGTGGGGCTTCTTTTAGAGAGTTCAATAGAAGATAATATTGCTTACCCGGCTATACAAATAAAAGGTGAATTTTTCAAAAAGAGATTTGGAATTTTTAATCTAGTAGATACCGATGCAGTCAGAGAAAATGCCAAGGAATATGTAGAAAAACTTGAAATTAGATGTACTAGTGAAAAGCAAAAAGCTCAAGAACTAAGTGGAGGAAATCAACAAAAAGTTTGTCTAGCTAAAGCTTTTACAATGAATCCAGAAGTTTTATTTGTATCTGAACCCACAAGAGGAATAGATGTTGGAGCTAAGAAATTAGTTTTAGATACGTTGAAAAGATACAATAGGGAAAAAGGTACAACTATAATAATTACATCATCAGAAATAGAAGAATTAAGAAGTGTTTGTGATAGAATAGCAATAATAACTGAGGGGAAAGTAGAAGGAATTTTGCCACCTACTGCAGATGTACTTGAATTTGGTAAGATGATGATGGGTGTTAAGGAGGCAAAAGATGACTGATATTGGAAAATTTATTAGAAATGTAGGTTGGCCAAGAATAATCATAGCTTTATTCCTTTTATCAATGTATGTTGTATCTCCTTTTATAGGAATTGATTTAAAATCAGCACTTGGAGATACTATAGTTAGATTTGGAATGAATGCTGTGTTAGTTTTATCACTTGTTCCAATGATACAATCAGGAACTGGACTAAATTTTGGTATGCCACTTGGTGTAGAAGCAGGACTTTTAGGTGCAGTTATAAGTATAGAATTGGGATTACATGGAATATTTGGTGTATTTGCAGCAATTATTTTTTCACTACCATTTGCTTTAATTTTTGGTTGGATATATGGACATATCTTAAATAAAGTAAAAGGTGGAGAGATGATGATAGCAACATATATTGGATTTTCTTCAGTTGCACTAATGTGTATAATGTGGTTACTTTTACCTTTTAGAAGTCCAGATATGATTTGGGCTTATGGTGGTGAAGGACTTCGTACAACTATTAGTGTTGAAAACTATTGGCATAAAGCTTTTGAAAAAGCACTTCATATAAATACAGAACTTCTTCCAATAGGGGAAATAGTATTTTTTATAATTCTTGCTTTTCTTATGTGGGTATTTTTTAGAACAAAAAGTGGTTATGGAATGAAAGCTGTAGGAGCAAATGATATGTTTGCAAGAGCTACAGGAATTAATATAGACAAAGTAAGAATTGAATCTGTTGTAATGTCAACAGTGTTATCAGCAGTTGGAATAATAATCTATCAACAAAGTTTTGGTTTTGTTCAACTGTATCTAGCACCATTTTATATGGCCTTTCCAGCAATAGCAGCAATATTAATAGGAGGAGCATCAGTAAATAGAGCTACAATTGCAAATGTAGTAATTGGAACTTTTCTATTTCAAGGAATACTTACTATGACTCCAACAGTTGTAAATGGTCTTATAAAAACAGATATGTCAGAAACTATAAGAATTATTGTATCAAACGGAATGATCTTATATGCTTTGACAAGAAAAGGAGGTGCTGGAAGTGGAAAATAAATTTAAAAAATTTATGATAAATAACATAGTGCCTATATTCATGATAATCATTATTGCATTATCAATTCCAATTTCAGGATTAAGTATAAATTATATTATTCAAGAAATAATTCTTAGATTATCTCGTAACTTATTTTTAGTTCTTTCACTTTTGATACCAATCATTGCAGGAATGGGCTTAAACTTTGGTATTGTTTTAGGTGCAATGGCAGGGCAAATTGCTCTTATTTTTATAACAGATTGGCAAGTTGTAGGGCTTCAAGGGTTATTTTTAGGTATGATTGTATCTCTTCCTTTAGGAGCACTAATGGGATTAATTGGTGGTGTTGTATTAAATAAAGCTAAGGGTAAAGAGATGATAACATCTATGATTTTAGGATTTTTTATAAATGGTGTGTATCAACTTGTTGTACTATATGGAATGGGGAAGATTATTCCGATTAGTGATACATCAATTCTATTATCAAGAGGTTATGGAATTAGAAATGCAATTGACTTAAAAAATATAAGAAGAGCTTTAGATGATGCTATAGTATTACATATAGGAGATTTTTCAATTCCTATATTAACAATTATTGCAATTGTACTTTTCTGTCTATTTATAGTTTGGTTTAGAAAAACTAAATTGGGGCAAGATATGAGAGCTATAGGTCAAGACATAGAAGTATCTAGAGCTGCAGGGATTAGTGCAGATAAAACTAGAATTATTGCAATCGTAATATCTACTATGTTAGCTGCAATAGGCCAAATAATCTTTTTACAAAATATTGGTACTATGAATACTTATAATAGCCATGAGCAAATAGGAATGTTTTCCATAGCTGCTCTATTAATAGGGGGAGCTACTGTTTCAAAAGCTACTATTCCAAATGCACTAAGTGGAGTTATATTATTCCATGCTATGTTTATTTTAGCACCTAGAGCAGGAAAAGAATTGATTGGGTCAGCTCAAATTGGAGAATATTTTAGAGTATTTATTTCATATGGAATAATTGCATTAGTACTAATTATGCACCAATGGAGAAGAGAAAAAGAAAAAGCTGAAGAAAGAAGAAGAATATTAGAATCAGAGGGGATAAAAAAGGGAGATGATAAGTGATGAAAATAGCAAGAAACTGGATTTTACTATTAGTTGTTATTATCATTGTATCAGTTCTTCTTTTTATAACAGGAAGACAACATAATATATATATAGAAAATAAGACAGTTGGTGAATATGTAGCAGTAAAAGATATTAAATATTCACTAGATGGAGAAAAAGAAAAGAAGATAAAACCTAATAAACGTAAAGCAGAGGTTGTTAAAGGACGTAGCCATAAGCTCTTAGTAGAATTTAAAGACGATTCTGGAGTATTACAAAAAATTGAGAAAAAATTTGAGTTAAAAGCTACTGAAGACGTTATAATTTATTTACCTATCCTAGTAAATGATGGAAATAATTGGATTGAAGAATTTGTCACAAAAGAATAAGAATAAAAAATTTAATTTACAAAATATTTGTGTTTGTAAGTAATTAATTATTTTTTAATTATACTTGACAAAAAATTAAAAATAGTATAAACTTATCATAGATAAATTAAAATACAATACAATAAATAATTATTAGGAGGGATTTTGAATGCACGTAATAGATAAAGATACTTGTATCGGATGTGGAGCTTGTGAAGGAACTTGTCCAGTAGGAGCAATATCAGCTACTGATGATGGAAAATACTCTATCGGAGAAGCTTGTGTTGACTGTGGAGCTTGCGCTGGAGGATGTCCAGTAGGAGCAATCGCTGCTGAGTAGTACAGAATTATAAAGAGTCCGAAAGGACTCTTTTTTTTTAGAAATTTTAGGGAGAGGTATCTATGTATAATGAAATTGATTTACATTATATGAATTTTGATGATGCTTTAAAAGTATTCATTACAAAATACAATAGACTCTATAAAAGCGGAGATCGAAAAGAGATAATGGTGATACATGGATATGGATCAAAGCATCTAGGGAGTACACCAGTAATAAGAACTAAAATTAGAGAGTATTTTTCAAGAAACAAGGATTGTGTGAAGATAAGATTGGATTTAAATCCAGGAGTTACCTATGTAACACCAATAAAACCACTACCAATACCTAAAAAAAAGAAAAGATAATGCTCTTTTCTTTTTTTAATTAAAGAGTTATAATTTAAAGAAAACATTGGGAGCGTAAAATGTATATAAAAACAAAAAGAAATATAGGAGAAGAGGAAAAAAACGAAATATTAAAGTTTATCTCTGCAAATAGATTAGGAAATATTATTAAAGAAGAAAAAGATTACTATAGAATAGGAATTATAGGAAATACATCTAATGTAGATTTAGATATATTATTATCATTTGCTGGAGTAGATGAAATAGTTCCTATTGGTAAAAGTTATAAATTTGTAAGTAGAGAATTCCAACCTCAAGACAGTGTTATTGATATAAAAGGAAGAAAAATAGGTGGGGGAAATTTTCTTATGATGGCAGGTCCATGTGCTATTGAAAATAGAGAGTCAATATTTAAAATAGCAAAAGCTGTAAAAGATTCAGGAGCACAAGTTTTAAGAGGAGGAGCTTTTAAACCTAGAACATCACCATATGATTTCCAAGGTTTAGGAGAAGATGGATTAAAATATATGAGGGAAGCAGCTGATAAGTATGATCTTTTAGTTGTAACTGAAGTAATGGACAGCAACGATATTCCATTAATTGAAAAATATGCTGATATATTTCAAGTTGGAGCAAGAAATATGCAAAATTTCAGTTTATTAAAAGCACTTGGAAAATCAGATAAACCAGTTTTATTAAAACGTGGACTAAGTGCAACAATTAGAGAATTTCTTATGGCAGCTGAGTATATTGTAGCATATGGAAATGAAAATGTTATTTTATGTGAAAGAGGAATTAGAACATTTGAAACTATGACTAGAAATACAGTAGACATAAATGCAATACCTCTTATAAAGGAAAAATCACATCTTCCTATTATTATAGATGCAAGTCATGGAACAGGAAGAAGAACTCTTGTACAACCAGTAACAATGGCAGGAATTATAGCTGGAGCAGATGGAGCAATGGTAGAAGTTCATGAAAATCCAGAATGTGCATGTTCTGATGGAATGCAATCGCTACATTTTGATGAATTTGATAGACTTATGAAAAATATAGATAAACTTTTAGTTTTTAGAAAGGAAATAGTATAATGACAAATAAAAATTTGTATTTTCAAATAGATGAATTAGATAAGTATGGAATTACAGCTCTTTATACTACTAAAGAGTATGGAAATGTAATGGAAATATCTAAGGATAAATTTATTAAAGATTTTTCTTTAGCTGGCAAAAAGATTATATCAGGTCATCAAACACATAGTGATAATATAGCAGTTGTAAGAGATGAAACAAATCTTTACTTTGAAAATACAGATGGTTTTATTACTGATAATAAAAATTTAGTTATTTTTACAAAGTATGCTGATTGTCTTCCTATATATATATATGATAAATCTAAAAATATAATAGGTGTTTTTCACTCTGGATGGCAGGGGACATATAAAGAGATTGGAATAAAAGGAATAAATATAATGAAGGAGATATTTAATTCTGAAAATGATGACATTATTGTTGCTTTTGGAATAGGAATATCAAAAGAACGTTATGAAGTTGGAGAAGAATTTTTTAACAACTTTAAAGAAAAATTTGATGAGAATATATTAAATGAAAGTTTTATAAGAGAAAATGGGAAGTTATTTTTTGACAATCAGAAATTTAACTACTTAAATTTTATAAAAAATGGAATAAAAAAAGAAAATATAATTACAAATTCTCTATGTACATATGATGGAAATTTCCATTCATATAGAAGAGATAGAGAGAAATCAGGAAGAAATGGAGCATTTTTCTATTTCAAATAGGGGGCAATCTTGGAAAAGGGATTTTATAAAAATCTTCTGGCAATAAGTATACCTATTACTATTCAAAATATAATTTCTTACAGTGTTAATATGATGGATACATTGATGTTAGGAAGTTTTGGTGAAACAGTACTTTCAGCATCAAGTCTATCAAGCCAGGTTTTTTACCTTTTTTCACTGCTAATTTCAGGAATAGGATGTGGAGCAGGAGTTTTATGTAGTCAGTATTATGGAAAAAGAGATCTTAAAAGTTTGAGAAAAATAACAGCAATGGCTTTAAAGATTTCACTTGGATTTGGTTTTATATTTTTATTAATGCTTATTATATTTCCAAATAATATAATGAAGTTATTTACATCAGAGGAAAATGTAATATTAGAAGGGGTAAAATATTTAAGAGTAGTATCTTTTTCATATATATTTTATTCTATTACTACTATATTTTTAATAATATTGCGAAGTGTAAAAGATGTAAAACTTTCTATTTGGATTTATGTAATGTCATTTTTTACAAATATATTTTTTAACTATATGTTTATTTTTGGTCATTTTGGTAGTCCAAGACTTGGAATTGTAGGAGCAGCATTAGGAACTATTATAGCAAGAGGACTAGAAGTATTATTAGTAGTTTTATATTTAAGATATTATGAATATGTATTAAGATTTAGATTTTTTATGATGAGATACTTTGATATAATATTATTGAAGGATATGATTAGATATGGCTTGCCAGTTACTTTAGGAGAAACTTTTTGGGGATTAGGACTAACAGTTCATTCTGCAATTTTAGGTCATATGGGAGAGATGGTTGTAGCAGCAAATAGTATTTGTAATGTTTTACATCAATTTTCATTATCTTTTGTCCAAGGACTTGGAAGTTCTACAGCAGTTATAATGGGTGGATATATAGGTGCAGGTTTAATTGAAAAAGCTAAAAAAGCTACTAAAGCTTTTGTAAAAACATATGTTATATGTGGGTTTTTTAATACAATATTTATGCTAGCAATAAGTAAACCAATATTTTCTATATATACTTTACAACCAGAGACATTGCATTTAGCAAAAGAATTTCTATATACATACGCTTTTATAACATTTTTTAGATCAATAGTGAGTCCAATAATTGGTGGAATACTATGGGGTGGAGGAGATACTAGATTCTCAGCTTTTGTAGATATAACTTTTTTATGGGCACTAATTCCATTTGGATACTTAGCAGCTTTTAGATGGGATTTAAATCCAGCTACTGTTTTAATTATATTAAGATTAGAGACATTTTTGAAGCTTATTGCTTGTTTAATTAGAATAAGAGGAGATAAGTGGATAAAGGTAACTACAAGATAGATAAAAAGATGCAAAATTGCATCTTTTTTTTTTATAAAAATTACTGTTATTTTTTTGAAATTTCTGATAAACTATATATCGAATAAATTTCAGAATATTTTATAATAAATTTAGATTATTTTTGTGAAGAAAAAGATAATTTTTACACAAAAAAAATGCTGAAAACTTCATAAAACTGTGGTAAAATATATCATTAAGATTATATATTGTAAGCATTAATTTAAAATATGATGTTTTTAATTGTGATATATAAATTATCATATTAGTAACTATAAACTCCATATATAATATCATATAAAAAATATGAATTAAATTTATAAATTAAAATAATCTTTATTGTTGACATATCCGAATAAAGAATATATGATTTATAATGTAACAAAATTTATGGAAAATAAATATAAGTTGTTATTTATCAACATTAAAATTTATAAGGAGTGGAGAACATGCAGGACTTGCTAAGCAAACTGATAAAGAAAAATTTACCTTTTACTAAGGATGGGAATGTGGCAAATTATATTCCAGAACTAGATAAAGCGAAAAAAGATGCTTTAGGTATATGTATTATCGATAATGAGGGAAATCAATATTGTGCAGGAGACTGCGATACAAAATTCACAGTACAAAGTATTTCAAAAATCGTAACTCTTATGTTAGCTATATTAGATAATGGAGAAGAGTATGTATTTTCAAAAGTTGGAATGGAACCTACAGGAGATCCATTTAACTCTATTAGAAAACTTGAAACATCAAGAAGAAAAAAACCATACAATCCAATGATTAATGCTGGAGCAATAGCAGTATGCTCAATGATTAAAGGCAGTGATGCTAGAGAGAAATTTAATAGATTGTTAGACTTTTTTAGACTTATTTCTGAAGATGAAACATTGGATGTAAATTATAAAATTTATTGTGGAGAAAGTGAAACAGGAAATAGAAATAGATCTATGGGTTATTTCTTAAAAGGTGAAGGGATAATTGAAGGTGACGTTGAAGATGCATTAACAGTATATTTTAAACAATGTTCAATAGAAGTTACTGCATATACAATTGCAAAAATAGGTTTATTTTTAGCAAACAATGGTAAGTTAAGTACTGGGGAACAAGTGGTAACACCAAGAATCGCAACAATAGTAAAAACTTTAATGGTTACTTGCGGAACTTATGATAGTTCTGGAGAGGTAGCTGTAAGAGTTGGTATTCCATGTAAAAGTGGTGTAGGTGGTGGAGTAGTTGCAGTTGTTCCAGGAAGATTAGGAATTGGAGTTTATGGGCCATCATTGGATCCGAGAGGGAATTCAATAGCAGGATTACATGTTTTGGAAGACCTTTCAAACGAATTGAAACTTTCTATCTTCTAGTATGTGTAAAAATAAATAAGGGAGGAAAATGATGGCGAATATGTTTTCGTATTTTGTGAACACGGTTGATTTTTTAAATGGTATTCTTTGGGGATACGTGCTAATAGCACTATTAATTGGATCAGGACTTTATTTTACATTTAAATTAAAATTTGCAAATCTTACTCAAATAAAAGAGATGTTTAAAATAATGTTTGAGAAAAAAGAGGGAAATGGAATTTCACCTTTTCAAGCTTTTTGTGTAAGTGCTGGATCAAAAGTTGGAACAGGAAGTTTAGCTGGAGTTGCAATAGCAATATCTTTAGGTGGACCAGGATCAGTATTTTGGATGTGGATATTAACACTTATTGTTGGAAGTCTAAGTATTGTAGAAAATGTATTAGCTCAAATATATAAAGAGAAAAAAGATGGATTATTTAGAGGTGGACCAGCTTTTTATATGGAAAAAGCTATGAAAAAAAGATGGATGGGAATAGCATTTTCAATATTATTAACAATAACTTATGGACTTATATTTAATGCTGTTCAAGCAAATACCATGACTATAGCTATTGAAAATTTTGCTGGAATAGATAGAGTAAAAAGTGGAATTGCAATAGTTGTTTTAACAGCTGCAGTAATTTATGGTGGAATGAAAAGAATTGCAAAAGTATCTGAAATAATCGTTCCTATTATGGGAGCAAGTTATCTTTTAGTTGCTTTATTTGTAGTTATAAAAAATATAGGAGAACTTCCACAAGTAATGGGACTTATATTTGCAAATGCTTTTGGTTTAAAAGCAGTTGGTGGAGGAACTCTTGGTATGATAGTTATGCAAGGGGTAAAAAGAGGATTATTCTCAAATGAAGCTGGAATGGGAAGTACACCAAATGCTGGAGCATCAGCATCAGCAACACACCCTGCAAAACAAGGTTTAATTCAAACACTAGGTGTATATGTTACAACACTAGGTGTTTGTACAGCTACAGCTTTCATAATCCTATTCTCTGGAGTATTAAATGAAAATTTAGATGGAATTGGATATACTCAAGCTGCTATGAAAGCACAATTAGGAAGTGTTGGAGATGTGTTCTTATTACTTTGTATAGTATTGTTTGCTTATACTACAATTATAGGGAACTATTACTATGGACAAACAAACTTAGAATACTTAAATGCAGATAAAGGATTAAAAATACAACTATTTAGAGTATTTGTTATGGTAATGGTATTCTTTGGTGCAGTAAGAGAATCAGCAGTTGTATGGAATACAGCAGATTTATTTATGGCACTAATGGCAATATTTAATATTTATGCAATAATCAAATTAAGAAAGCCAGCTATTCAAACAATGGAACACTATATAAATGGAAGAAAAGTTGGAATGGACCCTATATTTACAACTCATGTATTAGATGATAATACAGGAATTGAATGTTGGGATGAAAATGGAGAAGTTCCATTAGAAGATAATCAAAATGTATATGTAAATGTTGCTGAAAGTGTAGAAGCTTAGTAAAATTGAAAGTAGAAGAGATTTCAAATTCTTCTACTTTTTTATTTGTTTGACTAAAAGATGAATAGCTGTTATAGTTTATATAACCATTTATGTCAACAAAATATATTTGGTATAAAACAGATATAAGGGAGTTGGTTTTATGAGAAAAATTGCAATAATAGGAGGAGTTGCAGGTGGAGCTTCGACAGCTGCAAGACTTAGAAGACATAGTGAAGAAGATAAAATAATAATGTTTGAAAAAGGTCCCCATGTATCATTTTCAAATTGTTGTTTACCTTATCATCTGAGTGGTATAATTGACAGTGCGGAAAAACTTGTTTTAATGTCACCTGAAAAATTTGCAGCTCAATACAATATTGATGCAAGAGTAAATAATGAAGTTATTGATATAGATAGAAAAAATAAAGAACTAACTATAAAAAATACTTTAAATGGTGAAACGTATAAAGAATCTTATGATAAATTAATTTTATCAATGGGAGCAAAACCAATAGTTCCTAAATTTAAGGGAATTGAAAATGTAAATCTTTTTACAATTAGAAATGTAGTAGATATAGATAAGTTAAATAAATTTATAAAAAATTCTGAAAAGAAAAATGTTGTCGTTATTGGTGGAGGATTTATTGGAGTTGAAACAGCTGAAAATCTAAAAGAAGCAGGGTATAACGTTACTTTAATAGAAGCTGCAAATCAAATATTAAAAGTCTTTGATTATGATATGGTACAAATATTGCATAAAGAAATTTATGATAAAGGTGTAAATTTAATAGTTGAAGATAAAGTTATTGAGTTTCAAAAAGATTGTGTAATATTAGAATCTGGAAAGAAAATTGAAGCACAAGCAGTAGTTTTAGCTATTGGAGTAGCTCCAGAAGTTGATCTTGCAAGAAAAGCTGGAATAGAATTAGGAAAAACAGGTGCTATAAAAGTTGATCAAAACTACTTAACTTCAGATAGAGATATCTATGCTGTAGGAGATGCAATAGAAGTTTATAATGCTCTTTATAATGATTATTTTAAATTAGCTCTTGCAGGTCCAGCACAAAAACAAGCTAGAGGAGTGGCAGATCATATAAATGGAATGAGAATAGATAATAGAGGATATATAGGTTCTTCTGTTATTAAAGTATTTAGCTATAATGGAGCAGCAACTGGTCTAACAGAAAATATAATAAAAGAAAAAAATCTAAGTATAGATTATGAAACAGTAGAAGCTATTCCGTCAGATGGCGTAAAATTGATGCCAACTGCTAAACCTATGCACTTTAAACTTATATATGAAGTACCAACAGGAAGAGTTTTAGGAGCTCAAGCTATAGGTAAAGGAGATGTTTCTAAACGTATAGATGTAATAGCTACAGTTATTAAATTTGGTGGAACAGTAGATGATTTAAAAGATCTAGAACTTTGCTATGCTCCGCCTTTTGGAACAGCAAAAGATGTTGTTAATTTTAGTGGATATATAGCAACAAATCTTTTGTCAGGTAGTTATAAGCAACTACATTTTTCAAAAGTTAGAGAGTTAGTAGAAAATGGAGAATATATTGTAGATGTAAGAGAAAAAAATGAATATGCAGCTGGTCATATAAATGGTGCTGTAAATATTCCTTTAAGTGAAATAAGAGATAGAATAGCAGAATTACCTACTGATAGAAAAATATATGTACAATGTAAGAGTGGACAAAGAAGTTATAATGTATGTTTACTTCTTCAAAACTTAGGATTTAAAGAAGTTTATAATGTTACAGCTGGATTTATGGGTATATGTTATTATGAATATTTTAATGACATCAGATTAAATAGAAAATCTATTATGAATAAATATAACTTTAATTAAAAAAGTTGGCATATGCCAACTTTTTCATTTTATATCATTTATTACTTTAAAAACTTTTCCAATTACTTTAAATTCATCATCGGGATAAACATATATTGGCTGATAGTTTGGATTATCACTTAAAAGAGCAAAGAAATTTTTGTTTATTTTTATTCTTTTAACATAAGATTCACCATTAACTAAAAATGCTGCTACATCGCCATCACGGATATCTCCATTTTGTCTACATAAAATGATAGATTGATCTTTTATTGTAGGCTCCATAGAGTCACCTTTTACATTAATAGCAAATATACTTTCTGTATTTCTAATTCCTGGAAGAGATATGTAGTCTATAGGGTCTTCATCAGTAACTGCACCAACTCCAGCACTAATTCTGGAAAATAATGGAATAAGAGCATCTTTATCTGATTGTTCTTTTACAGCTTTTTGATGGGCCTGGGTTCTTTCTTCGTTGAGCTTTTGTAGTTCTTCAAGTATTATACTTGGTGTTCTTTCAATAGCAGCTAAGTATTTAAGCTTATCCCCTTCTTCAGGAGTTAGAAGAAGAGTTGTTACAAATTTTTCAATAATTTCTTCACTTGGAGGATTTTTAATTTCCCCTCTTTCTACACCGTTGTAATAAGATTGAGTAATACCAACTAATTTGGCAAATTTATTTTGACTTATTCCCAATGCTTCTCTTTTAGATCTTAAAAAACTTCTGAAATCCATGGCTCTACCTCCTATTTATATATATAAATAATTATAATACATTTTTTGAGATTTATCAATAGAAAATTAAATTGATTAAATAACTTGACAAAAATAAAAATTAGAATTATTATGTATCTATAAATATAGTTATCTATTTTTATAGGTAAAAGGGAGGAAGGAAATATGAGAGTATTAATAAGAAATAAAAAATGGGAAACTTATTTTAAAAATATAAAATTAGTATTTGAAGTAACTGGTCATCATGAGATATTTTATATTAAATTTTCATATAATGGAAAACAGATAACTATAAAAAGTAATAACTTAGATAAAACATTTAGGTATTTAGAAGCCATTTTTAATAGTATGGAAGTAGATAAAATTCCATTAGAATCAAGAGTAGCCGGATAAGAAAAAATAACAAAATATTAACATGTAAATATGATATAAAATCCAAATATTGATACTGACAATATTAAATAGTAGTTGCTAAATCAGGTGTAATAGTCTATAATAAAAATAAATTGTATTGTGCAAAATGCACAAAGATTTGTCAGAGCAAAGGCGAGGTAATTATGAAAAAAAAGATATTGGGATATTTGGATAATAATTATAATAGTTTTAGTAAGAGCTTTAAAAAAATAGCTGATTATATAAAGTATAATCAGAGTATAGTATCTTTTATATCTATCAATGAATTAGCAAAGGAAACCAAGACAAGCCCAGCAACAATTACAAGATTTTCTAAAAACCTTGGATTTAAAGGATATCCTGATTTCCAAAAAATATTTCAAAAAGAAGTTGAACAACAAACTTCATATATGAAAGATCTAAAAAATAGCATTAATGAAACAGAAAAAAACAGTAATGTAGTTCAAAATATGATCGAAACAAATATCGAATTGCTTCAAGAGATGGACGCATTAGAGATTGAAAAAAGTTTGGATCAAGCAGTAGAATGGATTCAAAGCAGTAGAAAGCTTTATATATTAGGAGCAAGAGGATCTTATGCATTAGCTTATTATCTATACTTTATGTTAAAGGAATTTAGAGAAGGTGTAGAACTTATGATTTCAGGGGCTTCTGATTTTACTGACAAACTTTTATACACTCAATCAAATGATTTACTTTTTACAATTTCATTTCATCCTTACACTAATTTTACTTATCAAGTGACTGAATTTTTTAAAGATCATGGAAATAAAGTAATCACAGTTACAGATAAAAAGGATTCAACTTTAGGAAATATATCTGATTTGGTTTTAACAACTAAAAATGGAGAAAAAGCATATACTTTTGTTCCAGGGACTATTATTGTAAATGCACTTTTAGTAAAACTTGGATTACAAGATAAAGAAAATGTAAATGAGAAATTTGACAAGTTGAAAGAGATCACAGACAGATTTAATATATATTTAGATAAATAAAAATAGATAAGGAGACATAGAAAATGAAAAAAATAGGATTTATCGGTTGCGGAAACATGGGAGAAGCTTTTTTAAAAGGAATAATTAATTCTCAGATGGTTGAAACAGATCATATTTATGTATATGACAAGATGAAAAAAGACTATATAAAAGAGCTTTATAATGTTAACACATTAAATGATGAAGTAGAGGTAGTAAAAAATTGTGACATTATATTTTTAGCTGTTAAGCCAAATGTATACTTTGATGTAATTGATTCTATTAAAGATGCAGTAAATAGTACTAAGATAATTGTTGCAATGGCTCCTGGAATATCAATGGAAAGTATTCTTGACCAGATAGATAATATGAATAGTAAAATAGTAAGAACAATGCCAAATCTTCCTCTAATGGTTCAAGAAGGATGTATTGCTTATGCTTTTAATGAAAATGTTGATAAGGATGAAAAATTATTCTTTAAAGAATTATTTGAAAAAATTGGTGTAGCTGTTGAAACAAAAGAAGAATTATTTGATGCTGTAATTGGAGCTTCAGGTTCTTCACCAGCCTTTGTATTTATGTTTATAGAAGCTTTAGCAGATGCAGCTGTATATGAAGGATTACCTAGATCAGATGCCTATAAATTAGTAGGACAAACTCTTGTTGGGTGTGGAAAATTATTCTTAGAAAGTGGAAAACATCCTGGAGAATTAAAAGATAATGTATGTTCACCTGGTGGAACAACTATAGTTGGAGTTAAATATCTAGAAGAAAATGGATTTAGAGGAGCTGTTATAAAGGCAGCAACTGAAACTATAAAAAAATCAAAAGAGATGAGTAAAGAAAATAATTAATATATAAACATATATAGAATAAGGCCTCCTAAAGAGGTCTTATTTTTTATATTAAAAAATAAAATTTATGTTTGACAAACCCCTTTGTTTGTGCTATTATATTATGTGCTTGGAAGGTTATCCTAATTGGTAAGGAACCGGTCTTGAAAACCGGCGCCGCAAGGCTTCAGAGTTCGAATCTCTGATCTTCCGCCAGACGGTGAAGTGGCAGAGTGGCCTAATGCACTCCCCTGCTAAGGGAGAGTACCTATAAACGGTACCGAGAGTTCAAATCTCTCCTTCACCGCCATTTTTAAGAAATACAAACCATCTACTAATGTAGGTGGTTTTTTTATTGGTTGTATAATAAATAGTGTTGATGGACTCCTCAAGGAGATCCTGTACACTATTTTCTATTTTTTGCAAAAAAAGTTGAGACAATGTAAAATTTCCTTTAAAATTAAATCGTCAAACCCAATCAAAAGGAGTGATTACATTGTCTCAAAATAATTTTATAAAAACTTTAATGAATATTCAAGAAGAAAATCTTCAATTTTCTACTAATTGCACCTTTGTTAAAAAGAAAGATATTACTATTAAAGGTTTCATGCGATCTTAAATTCTGAAGATGTCCACATCTGTCCATTTTGTAATTTAGCGCATATTGTAAGAAATGGTTGGAAAACATCACATATTAGATTTCTTAAATTTCAATAATATCCAATTGAAATTGCTTTAAAAAAACAACGTTTTCTATGTAAAAAATATAAGTATACTTTTATGCAAGATGTTTCTTTTGTTAAGAGAAATTCGTCTATTTCTAAGAATATTAAATTGTCTATTCTTTTAAGATTAAAAGATAAAATTTCATTAAAAGACATCGCTAAAGAGTATAATGTTTCTATTCCTACAGTCCAAAGAATAATGGATGAAGGATATAAAGAGCCTCATATTTCTAAAAATATATTACCTAGAGTACTATGCTTTGACGAATTTAAATCAGCTAAAGATTCTGCAGGTGCTATGTCATTCATATTTATGAATAGAATAAATAGGAAGATTATTGATATAGTTGAAAATAGGCAATTTTACTCATTAGAAAACTATTTTTCCAAGTTTAGTTATAGCGCTAGAAAAAATGTAGAATATATTGTAATTGACATGTATTCACCATACATGACTTTAATTAAAAACTACTTTTATAGCGCTAAGATAGTCATTGATAGAAGATTCCATATAATTCAGTTAATTAATAGAGCTTTGAATAGAACTAGAATTAATATAATGAATAGCTTTAAAACAAAGGAACCAACAATTTACAGAAAATACAAGAAAAAATGGAAATTATTCCTCTATGATTCTTTGAAATTAGCGCATAAACGAGTATATTGTCGTTCTTTTAGATATTTCATTTCGCAAAATGAAAAAGTTGATTATCTTTTAAAAAGAAGTGAGCTTTTAGAAAATGATTATAATATTTATCAATGCTTACTCTATTCAAAAGAATGATTTTACTAGCTTTTTTAATCAAATAGATAGTAATTTTAATAAAGTTTCAGTATATATGAAAACTGCTTTAAAAACCTTGAAAAAATATAAAGAGTTTGTTACGAATATTCTAGAAACTACATAATAGATATTAGTAATGAAATAATTTAACAATTGAATCTATTTTAAAGGTTCTTTTTGGTGCTCCAAAAATTCTGTATATATAATTAATTAAATGGAAGATTTAATAAAAAAGAAAAGACCTTAGTAGTTTACCTTAAATAAACTACTAAAGTCTCATTGAAATTTTATTTTGTTTTCTCCATCAACACTATTTGACAAAGAACCAAAAATATCAATTTGCAACAGCCCCTTTTTTAAAATCATAGCTTATAATATATTTAAATTACTAGACAATGTGACTTTAATTCTTTGATAAAAGATTTTTTATCATAGTATAAATATCATCATTTTGAATTTGTTTTTCAAAAGATACATTGATGCCTTCATCTTTAAGTCCTTCAAAAAATTTCTTAGCTGCTTCTATTTTTAATTTTTCTACACCTCTTAAAGATGATTCTTTGTCAATATCCTTAGTTTCTACAACTAAGTTTAATTCTAAATTTCCATTTTTCCTTATTACATACATAAAGTCTGGACTAGTTGTTCCTCCAAAATATAATGGTACTTGGACACTTCTTCTTGGTATTTTTCCAAATACTACTACTTCTTCAATATTACTATCTTGAATGTTTCTTTTTTCTTTTGGACTATCAAAAATAACTTGATCATAAAGAAAGTTTTCAGGCACTGCTAAAGTCTCATCTTTTGATATTCCAACAGTGCCTTGAATTATTTTATCTCTAACATTTCCATTAATATCTGTTAAAGCTGTTTCTAATGAGTCAATATGCAGAGCTTTATATGAAAACCTTTTTATAAAAGCTTCTTCAAACCACACTTGAAATTCCTTTATAAAATTATTAAGTGTATTTTTATTAAAGAAACTCTCTTTTAGTTTATTTATCTTGTTATATTCACATAAGGCACGATGCATAATTCTAACTGGAAGTCCTGTTGCAGATTGAATACGTTTTAAAAAATCACCATATTTCATTGTATCATCTAGAAAGAAAGTAGCTTTAGTTGCCTCTTTTAATGTAAATTTATCTTCTTCGAATATAGATTTTTTTTCAATTGTACGAGCCATTACATCTTTTTCAATATCTTTATTTAATATTTCTAAAGCTGCTTCAAATAGTTTTTCATCTTCTATCTCTTCTAATGACAAATAATATTTTTCATTAATTTTTTTCCATAGTTTTTTAATCTCTTCAAATTTTTCTTTACGTATATTAACTACTTGTAAATCTTTTTTATTTTTATCTATAACTTTATTTTGCTCTAATCCTTTATTAAACTCTGGATATTCCATAATGAGATCTTCTCTTTTTTCAATCTTAATATTTCCATCCATATCTATATATTTTTTCATCAACAGTTGAATAAATAACTCTTCTTCTGTCATGCTTCTATTTTCTGCAATTTTAGCAATTAAATATTTTATATTCATAGTATTGGTTACAGTACTATCCTTATTGATTTCTTGAATTAGACTCTCTGCAAATTGTTTTTCTGAATAATCATATAAATATGTAAGGTAAAATTGTTCATTTGAGATTCTATTTCCATCTTCATCTACTGGTAGTCTTAATCCTCTTCCAACTTCTTGTAATTTACTTATTTCAGAACCACTAGAACGTAATTTACAAATTTGAAATACATTTGGATTATCCCATCCTTCACGTAATGTCCATTTAGAGAAAATAAATCTTCTTATATTCCAACTACCATCATCATTTTTAAATGATAATAATTTTTCTTTGTCCTTTAATATTTCATCTACTTCTTTTTGTATATCTTCATCTGATGTTGAATTATCTTCTGCAAAATAACCACCATTAGTATTAGATATATCTTTAATAGAATATGTTAAGTAATCAACATACTCTATATCTCTTTTAAATTGAGAGCTCTTAAATTTACTTATTTCATCTCTAAGTTTAGATTCTAATAATTCTTCAAATTTTTTTCTTAAATGACCTACTTCTCTTTCTTCTCCTCTATATGAATATATGGAGTCTATGAAAAATAACGTTAATGTTTTTATTTTTCTTTCTCTAAAGAAATTAGTTCTTTCTTGTTCTATGTGATTTGAAATCGCTTGATTTAGCATCAATTCTTGATATGTATTTCCATATATATTAGAATAGATTTGGTCTCCCTTAACTAATATTTGTCCATTAGAAAGAGTAACACCTTTTGATATCTCATCATCATCTGTTTTACCTATTGCTACAATATTAATTCCAACAAACTCACTATCTATTATATTTAGGGATTCTCCTAAATTTATTGTATAATTCTTTCCTGTTTTTTCATTTCTAAAAATACAAGATTTAGGTTTATTTATTATATCCATTAATTTTATTCTTGTTTCATTACTATTCTCTTGTACTATCATTTGAGTGGCTACACCTTTAACCAAATTATTATTAAAAGCTTCACAAGCACCTAAGTTATAAATAAGATTATTATAATCTTTTTGCTCTGATTTGACTCTATTAGGAAAAGTTGCACCAAATCGGATAACACATAACGGATTAATTTTTTCCATTAATCTCTGATATGCGGTATTTTCCTTTTTAAACTTATGTGGCTCATCAATAATAACTATTGGTCTAGTAGCATTTAAAACATCATATGGTTTTGAAATCTTTCCCAATAACGTTTGATCATATTCCTCATCCATTGTAGCTTTTGATAAAAGCATCCCACTTGACATTAATAATGCACTAATTTTATCTTTTTCAAGAATAGTCCCTCTAGCGAAATTAGAAATTGCCTGTGGAAATAATTTTTTCCCCTTTTTTTTCTTTTGGGCATTTAGTACAGATAACTCTATTCTTCTATTATGATATAAGTCAGAAAAATGTTTATTCGCATATTCAGACTCAATAAAAGCTTTAGTTCCTTCTTTAATAGGTGTAGTTGGTACTAATATTATAAATTTATGAAATCCATATTTTTCATTAAGTTCATACATCAATCTTGTGTAGCAATATGTTTTTCCTGTTCCAGTTTCCATACGAACATCTATACCAAAATGATTATCTTTATTAATTCTCCATTCATATGGTATTTTAGAATCATTGTAGTTTTCTTGTATATCATTTATATTTTTAGCTAACTTGGGAGAATTTATTTCAAATACTGGATTTGAATTAAGTCCATTTCCTTTCAATTTAACATCTTTAAATACCTTACTAATTCTATCAATACATTCAGTTTGATGTGGTAAAATTTCTAACTTTATACCCATTTTAATACCTCTCTATTAACTCAATATATTTATTATTTCTTAAATTAGAAAGATTTTTCTTCAGTTCATGCATTGTACTAAAATTTATAGAATATGCATATACTACTATTCTATTGATATCTATTTCAAAATTTTCAATTCTTTTTATCAATTCCATTACATCTTCTGATTTTAAATTATTATCAATTAAGTATAAACTATCTTTTATAATATCTGCTTTATAATTAACTAAAGTATATTTTTCAGTTCTTTCGCTCAATCCATAACCATCTGTTACTAAGAAAGTTGATAATATAGCATCTTTTCCATTACAGTTTTCAGTATTAAATATACTCACCATATCATCTTCTAGTAATTTAATACTAGGTTTAAATTCCTCTAATTTTGTTATAATTTCATCATTTATGGTAAATAAAGAATATGTCTTAAAACCACAATCTATATTTTTATTTTTTTCTTTTATTATCTTTGCAGCTTTTATTATTCTATCTCTTCCTATTTGATCAATAGTTCTATAACCAGCTTTATAAGCAGGTTTTGTATTTAATATTACTTCTGGAATTTGTACAAGTATGCACTTTCTATTTCCATTATCTTCTGCGTTAAGTTCCATAACTGCATGTGCTGTAGTTGCTGATCCTGAGAAAAAGTCCAAAATCACTGAGTCTTTTGCACTTCCTGCTATTAAAATCTTTTGTAATAATTTCACTGGTTTTGGAAATTCAAATATATCATTAGCAAACAGAGATTTAATTTCTTTGGATGATGTTTGAGAAGTTCCACATTTATCTATATTAATTGAATACTCAACATCTTCTATTAGTGTTGCTAAAGTGCTTCCGTTTCTAACTTCTGATAAAAATTTTTTTTGATATGGCGTTCTTTTATCACCCCTAAAGACAATTCTATTATCATTTATTAATTCTTTCATTTTTTCTTTATTATATAACCAACACTTATTTTGCGGTGGATAATGTTCTTCATTTGTAATTGGGTCTATTATAGGATAAATACAACTTTCAACTATTCTACCTCCTTTTCCATTACCAGATAAATCAGCATAATTCCATGGTCCTCTTGAGTCATTATCTCTGTTTATGTAACTACTATTTAATTTCTTACTCCTTTTTTGTAAATTCAATTTATATAAATTACAATTTTTAGATACTACAAATATATATTCATGATTTTTACCTATAATTCTATCATTTGGTGGTGTAGCTCTTCGTTTCCAAATTAATGTTTCAATAAAATTCTCTTCTCCAAAAATTTCATCACACATTAATTTTAAATTAGCCTGTTCATTATCGTCAATTGATATAAATATTACTCCATCATCAGATAATAATTCTCTTGCAAGTATAAGTCTTGGGTACATGAAAGTAAGCCATGCAGAGTGTGAACTTTTTCCTTTTAAATTAATAATTCTTTCTGCTTCCTCTTCTTCTATCCCTATCATTTCTGACAATTTTTTTGCATCATATTGAAAGTTATCAGGATATACAAATCCATCGCTTCCTGTATTGTATGGAGGATCTATATAGATACATTTTATTTTCCTTGAATATGAACCTAGCAAATGCTTTAAAGCATCTATATTATCTCCTATAATATAAAGATTTTCACTATTCTTATTTTCATCTTTTTCATTATCTTTTACATGCGGAGCAATAAATGTTTCAGGTTTCGTAGAACTTAAATATCTGGCATATGACTTTCCTAAAAAATTCAACTCATATCCTTCTTTAGATATTTCAATTTCATCTTGCTTAAGTACTTTTCTGAATCTATCCATCAAAAACTCTCCATCCTTACCGAAAAACTCTGGAAAATCAGCTTTTAATTTTTCAATTGTCTTGGTATTAGGTGTCATATTTTGATTTTCAACATAATTATCTCTAAACATTTTATCCTCCATAAATATAATTTATTTTTTGCATTCTCTTTTATTTTAACATAAAAGAACTTACGATATCAATAATTTTGCATGATTATATTTTACTTTATTAATTCTTCAATAACTCTACAATGCTCTAATAAGTTATTTAAGGGGCTTTTGTTATATTTAATGTATACAGAGGTTTAACTTTACTAGTAGTTCAAACAATATTGAGCTATTTAGCATGGTATAGAGACCGACTAATATATAACATTGTTACGTAAGAGAAGATATTTAGAATGGATAGATATCTTTTTTGTTTAGAACTATTTTACTCGTTTAATACGAGTGTAGAAAATTGAAAATTTATAATAGGTAATTGGAGTAGATTGATAAGTGATAGGTTGTCGTAATTTTATATTAATTTTTTAAAATTTATAAATTTGATTTAAATTATTAATAATAGCCTACTTCAGACAGTGTTCAAATCTCTCCTTCACCGCCATTAGCAAGATAATTAAGCTATCTATTCAAATAGGTAGCTTTTTTTATTGTTCAAAAATAGTTGTTGAATAAGGATAATTTTACTAAAAAGAGTTGAATCTATTTGTAGTTAAATATATAATGAATTGTTATACAATACTGATAATATAAATAATTTTACTAGACTAAATTAATAATATATTAAAATATATAAGAAATTAAAAGGATGTGATAAGATGAATTTTAATTTTGACGTACCTTACGAAACAGAACTACTAAGAGAAAAAACTTCTAAAGTTCTAAAAGAATTTGACAGTTACATTAAAAGACATAATATTACTAATGAAAAAGATTCTATTGTTATTTTAAGAGAAAGTATTGTTGCAATACGTTCTAATATTTTTAAATGTGCATATACTAATTTAGACTCTATAAAAGAAGCTAGAGGACAAGTGGAGTTTGCTACACAACTTTTAGAAAAAATTAAACAAGACTAAAGCAAAAAGGGCTATCTATAAATTAGGTAGTCCTTTTTATTTAATTAAATTTAAAATTTATTATCGTCAAAAAAGCAAATACTAAAATAGTTTAGTATTATAAATTCTTTCCCCAAAAGAGATAGGGGTGGTTGCTATTCGAGTATCCACTCCTATTTGAATTTAATAGGATTAAAATTTTTAAAAGCAACTTGAAAAAATAAAGTAACTATGTTAAAATAAAACTATATTTTAAAAGTATAGTTTATATAAAAATAAGGGGGAATATTATATGAAAAGATACGATGCAATAATTATAGGTTTTGGAAAAGGTGGAAAGACTTTAGCATCTGACATGGCATCTAGAGGATTAAAAGTTGCCCTAGTAGAAAAGTCAGATAAAATGTATGGAGGAACTTGTATAAATGTCGGATGTATTCCTACTAAATATTTAATTTTAGAAGCTGCTAAAAATAAATATAAAAATTATACATCATTTGTACAATATAAAGATGAGTACAGAAGGATAATAGAAAATAAAATATCTTTAATTTCTACCTTTAGAAAGAAAAATTTTGATAACTTAGATAGTAAAGAAAATATAGAAATATTTACAGGAGAAGGAAGCTTTATAGATGCTTGTACTGTACAAGTTAAAAGCAAAGATAGGACATTTAATATTATAGGTGATAAGATTTTTATAAATACAGGAGCACAAACATTTTATCCACCTATTAAAGGTTTAAAAGAAAGTAGTTACATTTATGATAGTGAAGGTATAATGGAATTAAAAGAATTGCCTAGATCATTAGTAATAATAGGTGGTGGATATATAGGACTTGAATATGCTGGTATGTATAAAAATTTTGGGGCTGAAGTTACGGTATTAGAAGGAAGTCCAGTTTTTATGCCTAGAGAGGATAAAGAAATAGCTGAAGAAGTAAAAAAAGTTATGCAAAACAAAGGAATTGATATTAGGTTAGGAGTAAAAGTAACTGAAATAGATGGAAATACAGTTATATTTGAAAAAGATGGTAAAAAAGATAGTTTAAGTGCAGATGCTATACTTGTTGCAGTAGGAAGAAAGCCTAATATAGAACATTTGAAACTTGAAAATGCTGGTGTTAAGGTCGATGAAAGAGGTGCAATTGTAGTAGATGAAAGATTACATACAACTCAAACTAATATTTGGGCTTTAGGAGATGTTCATGGTGGTCCTCAATTTACCTATACATCTTTGGATGACTATAGAATTGTAAAAAGTGAGTTATTTGGAAAAGGTGAATATACTTTAAAAGATAGACATGTAATTCCATACACAGTATTTTTAGAGCCACAATTTTCAAGAGTTGGATTGACAGAAGAAGAAGCTATTAAAAATGGATATGAAATAAAAGCTGCTAAAATGACCCCAGCAAGTCCAAGAATGAAAATTTCTGATGAAACTGAAGGACTTTTAAAAGTTGTAGTTGATGCTAAAACAGATAAAATTTTAGGAGCATCATTATTTATTGCTCAATCAGGTGAAGTTATAAATACTATTGCATTAGCAATGAGAACAAATCAAAATTATCAAGTGTTAAGAGATGGAATATATACACATCCAACTGTAACAGAAATATTAAATGATCTATTTGGAGGTATTAAATAATTATGAAAAAAAAATATGAGATACCATGTAATATTGCCCAAACTCTAAATATAATTGGAGATAGATGGACATTACTTATAGTACATGAAATATTTTTAGGAAAGAAAAGTTATAAAGAACTTGAAGAAAAATTAACCGGAATAGCCACTAATCTTTTATCTAGTAGATTAAAAGAATTAGAAGAAAATGGAATTATAAAAGCTGAAGTTTATCAAGAAAGACCGCTTAGATATTGCTATAGTATAACTGATAAGGGAAAAGATTTAAGAGAGGTTTTTAATGCTATAATACTTTGGGGACATGAGCATTTAGAAGTTTGCTTTAAAAAAATTGTAGATAAAAATACAGGAGATGAAGTAGAACTTAGATACTATAACCCAAAAACTAAAAAAGTATTAGATTATAAAGATGTAGAAATAAAAGAAGTATAACTTTATGAAATAACCATTGAACTATTTAGTTTGATGGTTATTTTTTGTTTGAATTAGTAGTGAAAATAGGAAGATAAAAATAAAAGACTTGATTTTTTTGTAGAAAATCTATATAATAGCCTTGTACGCGTTCGTAGCTCAATTGGATAGAGCGTCTGACTACGGATCAGAAGGTTAGGGGTTCGATTCCTCTCGGGCGCGCCATATTATTTGGTTGAGAGATTCTTCTCTCTTTTTTTATTTTTTGCAAATTTTTTAAAGCTTTTATTTGTTGTTGTAATAATATTTATATGCTTACTCTAGATTAGTTACAGATATTACTATAAAATTGATTTTAAGAGCTAATAAGGAAAGCTACAAAGAAAATATGTGGTCTTTGTAAATAAAAAAGAATAAAAAATGAAGTACAGTGTACTTATATAAAAAAATATAATCAATTCTTGACAGTTTCGCAAAAAAAAGATATATAATTATTAGAATATAATAAAAGTTGGTGAGCAGATGGTAGGAATAGTAGTAGTAGCACATAATCCAAAATTGTCAGAAGAAGTTATACGTTTTTGTAAAGATTTGAAAAAAGATAATTTTAAACTTATAAATGGTGGTGGAATAGGCATAGGAGAATGTTTTGGAACCTGTCCTAAGATTATTGAACAAGCAATAGAAGCTGCAAATCAGGGTGATGGGGTAGTTATTTTATGTGATCTCGGAAGTTCAGTTATCAATGCAAGAAAAGCACAAGAAAGTATAGGTAATAGAATACGAGTGGAAATTGTAGATGCTCCACTTGTAGAAGGGACAATTGTTGCTGTTTCTGCTAATCATCCAAAAGTAAAAATGGAAAATTTAATAGACTATATAAAGGAATCAAAAGAGTTTCCGAAACTTTAATAAAAAACTACCCAGTATAAAATACTGAGTAGTTTTTTTATTTCTTAATATTTTTTATAACTTTTGCAAGAACACCATTTACGAATTCAGCTGTTTTTTCATCACCATATACTTTTGCAAGTTCTATAGCCTCATTAATAGCTATTTCATAAGGAGTTGTTTCAAACATAAGTTCATATACAGTTGATTTCAATAAACTTTTTTCAACTGCTCCAATTCTTTCAAAAGTCCAACCAACGATACTATTGTTAATAGTTTCCATAATTTCATTATTGTGGTCAGTAATTCCTGTCATGTATTTTTCAAGGAATTTCATATCTCTATCGTCTAGAGCGATTAATTTTACTTCTTCAGTTTTTTCTTCAAGAGCATCTATTTCAGCATCAGCATCTAACTCTTGAACTTCAATAATTTCTTCTTTTAGTTCAGGAATATCATCAATAGCTTCCTTGTCTCTTGCTAAATAACTGTCAAATACTTCTTTAGTATTTTCATTTTTTAATTCACTTTCAAATACTAGTTTAAAAAGTTCTTCTCTTGCTTTTCTTCTACTCATTTGTTTCCTCTCTTAATTATTTTCTTCCTTTGAATCTTCTGATAATATTTTTTTAATTTTTGTAAATTTCTTATTAAGTTCAGGACCGCCTAAAAAATATCCGATAGCAGTAACCACTACTACAAACACAGTACTTGTAATACCTATTGTAACTAGAAGCAGGGCCAGGATAAAGGCTAGGAAACTGTAGAGATACCTTTTTCTGTTATACACCAGATTGGCTATAATTTCCTCTAACATGTTTTACCCTCCTTTTAATTATTTTCGTTGTTAGATGAGTTAGAAAAATCATCATAATTATTTTTAGTCTTATCATAAGACTTTTTTAGAGATAATTTTGAGATTTTTACTTGAACTTTACCAACATCTATCCCCATTTCTCTCATAAGATCATTTTTGATATCTCTTTGAATTTGCTCAAGTTCACCAGAAACAGCTCCTTCAGAGATCATATCAAGTTTAATTTGAACGTTAAATTTATTGCCACTTTTATAGGTGTCAATTTTAGCATTAGAAATATTTCTATCTGCAGCAAGTTTTTCCTTTACAAAAGTAGCAATAGTATCTGATGAAATATATACTACTCCATTTTCAGTTTTTATTGTATAATCCTTTGTTTTTTCAAACAACGAACAGAATTTAACTATACATATAATAAAGTATATGGCAGATATTATAAGGACTATAATATTATAACCAACAGTATCTACATAGGTGTTAAATTGTACAAAATACTTTGGTACAGCAACATATACAATTCCTGTAATAGATAGAATAAAAATTCCAATCCATGCCAGGAAAAAAATAAATTTTTTAAACATATTATCACCCACATAAAAGATTAGAGGTGTTGTTTAGACACCTCTATGAAGTTACATTTCTGTTTCTTCTCCCTCAGTTTCAGGAGTTCCTTCAGTTGATCTGATTTTAACATCTTGTACATAGACATTAACTTCTACAACTTTAAGTCCGCTAAGTTCAGATACAGCTTGTAAAACAGCTTTTTGAATTTCATGAGCAACATCTGAGATCAAATATCCATACTCAACGATTATGAATACTTCAATGCTGCACTCTTTTTCTCCGACCTCAACTTTTACTCCATTTGTAGGTCTCTTTTTCCCAAGAATTTTGCTAACTTCGTCAGCAACACCACCAGCTAATTTGTAAACACCTTCTACATCAGATGCGGCCTTAGCGGCTATAGTTTTAACTACATCATCAGATATTCTTATATTTCCTAATTCACTCATTGGAACACCCCCATGTAATTTTTGCTGTGTAACCTTTATACTATTATACCTAATTTTCTATAAAAAAACTACCTTAAATATCAAATTATTTTTTAGGGAAGTTTTCTTCTATGAAATTTGTTGATGTTTTTCCTTTTAAATATAGTTCATTATCAAATACTTCAAGATGGAATGGAATAGTAGTATCTATTCCTTCGATAATATACTCTTTTAAAGCTCTTTTCATTTTAGCAATAGCTTCTTCTCTATCTATACCAAAGGCAATAAGTTTACCTATCATAGAATCATAATATGGTGATATTTCATATCCTTGATAAGAGTGAGAATCAACTCTAATACCATTTCCTCCAGGAACGATATATTTAGTTATTACTCCTGGCGATGGTAAAAATCCATTTTTTGTATCTTCAGCATTAATTCTACATTCAATAGCATGACCAAAAAGTTGAATGTCATCTTGTGTTATATTAAGTTTTGCTCCTGAAGCAATTTGAATTTGTAGTTTTATAATATCAAGTCCAGTAACCATCTCTGTAACAGTATGCTCAACTTGAATTCTTGTATTCATTTCCATAAAGTAGAATTTATTTTCTTTATCAACTAAAAATTCTAAAGTTCCAGCAGAGTCATAATTTATAGCTTTAGCTAATGTAACAGCAGCCTCTCCCATAGCTTTTCTAACACTTAAAGGAAGTGAGAAAGAAGGAGCCTCTTCAATTAGCTTTTGATGTCTTCTTTGTATAGAACAATCTCTTTCACCAAGGTATATAACATTACCATATTTATCTCCAAGAATTTGGATTTCAATATGTCTTGGGTTTTCAACGAATTTTTCTATATATACATCTGGATTTCCAAAAGCTGATCCTGCTTCATTTTGTGCAGCAACTATATTTTTTTCAAGTTCTTCATCGTTTCTAGCGATTCTCATACCCTTTCCACCGCCACCAGCAGTAGCTTTTATAATAACAGGGTATGTAATAAATTCATTTACTTGTTTTTTAGCTTCAGATATACTTTTTATAATACCAGTTCCATTTGTTACAGGCACATGATTTGCAACTGCAGTTGCTCTAGCAGTAGCTTTATCTCCCATTTTTGAGATACATTCAGGTCTTGGACCAATAAATGTGATATTATGTTCTTCACAAATAGATGCAAACTTTGCATTTTCTGACAAGAATCCATATCCTGGATGGATTGCATCAGCACCTGTAATTTCTGCAGCTGCAATTATGTTAGGTACTTTTAAGTATGATTCTGTACTAGAAACTCCACCTATACATACAGCTTCGTCAGCTAACATAACATGTAGGCTTTCTTTATCAGCTTCGGAATAAACTGCAACTGTTTTAATTCCAAGTTCTTTTGCTGCTCTTATTATTCTGACAGCGATTTCCCCTCTGTTAGCAATAAGTATTTTATTAAACATTGTATTTCCTCCCGATAATCCAAAGTGTCAGACTATGAAATTCTAACTTTAATTAGAGCTTTTCCATAATCAACAGGATCTCCATCTTTCACGTATATGTCTTCTACTTTACCAGAGAATTTTGCAACAACAGGAAGAGAAACCCCAACAGCAATTACATTACCAAGCTCTTCTCCGGCTTTTATTTCTTGTCCGATTGAAACAATAGGAGTCCCATCGGGTTTGATAAATCTGTATCTTCCAACATGTTCAGATAGGATGTCTTTATGATTTTCATCTACTTTTTTTTCAATTTGTTTATTTTCTTTTTTAGATTTATTTTCAACTGGTTTATTTTCTTGAATAGGATCTGCTTTGATAGTTATTTTTATATCAGATGTTTCAAATAATATCTCAGTCAGTTTTTTTTCTTGAAGAATCTTCATTAGTTCTTCAATGTTTTGCATGTCATCCTTCATAAAATCCTCCTTATTTTTTATATATTTTACCATTAAGTACTATATATTTCAATAAAAATTGACTTTTCAACGAATCGTAATCTTTTCATCTCCCAGAAGGTTTGTTATTTCATTAATAAAAGAAGTAGAAAGCGATATTTTATGTCTTGTTAATTTAACTGTTTTAATATTATCACCCTTAATTGCAAAATATACTGGAGTATTTCCTGGGTATTTATTTAATAGTTCTTTAAGTCTATTAAATTTATCTTTATCATCTTCTATAATTAAAATGTACAATTTCAAATTTTTTAATCTGTATATGTCTTCTGGAAACATAATATCTCTGACTACTATTTTTTTACTCTCATTCCCTTTGAAATAATCAACTTGTGAATTTCCACGTATAAATACAGGTTTTCCATCTAAAAATAGATGTGAATATTTTTGAAAATCTTTTGGAAAAATGATTCCTGAAATAGAATCAAAGTAATCTTCTAAATCAAAAACAGCCATAATATCAGAATTTTTTGTAACTATTTTTTTTATATTTCTTAAAATTCCACAGATATTTACATTGTTATTAGATCGTTCTTCTTTGATTTCTGAAATTAAATCTAATCTAAATACCTTTATAAGTTTTCTATAGTTATCTAAAGGATGTGCACTAAAATAAAAACCAAGATATTCTTTTTCTTTAGTTAACAATTCTTCTGTAGAATATTCAGGAGCTTCAATTAATTTAAAAGTGCCAAGTGAGATTTTAGCATCTCCAAATAAGTTCATTTGTTGAATATCATCTTCTTTTACTTTTCTATTAGCATAATCCATAACTTTATCAATAGAATCAAATTTCTCTCTTCTATTTCCAGGTAAAGAATCTAAAGCACCGGCTAATATTAAAGATTCTAAAGCTTTTTTATTAAGTCCGTGAACTCTTGTTCTGATAACAAAATTTTCAAGATTTTTAAAATCACCATTAGCTTTATGTTCTTGAGCAATTTTTTCTACTATTCCCTCTCCAACATTTTTAATAGCAGATAGTGAAAAAATTATCCCATCTTTATCTACTATAAATTTTGATGCTGGTTTATTTATATCAGGAAGATGTAATCTTATATTGTGAAGTTTTGCATCTTCTACATAAAAAGCAACATTTTCAATATGTGCCATTTCAGAAGTCATAACAGCTGCATAATAATATTTAAAATAGAAAGTTTTAAAATAAGCGGTCCAATAAGCAATTAAAGCATAAGCAGCAGAGTGTGATTTATTAAACCCGTATCCAGCAAACTTATCAATTAAGTCAAACATCTCCATAGCTTTTTCTTTTGTATAACCATTTTCAATAGAACGGCTAATAAATTTTTCTCTATTTTGTTCCATTATTTGAATGTTCTTTTTTCCCATAGCTCTTCTTAAAAGATCAGCTTCCCCCAATGAATATCCAGCCATTATGTTAGCAATTTTCATAACTTGCTCTTGATATAAAATTACACCATATGTATCTTTTAAAGTAGATTCTAAAGAGGGGTGTGGATATTTTATTTCAATAGTTTTATTTTTACCATTGATAAAATTATCAACCATTCCCGAACCAAGAGGACCAGGTCTATAAAGAGCAAGAAGTGCAATTATATCTTCAAATTTATCAGGTTGTAATTTTTGTAGTATTTTTCTAATACCACGAGATTCCATTTGAAAAACACCAGTTGTATCTCCTTTAGATAATAGTGAATATACTTCTTTAGAATCTAGTGAGATATCTTCTAATTTTATCTCTTTTTTTAAATCTTGTTTTATATAGTCAATTGTACGTTGAAGATTAGTTAGATTTCTAAGTCCTAAAAAATCCATTTTCAAAAGTCCTAAATCTTCTAACTCCTTCATTTGATATTGTGTTGAAACTACATTTTTATTATCACAATATAAAGGAACATTATCAGTTAGAGGATCTTTAGTAATAACTATACCAGCAGCATGAATAGATGCGTGCCTTACTTTATTTTCAATTTTAGCTGATATATCTATTATTTTTTGAATTTCTTTATCTTCTAAGTATAACTTTCTAAATTCCTCTACACTATTTAAAGTTTCTTTAATAGATGTGTTAAATGGAACAAGTTTTGCAATTTTATCAACTTTAAAAAGAGGTGTATCCATAACTCTACCAACGTCTCTTATAGCTGCTCTAGCTTTCATTGTTCCAAATGTAATAATTTGTGCAACTTTATCAGCACCATATTTTTCAATAACATATTCGATTACTTCTTGACGTCTTTCTTGACAGATATCAATATCAATATCTGGCATAGAGATTCTTTCAGGATTTAAAAATCTTTCAAAAATTAGGTTATATTTTAATGGATCAAGTTGAGTTATTCCTAGTGCATAAGCCACTAAACTTCCAGCAGCAGATCCTCTACCAGGACCTATTGGAATATTTTTTCTTTTAGCAAAATCTATAAAATCCCAAACTACAACAAAATATCCAGCATATCCCATTTTTTCAATAATTGAAAGCTCATATTCTATTCTTTCAGTTACTGTTTTAGTAAGTCCCTTTGGATAGCGTTTTCCAAGTCCAATATAAACTAATTTTCGTAAAAATGCTTCTATAGAATCTACACATGTAGGAATTTTATATTGAGGAAATTTAAATTTTCCAAATTCGATATCTACATTACATCTGCTAGCAATTTCTAAAGTGTTGTTAATTGCTTCAATATATTTATCTCCTAAACCATCTAAAATTTCTTCCCTACTTTTAAAATAAAGTTCATTAGTATGAATTCTCATTCTATTTGTATCATTTATTTTAGCACCAGTTTGAACACAAATTAAAATATCTTGTAGTGTGTGATCACCTTTGTTGACATAGTGTGTATCATTAGTGGCTACTAATTTTAAAGAGTTTGCTTTTGCAATATCATAGAGTTTTTCATTTAATATTTTTTGTTCTTCTAAACAATTTCCTTGTACTTCTATATAGAAGTTATCAGAGCCAAAAATATTTGTATATTCGTCAATTGCATTTTGAATGTTTTCTTGAGGCTCGTTATCCATAATTCTTCGTGATATTTCTCCATTCATACATGCAGAAAGAGCAATAATACCATTGCTATGTTTTTTTAAAAATTCTTTATCAACTCTAGGTTTATAATAAAACCCTTTTAAAAAACTTTCAGAACTTATTTTTAGTAGATTTTTATAACCTTCATTATCTTTAGCAAGTAAAATAAGATGAAAGTTTCTACCATCTTTTTCTTCCATACCTCTTTCAGAAACATAAGCTTCAAGACCAATAATTGGTTTTATATTATTTTTTTTAGCTTTTTTATATAACTCAAGTACACCAAAGAGATTTCCATGGTCTGTTATGGCAATAGCAGGCATATTTAATTTTTTAGCTTTTTCAATATATTCATCTATTTTCCCAACTCCATCTAACAGGCTGTACTCAGTATGTAGATGTAAGTGTACAAAACTTGTATTCATAGTCCTCTCCTCATATTTTTTCCTTTATTTATATTGTACTATTAAATTTCATTACTTCAAATAAAAAAATAAATTAAGAATAAAAATAATGATTTATACATTCATTTTATAAATTTAACATATATAAAAATTAAATTATAGTATTTTCGAATAAAAAATATATATTTTAAAAAAGAAAAGTGAACAAATTTAGATAAAATTATTAATTGATAGAGTTTGTAGGAATTTTAAATGTTTTTTGAAAATTAAAATTGGTATAGTATTCAAAATGTCAACAATAAACAGATTTTATAAAAATGGTTATTTATTTCTATATATGAGGTTAAAGATTGATTGTATTTTAATAAAAGGAATATAGTGCTTGACTTTAAAAAAAAATATTGATATAACTTAATATGAAAGTCCAATAGCAAAAAACGTGTTTGTAAAAAAGTCAATAATAACTACAATTGTTAAAAATAACAATTAAAAAAACACACATAACACAAAAAAGGGGTTAAAAATTACATAAAAAAGTGTTATACTAGATAGGTAATCACTGGTCTAGAAGTAAAAAAAATTTGACTTGTAGCAGAATGTTACTCAAATTGAGCACAGAGTGTAATACTAGAGGACTAGGGTATAAGGACTATACTTTAAAGGAGGAGCAAGTTTAACTTTTTCAACTCCCGCATATTTTATGAGGAGAATCTTAATATAAGATTTTTTTTGTAACTTAAAGAGAAAAAGTATGTTGTAAGGTCAAGCAAAAATAATGAAAAAGCAAAATTTTTTGTAGGAGGATTAAAATAATGGAATTTAATATGCCTAAAACACATGAACTTTTCAGACAAATGATAAGAGAATTTGCTGAAAAAGAGGTAA
>ERZ773118.571-NODE-571-length-36985-cov-149.086_pt1 | contig 36985 bp, 39 predicted proteins | sample MGYA00580562_ERZ773118 | MGnify/ENA primary metagenome ERZ773118 (study PRJEB29015, sample SAMEA2737878) | human gut metagenome | biome: human gut; feature: human-associated habitat; material: faeces | place: China | collected 2012 ... | reverse complement strand
AGCAACTACTTCCCAAGAAGAAGCTCCCACTTCAAAAATTACAAAGTAATTTTAACTGGGAGAGGTTCACTTATGGAAACTGTAAACGTGACTTTACCTATATTGATGATATAGTAGAGGGTATAAAACGTATAATGCAAACAGCTCCTGAGAAGAAAAATGGAGAAGATGGACTTCCAATACCACCTTATGCTGTATATAATATAGGGAACAGTAATCCAGAAAATTTATTAGATTTTGTAAATATTTTACAAGAAGAGTTAATTGCAGCTGGAGTTTTACCAAAAGATTATGACTTTGAGGCACATAAAAAGTTAGTTTCTATGCAACCAGGAGATGTGCCAGTAACATATGCTGATACTAGTGCTTTAGAGCGTGATTTTGGCTTTAAACCTAGTACAAGTTTAAGAGATGGATTGAGATCATTTGCTAGATGGTATAAAGAGTTTTATAAGGTAGAATTATAAAGAGATTATAGTTTGAGTCAGGGTAATATCACTCTGACTTTTTTTATATAAATCAGTATTCAAATTATAATTGTATAAATTTGATTAAATATACATTATTATGATTAAAATTTAAATTTATATGTCAAAATATTGACTTTTTTACATTATAATATATAATATATACACAACACATGTAAATATACAGGAGGTGGAACAGTATGGAAAAGTATGAATCTCTTGAAAAATTGTACTATAAAAAGCAGGACATAGCTAAGGAGTATGTATCTAGAATAAATAATCCATGTACATATAAAACAGAACTAAAAATTTATCCTATATTAAAGGAGAATAAAGTGACCCAGGAGGAATATAAGCTTTTTTGTCTTCCTATAAATGAATTATTAATGAAACAGGAAAAAATATGTTTAAATAGTAAGCAGATTATAGAAATTAGTAGTGAGTTGCCAAAGGCTGCACATCAAGCTTGTATCACTGATATTATGTCAAATGAGATTGTAAAAACAAATGGTCTTGAAGGCGTTCATTCTACTAAAAAAGAGATATATGACAGTATGAGTTCTCGTAAGAGCACCAGATTTTCTGGGATCATAAATAAATATATTCAAATTACTGAAGGTAATATTGAAACAATTGATTTTCCAGGAGAGATAAGAAAAATATATGATGATATTTTTGCAGATGATATACTTACAAATCCTGAAAATAAGTTAGATGGAAAACTTTTTAGAAAAGAAGGAGTATATATACATAGTGGTATGAATAATGTCCATACTGGAGACTCTTCTGAAGAGTTGATCATCAAACATCTGGAGGACCTTATAGAATTTATGAATAGAAAGGATGTTCCATTCCTTATAAAAGCATCTATTGTCCATTATTACTTTGAATATATTCATCCTTTTTATGATGGAAATGGAAGATTTGGAAGATTCTTATTTTCTATGTATTTAGCACGTAAGGTAGATATATTTACAGGACTTTCTCTTTCTTACAGTATCTTTGGAGATAAAAATAAGTATTCGAATCTTTTTAAAGAAACATCATCACCACGTAATAAGGGAGAATTAACATTTTTTGTTCTTGGTATGTTAGAATTCATTCTCAATGGTCAGAAAAGCATAATTGAAATGTTGAAAGATAAAAAGCTTCAACTTGATTATGCAGAGGATTATTTGAATAAACTGAAAAAAGATAAAAAACTTGAAAAGATTGAAACAGAAGCATTATTTATCTATATACAAAATTATATTTTTGCTAAAGAAAACCCTTTGACTGATGATGAACTTCTACCATATATAAAAGAGTTAAAATCAGTTAGAACTCTAAGAAAATATTTGAATAGATTAACTGATCTTGGGTTAATTACTACTGTTAATAAAAAACCAATAGTAAGAACAGCTAGTGATCAGATAAAAAATATAATATAATAAACGAATCAGAGTGGTATAAGCATCACTCTGATTTTTTCATAATGAAATTTTAGAGTGTGAAGATATATGTTTTTATTGTATAATATATATTATAAAAAAGGAGAAAATATATGAAGGGTATTATTTTAGCAGGTGGAAGTGGAACAAGGCTATATCCTTTAACAAGAAGTATTTCAAAGCAGATATTACCAATTTATGATAAACCAATGATATATTATCCGATGTCAGTTCTTATGTTAGCAGGGATAAAAGATATTTTAATTATTACCACTTCACGAGATATTAGGGTGTTTCGAGATCTTTTTGGGGATGGAAATAGCTTGGGAATGAATATAGAGTATAGTGTGCAAGAAAATCCAAATGGAATAGTTGAAGCGTTTTTAATAGGAAAAAAATTTATAGGCAACAGTTCAGTTTCTTTAATATTAGGAGATAATATCTTTTTTGGACAATCTTTTACTATACTTTTAAAAAGATTATCAGAACTTAAAAAAGGAGCTGAAATTTTTGGATATAGTGTAAAAGATCCAACAGCTTATGGAGTTGTAGAGTTTGATAAAGATATGAATGTAATTTCAATAGAAGAAAAACCAGAAAATCCTAAATCAAAATATGCAATACCAGGGCTATATTTCTATGATAACACAGTTGTAGAAAAGGCACGTAAGGTAAAACCTTCTTTAAGAGGAGAGCTTGAAATAACGGACTTAAATAGAATGTATCTTGAAGAAAAAACTTTAAAAGTTAATTTGTTAGGAAGAGGATTTGCTTGGCTTGATACAGGAACTCATAAAAATCTATTGCAAGCCTCAAATTTTATAGAAACTATTCAAGAAAGACAGGGAAATTATGTAGCTTGTATAGAAGAGATAGCATATAGAAATGGTTGGATAGATAAAAAGCAACTTTTAAAACTTGCACAGCCACTATTAAAAACAGATTATGGAAAATATTTAGTTGAAATAAGTGAGGAGATATAGATGAAAAGATATCTTGTAACAGGAGCAGCAGGATTTATAGGAACAAATTTTGTAAAATATATGCTAGAAAAATATAGTGATATAGAGATAATAGTTGTTGATAAGCTTGCATATGCTGGAAATAAGGAAAATATACAAAAAGAGATAGATGAGCATAAGATTACATTTGTACGTGGAGATATAGGCAATAGTGAGCTTATAGAGGATATATTTACAAGGTATGATATTGATTATGTTGTAAATTTTGCAGCAGAATCACATGTAGATAGAAGTATTGCAAGTCCAAGAGTCTTTTTAGAAACAAATATTCTAGGAACTCAAAATTTACTTGATATAGCAAAGAAATTTTGGACAATAGGATATGATGAAAAGGGATATCCTATCTATAAAGAAGGAAAAAAATATATACAAATTTCAACAGATGAAGTTTATGGATCGTTAACTAGAGAATATATAGATTCTCAAGAACTTATACTAGATGAAAAAGTAAGAAAAATAGTTGAAGGTAGAAAGAAGTTAAAAACATATGGAGATAATTTTTTTACTGAAACTACACCATTAGATCCAAGATCACCATACTCAGCATCAAAAGCATCAGCAGATATGATAGTTATGGCATATCATGAAACATATAAATTACCAGTAAATATTACAAGATGTTCAAATAACTATGGACCATATCAATTTCCAGAAAAATTAATTCCTCTTATTATTAAAAATATATTAGAAGGGAAAAAACTTCCAGTATATGGAGATGGATCGAATGTGAGAGACTGGCTTTATGTAAAAGATCATAATAAAGCAGTAGATATGGTAATAAATAGTGGAAAAGTTGGAGAAATATATAATATAGGTGGATTTAATGAAGAAAAAAATATAGATATAGTGAAATTAACTATAGATACAATAAGAAAAATAATGGAAGAAGAACCTAGTTATAGAAGGATATTAAAAACAGATATAAATAATATATCATATGATTTAATAGAGTATGTTCAAGATAGATTAGGACATGATGCAAGATATGCCATAGATCCAAGCAAGATAGCAGTAGAGCTAGGTTGGTATCCAGAAACAACTTTTACAAAAGGAATAGAAAAAACAATTAGATGGTATTTAGATAATCAAGAGTGGGTAAATAGTTTAAATTAATATTTATTACTATTAAATATCAATTATTGCCAATTACAACAAAAATTTACTTTACAAATTCTCCAAAAAGAGTTAATATGTAGTTGTACATAATATTATCTACCTATATTTAATAATAATTATTATAGAGGGTGAGAGTATGGAAAGAAAAGTTTCAGATGAGCTTGATGCTAAAAATTATCAAATGGAAATAGAAGAGTATCTACTGACGAAACTTGAAAAATGTAGTGAATTTGAAAAGAGAGTACAAAATGAATTAGTGGAAAAATATGGATTATGGACTACTATTGAAAAAGCAGCAAAGATTATAAAGCGTAGTAAAAGTACAATGTACAAATACAAAGAGGACAATTTAATAATCTATAGACAAAATAGCAGAATTATTTCTGTTTATACTAAAAGTTTGATATTTGTTTTATAGTTTTTAAAGGATGCAAAAAAGAAAGCATCCTTTTATTTTTTCTTTATTTTATCCTATTATTTTAGTATAATAAAAAAATATTCAATAAATTAAAAAAACAGGAGAATAAAATGAAGAGTGAAAAGGAATATGGGTTATTTACAGCTATAACTATGATAGTAGGGATAGTAATTGGAGCTGGAATATTTTTTAAAAGTGATAATATTTTAGTCTATACAGGTGGAAGTGTTATAAAAGGTGTGATGCTATTTTGTTTAGCAGCAATGGGAATAGTATTTGGATCATTAACTATAGCTATTTTAGCAACAAAGACTACAAAGCCTGGTGGAGTAATAACTTATGCAGATGAGTATATAGGAAGAAAAGTAGCAGGTTGTTTTGGGTGGTTTCAAATATTTATCTATTATCCGGCATTAATAGCTGTTGTATCTTGGATAGTTGGAGTATACATGTGTATGCTATTTAATTGGAATTCGACACCTGAAAATTTAACTTTAATAGGGATAGTAGCTTTTGTTATAATATTTGGAATTAATTATTTTTCAGCTATACTTGGTGGTTTTTTCCAAAATTTTTCAACTATATCTAAAGTAATATTATTGTTAGTCTTAGCAATTGCAGGATTTATTTATGGGGATCCTAAATTTGTTGCACATTCTGGAGATATAGTAGGGACATTTGGATGGTTAGGAGCATTAGCACCGATTGCATTTTCGTATGATGGTTGGGTAGTATCTACTTCTATATCACACGAGATAAAAAACTCTAAAAGAAATTTACCAATAGCTTTGATATTTGGACCATTATTTGTATTAGCAGCGTATATTTTTTATTTTGTAGGAATATCTATATTATTAGGGCCAGATGAAATAATGAGATTAGGAGATGCACATGTAAATACAGCAGTTACTATGATATTTGGAAATGCTGGAGCAAAAGTGTTTTTAATTTTTATAGTAATATCTGTTTTGGGAACTTTAAATGGTTTTACTTTAGGATCACTTAGAATGCCATATTCACTAGCTATTAGAAATATGTTTCCCAATAGTAAAAAAGTAGCATATATTAAGCCTGGTCATCACGTACCAAAATATTCATCTAAAATATCATTTGTACTAGCTGGTATTTGGATAATAATTAATTATTTAACACAAAAGTATAATTTAATTCCTAATTCAGATGTTTCTGAAATACCAATTGTAGCAAGTTATATATTATATATAGCACTATATATTTGTGTTATAAAGATGTATTTTAAAGGCGAAGTAAAAAGCTTTATTAGAGGAGTTATAGTACCAATTATAGCTATTTTAGGTTCTATACTTATAATAGTAGGTGGATTACAAAATCCAATGACAATTATCTACTTAGGAATCTGTGTAATAGTAATAATCATTGCCTATTTATATTTAGTAAAAGTTGACAATGATAACTTAAAATAGTATAATTTTAATAATTAATTAATTATTACTTTGGAGGGGAAAATGAATCAATTAGAGGAAAGGAATTATTATGAACAAGAAGATGAACTAGATTTATTAGATTTATTTAGAACAATAATGAAACATAAGTATATGATTGCTATTGTAACTATTGTAATCACATTATGTATGATAATTGGGGGTTATCTTTATAATAAAAGTAAAGCAATCACAACTACTATCATTACTTTAAATTATCCAGGTCGTGAAAATGGAAAGACACCAAATGGAGCTCTTTTAACAACTAATGAAATAGTACCACTTGATGTTTTAAATAATGTTTATGATAAGCATAAGGATATTATAAAAGAAAAGGATAAAAGAGATTTTATAAATAGTGTTGAATTAGTTAGTGTAGTCCCTGATTATATAAAAAAAAGGATAGAAGAAGCAGAAAAAAAGGGAGAAAAATATATTTATACTCCGTCTGAATTTCAAATAGTATCAAAAGATAATAAAAAAATAGTTGATGATATTGCTAATGAATCAGTTGCAAGTTTTATTGAAAGATACAGACCAAACTACACAATTCAACCAATTAAAATAGAGGGAGATTATGATTATCCTACTGTTTTTGAACTAATAAGTGATAAAATTGATACTCTAAAAACTCTTGTAAATGATAGAGATAAAAAACATTTTATTTCAAATAAATCAGGATATTCTTTTGATAAAATTCGTCAAAATATTGAAAGCCTAGAAAAATTAGAACTCCAAGATTATTATTCATACTACACAGTACATAATTTAAGTCTTGATATGAAAGCAAGAGAAGTAAGATACAAATCTGACATTCAAGTTTTAAAATTACAAAGAGAAGGGTTAATCTCTCAAAGAGACACTATTAAAAAAATGATAGATGATTATAGACCTGGAGAGAAGAGTTTTATAATAGGAAATGTAGGGGAGCTACAAAAGAAATTAGATCAAAGTGATGAGTATTATGGCAAACTAATAGATCAATATCTATCTTTAAATAAGGCTATTGTTGAAAAAGAACAAAGAATAAAGAAATTAGAAGAAGAAAATAAAGTAGCACTTGTATATCCTACAGAACAACAAAAAGAAAAAATGAATCTTAAACTAGATGTTTTAATAAATAGATTAAACAGTATTATAGAAGATGTAAATACTATCAACGATGAATATATTCGTGTAACATATTCTAATATGATTTCAATTACTGCACCAGTTATCGAAACAACAGCTGGAAAGCCATTATATATGTATCTTGCATTGGGAATAATCTTAGGATTATTTACTGGAATATTTTTCTCATTTATTGCAGAATTTAAAGAAGATTATAAAAAAAGATATGGAAAGTAGAGAGAAGGCCTGAGGGTCTTCTTTTTCATATATGAAAAATTAAGAATAATTTTATTAAAAATATTGCTTGAAACAAAAAATGTGCTATAATTATAAAAAACATTGATAATTTTTACAAAAAAAATAGTAATTGTACTATAAAGATAAATTTAATTTAAATAAATTTGTAAAAAAGTTTCTATATTATAGATAAATAAAAGTATAAGGAGGTAGAGTTATCCATATTTGGATAGCAAAATTGACGTGAACGTTGAGAAAATAAGAAAATATTGTGTAATAGCATTTATAGCTGTAGGACTAGCAGCACTTGTTATGGAGAAAATAAATGCTCCAGAAGTTTATGAAGGGCAAGGAGAAGGATTTTCAGATACTATAGTAGTACAAGTAGCAGCTAAAAAAGAAAATGGCAAATTAAAGGTATATGATGTAAAATACCAACATGGGGATACAGATGAAATTGCAACACCAGCTATAGAAGAATTAATAGCTAAATTAAAAGAAACACATGATGCAAGTACACTAGATGCTGTATCAGGAGCTTCATATACATCTGAAGGGTTTATAGAAGCTGTAAATGATGCATTATCAAAAGTAAAATAGAATTATATAGTAAAAGAATGTGTGAATAATTTTGTCTTTATATTATTAAATTTAAAAATTAAGACTGAAAGTAAATAAAAATGCTTTCAGTCTTTTTTTAGGAAAATTTTTATGTCAGAAATTGAAATTATTTTGTAGTTAAAGTAGTAGCGTTATTTTGAGCAGTTCTTAACTTTAACATTTCAGTATTTAATTTTGCTTTAGATATAGCTATTTCTTTATTTAGGTTTTCTACTTCATTCCAATCTATTTTTTCAGAATTTAGTAATCTAGATACTTTTAATTGTTTTTCTTGGATATCTAATCTATAATTTCTAATCTCTCTTCTTTGAGAGTCAGTAAGGTTAAGATTATTATAACAGTTGTTATGATTTTTGTGATGTCTAGAATTTGAGTTATGATAGTTATTAGCAAAAGCAGCTGAAGAGACAACTAATAGTGCTACGAAGATTAATTTTTTCATGAGTACCTCCTAAGTGTAATTATATTGAATAAATTTGATATAATTTAATATATCTCATTAAAATGAATATAAGATGAATTTACATTATTTATAAATAAAAAAGGGTCGACTTAAGCCAACCCCTTTGTAAAATAATAATCTATGTTATTAGTTTAATGGTAAAATTTGAATTTCAACTCTTCTGTTTTCTGCTCTTCCTTGTGGAGTGCTGTTAGTAGCTCTAGGATTATTGATACCATGTCCTACAGCAGTGATTCTGTTAGCAGAAACTCCTTGAGAAATTAAATAATCTTTAACACTATTTGCTCTTCTTTGAGATAACTCAAGATTGTATTCAGGACGTCCAGTATTATCTGTATATCCGTTTACAACAATTCTTGTTTCTGGATATTGAGTAAGAACAGAAGCTATAGAATTTAGTGGATTATAGAATGATCCAGCAATATTAGCACTGTTAGTTGCAAATGTTACTCCTCCAGGTAGATAAAGATTTAAGTTTTCACCTTCTCTACTAACTTGTACTTGAGTATTTTTTAGTCTTTCCCTTAGTTCTTGTTCTTGATGATCTCTGTATGCTCCCCAACCTAGACCTGCTAAGGCACCGATACCTGCTCCGATCAATGTACCTTTTGTATCTTTACCAATAAGTTGTCCTATAAGTGCTCCGGCAGCGGCTCCTCCAGCTGTACCACTTGTCTTTTTGTTGACAGATCCAGTTTCGTCTAGAAATGGTGATGAAGTACATCCAACAAGAGTTAGACCAAGTAATAAACTGCATAAAGCTTTTTTCGTATTTTTCATAGCGGCCTCCTTAAATTTTTTGAAGGGAGATAAATCCCTATAGCTATATTATATAACAAAAAATTTAAAATACAAATAAAGATTTTAGTAAAAATATTAAGAAAAAATCCTTTTTTAATAGGGATACAGAGGAATTTTAGAATAAAAAATTATAAAGTAGATTTTCTGAGCCCTTGAAAATATTATATTTATAAAATACTAAAAAATTTTTAATATTTTTTCAAAAAAAAGGTTGACAGTTTTTTTAAATGATGCTATAATCATTTATGTCTTAAGAGAAAGACGTCGGAATATAGCGCAGTCCGGTAGCGCATCTGCCTTGGGAGCAGGGGGCCGCAAGTTCGAATCTTGCTATTCCGACCATTTAAATGCGGGAATAGCTCAGTTGGTAGAGCGTCAGCCTTCCAAGCTGAATGTCGCGAGTTCGACCCTCGTTTCCCGCTCCAAGAATGCGTCATTAGCTCAGTTGGTAGAGCACACGACTTTTAATCGTGTTGCCACAAGTTCAAATCTTGTATGACGCACCATTTCGTGCGAGGATGGCGGAATTGGCAGACGCGCTAGACTTAGGATCTAGTGTCCCAGACGTGAGAGTTCAAGTCTCTCTCTTCGCACCATTTTGATAGTAAAGAGATTCTAGAGAATCTCTTTTTTTTATTGTATAAAAATATGATAAAAGGGAGAGAAAATGAGAAATATTAGATTAAAATATAGATATGATGGGAGTCTTTTTTTTGGATTTCAACGTCAAATAGATAAAAGAACAGTCCAGGGAGAAATAGAAAAGCTTTTAGAAATAGTCTTAAAAGAAAAAGTAAATATGATTTCTTCAGGACGTACAGATAGAGGAGTTCATGCTTTAATACAAGTTTCTAACTTTCTAACATCATCAACTATTCCACTTGATAAATTACAATATGTTTTAAATAGAAGTCTTCCACAAGATATAGATATAATAGAGATAGATGAAGTAGATATGCAGTTTAATTCACGGTTTGATGCTGGAAAACGTGGATATAGATATATTATAAGCTGGGATAAAGACCCTTTTAAATCAAGATATGAGACATATATTAATAAGGAAGTAGAAATTACAAAATTTAAAAACATTCTATCTCCATTGGTAGGAGTTCATGATTTTAATAACTTTAGAATGAGTGATTGTGGAAGTAAGACATCAATAAGAGAGATTTATAGTATAGATGTAGTTCCCTATGGAGATAAAAGAGTAGCTATTGATATTATGGGAAGTTCATTTTTAAAATCTCAAATAAGAATAATAATTGGAACAGCTTTAGATATCTATTTTGGTTTAAGATCATCTAATTATATAGAAGAGATGTTAGCTAACCCTAAAAAAGATTTTATAAAAAGAGTGGCACCACCTAATGGACTTTATCTTACTATGGTTGACTATGAGGGAGGAAACAATGGAATTTAAAGAAGTAAAAAATGTAGATTTGCCTTTTTTAAAAAAAATAGTAGAACTTGAAGATGAAGCTTTTGAAGGTCAAGGGGGAGTAGACCTTTGGATTTTAAAAGCTCTTATTCGTTATGGTAAAGTATTTATGCTTGAAGAAAATAGTGAGATAGTATCAATAGTTGAATATATGCAATGTTTTGAAAAAAAAGAGGTATTTCTATATGGAATATGCACTAGAAAAAAATATAGATATCAAGGGAATGCTAAGCAAATAATGAAAGAAAGTGAAGCTTACCTAAAATCTTTAGGGTATACAGCTATTTCTCTTACAGTAGATCCGACAAATGAGATAGGGATAAAGCTCTATAAAGATCTTGGATATGAAGTAGTAGAATATCAAGCAAATGAGTATGGACAGGGGATTCATAGATACTTGATGAAAAAAGTCATAATTTAATTCAAATTGCTTGACAACAATTTTAAAATAGTGTAGTATATAAATATAAAATGATTACAAATTTGAGTTGTGTGGATTGGAGGTGCCAAATGAACAGTCATATTGAAAATATAGGAGAATATCTAAAAAAACATGAGATTAAACCTTCATATCAACGTATAAAGATATTTGAATATTTGGAAGCTAATAAAAACCATCCTACAGTCGATATGATATACAGAGCATTGTGTCCACAGATTCCTACTCTTTCTAAAACAACAGTGTACAATACACTTAATCTTTTTATAGAGAAAAAGATAGTAAACATTATAGTAATAGAGGAAAATGAAACACGGTATGATAGTATAATAGACATACATGGACACTTTAAATGTGATGTATGTGGTAAAATATATGATATCGATATAGATGAGAAAGCTCTTGGAGATGAATTCTTACAGAGTCACGATATAAAGGAGCAACATTATTATTTTAAAGGTACTTGTCAAGAGTGTCTTAAAAATAATAAGAAATAATAAAGTGGTTATTTTTATCTATACTTATTAAAATTTAGGAGGAATGGACTTATGAAAAGAAATGAATTTGTAAAATTAGGTTGCGGTTGTTTAGCTCAATTAGTTATTGTTGAAAATGAATGTAATTGTGCATCAGAAGCAGAAAAAGTGGAATTAGTTGCAGCTAAAACTCAAGATGCTGCTACTGAAAAACATGTTCCTTATGTTGAAGAAAAAGAAAATGGATATTTAGTAAAAGTAGGAAAAGAAGCAAAACATCCTATGCTAGATGCTCACTATATTCAATTTATTGAAATTGAAGTAGATGGAGATATGTTGTATAGAAAATATTTAAAACCTGGAGAAGAGCCTGAAGCATTTTTCCAAGTGCCAAAAGGAAAAACAGTCGTTGCTAGAGAATACTGTAATCTTCACGGACTATGGGCAGATAAATAAAAAATCTGTTGAAAAAAACTAGAAAACAAAGTAGAATAAATTAACACGATATAACCTATATAAATTAAGGAGGAAAAACACATTATGAAAAAATATGTTTGTAACGTATGTGGATATGTATATGACCCAGCTGTAGGAGACCCTGATAACGGAGTAGCACCAGGAACAGCATTTGAAGATATTCCTGATTCTTGGACTTGCCCTCTATGTGGTGTAGATAAAGACAGCTTTGAAGTAGAAGAATAATAAAATTGTATTAAAAGAGTACACAGCTAAAAATGTGTACTCTTTTTTTAAAAAAATCAAAATTTTCTTGACAATTCTTAATGAATAGTGTATCATTATAACATAGTTAAAAAACATATGCCTAGATAGCTCAGTTGGCTAGAGCATACGGTTCATACCCGTACGGTCGATGGTTCGAATCCATTTCTAGGCACCATATTCCAAATAATTTTTTTAAACCCCACTTTTTAGATTCATATGTTGTAGTCTAACCCTAAATATTTTAAGGAAAAAGATGAGCTGATGGCTTGTCTTTTTTCTTTTTTTGTAATTTTATCTTAGATTTGATATAATATTAGAAAGCATTTTTTTGAAAAATCAAGAAGAAAAAAGTTCCTAAAAGAGGATAAAAGGAGACTTAAATGGTATGGTTAATAATTGTAATATTATTACTTATTTATTTTAGAGATAAAGGTGTTCCGATATTTTTATATCATCAGGTAAATGAAGTTTCAAATGTGACTCCAGAGTTATTTGAAGAACACTTAAAAATATTAAAAGAAAAAAATATGAATACTGTTACACTTTCTGAATATGGGCGTGGAGAAATTGGTAAAAATCCATTTTTAATTACTTTAGATGATGGTTATTATGACAATTATAAAGCAGTATTTCCACTTTTAAAAAAGTATAATATGAAAGCTACAGTATTTTTAAATACACTTTATATAAAAGATAGCTGGGATAAAGATGAAGATTTTTTAAAAAATGGTGAAGCTAATTATTTAGCAATGGAAAAGTACCTTAAAACAGGTGATGGAACTACTAGGCAATACATGAGTTGGGAAGAGATAAAAGAGATGCATAAAAGCGGTTTAGTAGATTTTCAGGCACATTCTCACAAGCATACAGCAGTATTTGTAAGTGATAAATTAGAGGGTATTTTTACTGGAACTGAAAGAGATATAACAGAACTGTATTTGTATCATAAAATAGAAGAAGGATACCCAAAATTTCCTAAAAGAGGAGAATATGCTTCTAAAGGTATAATTATAGATAGAAAGTTCTTTGATCTTTTTAAAAGTTATTATGATAAAAATTTAAAGGGAAAAGATGAAAAAGAAATTTTAAAACTGGGGCAAAAATTTGTAGATGAAAATAAAGATAAATATTTTACTTGGGAAACAGATGAAGATTTCTATAAAAGAGTTACAAGTGAATACTTATTAAATAGAGATTTAATAGAAGAAAAACTGGGGAAAAAAGTGGAATATTTTTGCTGGCCATGGGGGCATAGAAATAAAAAGATAGTAGAATTACTTAAAAAATATGGAGTAAAGGGCTTTGTTTCTACTAAGAAGGGGACAAATGGTAGAAAGCCTAACTTTGATATGATAAGAAGAATAGAGCTTAGAAAATTTACACCAGATAAATATAAGATGAATCTATTTATTGCAAGAAATTATATATTAGGTAAAATTTATGGTTGGTTATCTTAAGGAGAAATTATGAAATTATCTGTAGCAATGATTACATTAAATGAAGAGAAAATTTTAGATAAAACATTGGCTGCAATAAAAGATATTGCTGATGAAATAGTAATTGTAGACAGTGGTTCTACTGATAAAACAAAAAGTATTGCTCAAAAATATAATGCAAAGTTTTTTGTTGAAAGTTGGAAAGGATATGGACCACAAAGAAATTCAGCAATAGATAAATGTAGTGGAGAATGGATATTAAATATTGATGCTGATGAAGAAATTTCTCCTAAATTAAAAGACAGAATAAAGAAAATAAAGGAAGAAAATAGTGATAAAAAAGTTTATTCTATTAATTTTACTTCTGTATGCTTTGGGAAAAAGATAAAACATGGAGGTTGGAGCAATTCATATAGAATTAGACTTTTTAGAAAAGAAGCTGGTAGATTTAATGATAATATGGTTCATGAAGAATTTCAAACAGACGATAAAGTATATACATTAAAAGAAGAAATTTATCATCACAGCTATATTTCACTTGAAGACTATTTTAATAAATTTAATAGATATACAACAGAAGGTGCAATAGAATATTATAAAAAAGGCAAAAAATCAAATGTTTTTCAAATTGCTATAAATCCAATGTTTAAATTTTTGAGAATGTATATTATAAGGCTTGGTTTTTTAGATGGAATAGAGGGATTTGTTCTTGCATGTACAAGTGCTATGTACACAATGGTAAAATATTACAAGTTAAAAGAGATTTATAGAAATAAAACCTATATAAAAAAGTAGAGGGATAATAGATGGAAATTAATAGAATTATAGTGTCAAGGACAGACAAAATAGGGGATTTAATTCTCTCAATACCAAGTTTTTATATGATAAAAAAAATGTATCCACAAGCAGAACTAATAGTTTTAGTAAGAAAATATAATTATGAAATTGTAAAAAACTTGCCCTATGTAGATAGAATTGTTAAAATTGATGATTTTACACATAAAGAACTTATAGATAAAATAAAATATTTTAATTCTGACATTTTTGTAGCTCTTTATAATGATAGCTTTGTATCTCAATTAGCAAGAGCTAGTAAGGCAAAATTTCGGATAGGACCACTTTCTAAGTTATGCTCATTTTTAACCTATAATAAGGGTGTGTGGCAAAAGAGATCAAAGTCTATAAAAAATGAAGCTGAATATAATTTGGACCTCGTAAAAAAGATCGATCCAGAGTTATTTGATAAAACTTTTGAAATAAATACTTCTATATATTTAGGACCAGAAAATCGTGTAGCAGCAGCTACTTTTTTTAGTAATTATAATATAAAAGATAAAGTTTTAGTGGTAAATCCATTTATGGGAGGGTCTGCTAAAAATATAAAAGATGAACAGTATGCCTCTCTTTTAAAGGAGTTTACATTAAGAAATCCTGATAAATCAGTTATTATAGTCACTCATATTTCAGAAGAAGAAAGAGGACTAAATTTAATTAATATGACAGAAAGTAATAATGTTCATTTATTTGCAAATGGTGGAGATCTTTTAAATATAGGAGCCATAATAGATAGAGGAACTGTATATTTAGGTCCTTCAACGGGGCCAACTCATATAGCTGGTGCATTAAAGAAAAGAATAGTTGCAATATATCCAGCAAAAGCAACTCAAAGTACTACTAGATGGGGAGTATTTGGAAATAACAAGGTAAAATATTTAGTGCCAGATATTAATAATCCAAACGAAAATTATAAAAATCCATATTTTGATACATATGATAAAGATATGGAAAATGAGTTATTAAAATATTTAGAAGAAAGTTTTGAAGCTGAAGAGGGTGGTAAAAATTAGAATTCTTATTATTCATACTGCATTTATAGGAGATATAGTTCTTTCAACACCACTTATAAAAAAGTTAAAAGATGCTTATCCTAAAGCAGAACTAACATATCTTACAACTCCAGTAGGAGCCTCAATTTTAAGAAATAATCCTCATATAAGTCATATTATAGAATATGATAAAAGAGGAGAACATAAAGGTTTAGTTGGACTTTGGGCAATAGGAAAAAAATTACGTATAGAGGCATATAATATTGTTATAACACCTCATAGATATTTTAGAAGTTCATTTCTTACATGGCTTACAGGTGCTCCTGTAAGAAGAGGGTATGACAATGCAGCAGGTAAATTTTTCTATACAGAAAAAATTCATTATGATAAGAATAAACATGAAGTTGAAAAACTTTTATCTTTTGTAAAAAAAGATGAGAAAAAAAGATATGAAATAGAGGTTTTCCCAGGAACTTTTGAAAAAGAAAGAGCTGATGAAATCTTTAAAAATATTAATAAAAAAATAGTTGTAATAGCTCCTGGAAGTAAATGGTTTACTAAAAGATGGCCTACAGAATATTTTAGAGAAGTAATAAAAAAATTGGAAAAAAGAGAAGATACAGTAGTTGTAGTAGTAGGTGGAAAAGAAGAAAGACTTTTAAATATACCTCTTGCAGAAAAATCTATAGATTTAAGAGGAATGACAACACTTTTAGAACTTGCAGAAGTAATAAAAAGAGCAGCTGTTATATTAACAAATGATTCTTCACCTATACATATAGCTTCAGCATTTTCAAACGTTAGGATAATAGCTATTTTTGGGCCTACAACAAAAGATTTAGGATTCTTTCCATGGTCTAAAAATAGTGAAGTTTTACAAGTTGAAGATTTAGAATGTAGACCTTGCTCACTCCACGGAGGAGATTCATGTCCTAAAAAACATTTTAAATGTATGGTTGATATAAAGCCAGAAGTTGTTTTAGAAAGAATAGAAAATGTACTTGAAAAGGAAAAATAATGGAGAGGATAAATGAGGGAAATACCCGTATATATTTTGAGGGGATTGGATATACTCTATATAAAAAAATAAAAAATAAAGAGTATAAAGTGATAAAGGTATTAAAAGATGATCAACGAAGTTATGTGGCACTTTTAGATATAGATGGTAACTTTTATGTATATAAAGAGCCTAGAGAAAAAAATAGAAGAAAATGGCAAAGATTTTTATCTATTTTTAGAGGAAGCGAAAGCAGACGAGAGTTTAAAAATATAAAAAAGATAAATTTATTGGGATTTAATACGGCTAAACCTTATCTTGCTGTAGAAGTTAGAAATGGATTAGCATGTGTAGATTCATATTTTGTTTCTTCTTATATTGAGGGGCAAGATGGAAGTGTTTTATATATAGATAGAATTTTAAAAGAGTTAAAAAATATTCATAGTTTAGGGTATTTACATGGAGATTCACATGTAGCTAATTTTATGGTTGGTAACTCTTGTGTCTATATTATAGATACAAAATTCATGAAAAATAAATATGGGAAATTTGGAGAAGTATTTGAGCTCATATATTTAGAAGAAAGCTGTGGAATTGATATTGATTATGATAAAAGTTCTGTGTACTATAAAATAGCTATGATTTTTAAAAGATATTTATTATGGCTTGGGGATTTTAAAAAGAAAATTCGTGGGAAAAAATAGGAGATAAAATTGAAAATATTAATTATTAGAATGAGCTCAATAGGAGATGTTCTACTTACAACTCCTGTAATAAAAGCTTTTAAAGATAAATATCCTGACGCACAAATAGATTTTTTAGTATTAGAGCAATTTAAAGATGCAATAACAGGATTTAAATATATAGATAAAGTAATACTGTTTAATAAGAAGGAAAATGACGGTCTTTCAAGTATTATCAAATTTGCTAAAACTCTAAAGAAAAATAATTATGATTTTGTATTTGATCTTCATGGTAAATTTAGATCAAGAATTATATGTGCAACTTTAGGATCTAAGACATATAGATATAGAAAAAGAGCTTGGTGGAAATCAATTCTTGTAAAAACAGGAATGACAAGATATCAAGTAGATGATACAATAGTAAAAAATTATTTTGGAGCATTTAAAAAGTTTGATATTAAATATCAAGGAGAAGATTTAGAATTTTACTATGGAGATAATAGTAAATTTTTAGAATATAAAAACTTACCAATGTTAGCTCCAGGTGCTTCTAAGGAAACTAAAAAATGGACAACTGAAGGTTTTGGAAGACTAGCTAAACTTATATATGAAAAACATGGTGTAAAAAGTGTTTTAATTGGTGGAAAAGTAGATATTGAAAAATGTAATGAGATAGATAGACTAAGTGGTGGAGTTTGTGTTAATTTTGCTGGGAAATTAACTTTAAAAGAAAGTGGAGCTGTATTATCGTTGGGTAAATTTCTAGTAACTAATGATTCAGGACCATTTCATATAGCAAGAGGGGTCAAATGTCCAACCTTTGTGATATTTGGACCTACAAGTCCAGGAATGTTTGACTTAGGTCAAAATGACACTTTAGTCTATGCTGGTGTACCATGTTCTCCGTGTAGTCTTCATGGAGATAAAATTTGTCCTAGAGGGCATTTTAGATGCATGAAAGAGATAACAGGTGATATGGTTTTTGATATGATAGAGAAAAAAATTAAATGGGAGGAGTAAACGTGGCAAAAGCGAAAAGTAGTGGAGTTAATGAGAAAGAAAAAGCATTGGAAATGGCAATGAAACAGATAACAAAAGACTTTGGTGAAGGGTCAATAATGAAATTAGGTTCCAATGAAAGCATGAATGTAGAAGTTATACCTACTGGAAGTATAAATCTTGACTTAGCTCTTGGACAAGGTGGAGTACCTAGAGGAAGAGTAGTAGAGATTTATGGAGCTGAAAGCTCAGGAAAAACAACAATAGCATTACATATTGCTGCTGAAACTCAAAAAATGGGTGGAATAGTGGCTTTTATAGATGCTGAACATGCTCTAGATCCTGTTTATGCAAAAGCTTTGGGAGTCGATGTAGATGAACTTTTAATTTCACAACCTGACTATGGAGAACAAGCTTTAGAAATAGCCGATATGCTAGTTCGTTCAGGAGCTGTTGATTTAGTAGTAGTTGACTCTGTTGCAGCACTAGTACCTAAAGCTGAAATAGATGGTGAAATGTCTGATCAACAAATGGGATTACAAGCAAGACTTATGTCAAAAGCTCTAAGAAAATTAACAGCAACTTTAAATAAATCAAAAACTACAATGATATTTATAAACCAAATTAGAGAAAAAATTGGTGGATTTGGTTTTGGTCCTCAAACTACAACTACAGGAGGAAAGGCATTAAAATTTTATTCTACAGTTAGAATGGAAGTAAAAAGAGTTGGAAGTGTAAAACAAGGTGATGAGGCAATAGGAAATGAAACTGTTGTAAAGATTACTAAAAACAAGATAGCACCTCCATTTAGAGAAGCATCTTTCCAAATAATGTATGGAAAAGGAATTTCAAGAGTTGGAGAGATATTAGATATCGCAATAGATAATGATATAGTATCAAAGGCTGGAGCTTGGTTTAGCTTTGGTGATATAAGACTTGGTCAAGGTAAAGAAAATGTAAAAAACAGACTTGAAGAGGAAAAAGATCTACTAGCTCTAATAGAAGCAGAAGTTAGAAAAATTATAACTCCTGGTAAAAAAGAAGAAGCAGAAAAGGTAGAGGAAGAAGTAGAAGAGGGAGCTTTAAAGTTTGATGAAGTTTAATCTTAAGGGAAATAAACTTTATTTTAACGATTTCTTTTTTATAGATTTAAATAAAGACACTATATTAGAGTATGATTTAAAAAATAGAGAAGAAATAACAGATAATGAGTATAGAGAACTTATAAAAAAAAGAGCCTATAGTATGGGATATTTTTTACTATCAAGTAGAGATTATTCAAGTGGTGATCTAAGTAAAAAACTTGTTTCTAAGTATAGAGAAAAAGATATAATAAAAGAAATTATAGATGATTTTTGTGAAAAGGGATATATTGATGACTATGAATATGGGAAAAGCTATATAAATAACCACAATTATGGGCGTAAGAAAATGGAGTTTATGCTTTTACAAAAAGGACTAAACTCAAATATGATAAAAGAACTTCTAGATGAATGCTCTGATAAAGAACTAGAAGAAGCGAAAAAACAATGGGTAAAATTAGGTAATAAGGAAAAAGAGAAAAAAATTCTTTCTATGATGAGAAAAGGCTTTGAATATAGTATGATTTTACGTGCTATCTCTGAATTAGAGGAATAATGGGAGGATCACATGTTGGGCTTGATCTTAGTGTCGTTGACTACATTTTTTATATTTGTATATATAACTGTTTTTTATCTTCCAATAATTGCTATGAAAGATGAACATGAAGGGATACTTTTAGCAAGAAAGCAGTTAAAATTTCTATCTCGTTTAATTTTAAGAAGTTTGGATGTAAAACTTAGAGTTATTTATAAGGATCGTAAAAGTGTAAATGAGTTAGATAGAAAAAAAGGGATTATCTATGTTTGCAATCATCAAAGTAATTTTGATATACCTGCAATTATTACAGCACTGCATATGGACGTTGGGTTTGTTGCAAAACAAGAGATGAAATCTTGGCCATTTTTTAATCTATGGATGAAAAAAAGCAGATGTGTATTTTTAGATAGATCAAATCCGCGTGCTGGTATAAAGAGTATACAAGAAAGCGTAGCTTTGATAAAAAAGGGATATCCTATAGTTATATTTCCAGAAGGTGAAAGAAGTCTAACTGGAGAAATAGGAGTTTTTAAAAAGGGAAGTTTTAAATTGGCAACAGAAACAAATGGAGTAATTGTTCCGATAACATTAAAAGGAACATATAATATTCAAAGACGTGGAAGATGGGTAATGAAAAGAAATCAAAAGGTGACTGTTGTGATAGATAAACCTGTTCATGTAGATAGATTATCACGTGAAGAGATTAAAAATTTAAGTGTTACAATTAGACAAACTATTATAGAAAATTATAATAAGATAAACTCATAGATAGCTCTATGAGTTTTTTCACTTATTTTTAACTAAGAATAATGATTTTTTCTAAAAAAAGTGATATAATATAGATTACTAAAATAAGAAGGAGTATTTTTATGATAATATTAGGGATAGAGAGTTCTTGTGATGAAACTTCAATTGCTATTTTAAAAGATGGACATGAAATTTTATCTAATAAGATCTCGTCACAAATAGCAATTCACAAAGAGTATGGAGGAGTAGTTCCTGAAATAGCATCACGTCAACATGTTAAAAATATAGCTACTATATTAGATGAAGCATTAGAGGAAGCTAATATAACTATGAAAGATGTTGATTATATAGCTGTTACTTACGCACCTGGGCTGATAGGAGCACTTCTTGTGGGAGTATCTTTTGCTAAAGGACTTTCATATGCTCATAATATTCCAATAATACCAGTTCATCATATAAAAGGTCATATGTATGCTAACTTTTTAGATCACGATATTAAGTTGCCATGTATTGCTCTTGTAGTATCAGGAGGGCATACTAATATTTTATATATGGACGAAAATCATAACTTTACAAATATGGGTGGAACATTAGATGATGCTGTGGGAGAAAGTTGTGATAAAGTTGCAAGAGTATTGGGAATAGGTTATCCAGGTGGACCAGTAATTGACAAGATGTACTATGAGGGAGATAGAAACTTTTTACATATAACTGAACCTAAAGTTGGCGAGTATGACTTTAGTTTTTCTGGAATAAAAACTGCTGTAATAAACTTTGTAAATCAGATGAATATGAAAAATCAAGAATTTAAAAAAGAGGATTTAGCAGCATCTTTTTTAGGAACTGTAGTAGATATTTTATGCAAAAAAACTCTAAAGGCAGCTAAGGATAAAAAGGTGAAAACTATTATATTAGCAGGAGGAGTAGCAGCAAACTCTTTGCTTAGAAGTCAACTTACAGAAAAAGCAGAAAAATTAGGAATAAAAGTATGTTATCCGTCAATGATATTATGTACTGATAATGCAGCAATGATTGCTGAAGCAGCTTATTATAAACTGATTAATTGTAAAGATAAAAGTTGTTTTGCAGATCTTGATTTAAATGGAATAGCATCTTTAAATGTTATGGACGATAGGTACTAGGTCAGGAGGTTTTTATGAAACTAGCAGAGGCATTAAATTTAAGAGCAGATTTAAAAATTAGAATTAAGCAGTTAAAAGAAAGACTTATAGCAAATTCTAAGGTGCAAGAAGGAGATGTTCCAAGTGAAAATCCTGAAGAGCTTTTAAAAGAGCTAAAAGGAAATTTAGAGCAACTAGAAGATTTGATTAAAAAAATAAATATGACAAATAGCTCTACTGTAGTAGATGGTGAAACGCTAACAGATTTAATAGCTAAAAGAGATGTTTTAACTATGGAAATATCTATAAAACGTGAATTTTTAGCAAGTGCTAGTGAAAAAATAAATAGATACTCTAACAATGAAATAAAAATTTTAAGTACTATAGATGTAGGAAAAAAACAAAAAGAAATAGATAAGCTTTCTAAGAAATTAAGAGAGTTAGATACAAAGATTCAAGGATTAAATTGGACTACTGAGTTAAAATAAAAAATGGTTATCTATTAGGGTGAATATCGCCTCTTTCATTAGAGAATGTAATGAAACCATATGTCCTTCGGAGGGAGGAGTTTCAATAAAATTTATCCTCAAACTGTTACAAGGGCATTATTACAAATTAATATTACTACCAGATATTAACTAATAGATGGGTGGGATTGGGGAACAAAAGAGGGGCTGTTGAATTTGCAACAGCCCCTTATGTTATCCATTTTTAAGTGCATCTACAGTATTTAATTTACCAATTTTTACAGCTGGAATAATTCCCATAGCAAGACCAACTATAACTGCTATTAAAATTGAGATAAATATTTGTGTAATATGGAAATCAGGGTTAATTTTAATAACTGTTCCTAAAATAAATGCAGCTATTATTCCCAGAATAGTTCCAATTACACCGCCAATTAATGATACAATAACACCTTCAGTTAAAAATACTTTAGTAACTTGTTTTGCAGGCATACCCATAGCTCTCATAATTCCAATATGAGCACTTCTACTTTTTATACCACTTGCTATAAGGTTAGTAATACCTAATCCTCCTATGCAAAGTGAGATAAAAGATAGGACACCTAGAGTGTTACGAACAATCTTTTGAATTTTAATAATTCTTTTATAAATTTCAGGTGTTTCAATAACTACAACATTATCTAAGGAGTTTCTATCATGATTAAACTTAGATAAGAAGTATGTTATGTAATCTTCTACATTTTCATTTTTATCAAAAGCTACAACAACACTTCTATAGTTATTGTTACTAAAAATTCTATCATAAAAAGATTGAGAAATTATTATTCTATTTCCTTGTTTCATAAGTTCTAGTGGATTAATCTCTTCATAGAGATCTTTTACAACAAAGGTATATTCTCCACCATTTATTGTAAAGTTTAAAGTATCATTTATTTTGGTTTGAGGAAATTGTTTTTTATCTACTATGATTTCTCTATCACCTAAAGGAGCAAGTCCCATAGTAGCTAAAGCTTTATTAGAATATCCTTTAAATAAATTGCCATTTTCTAAAATTCTAGCTTCTGGGAAAATAGCGTATTGTACCATTGGATATTTTTCTAGTATTTTAATATCTTGTATATTAAAATTTGTTCCTCCAATTACTATTCTATTATCACTCATAGCCATAAGGTCACGAGAGATTATTTTTTCCCCACCAGCCCCTAGGGAAAATGATACAATAAGAGCAATTACACCACCTGTAACAGCTATAAAAGAAAATATAGCTCTTCTCCAATTTCCAATTAGGAGTTTCCAGGCAAACCAAAGTTCAAATTTCATCTTAGTTCACAACCCTTATTTTCTCACCATTTCTTACTTTAAAAGGATTTACAATAATTTCTGTTCCAGATGGAAGATTTAAAATTTCATATCCATTAGAATCTCTTAATCCTACTTTTATTTGTTGCTTTTGAGCTTTTCCATTATCATTTATATATACGTAGTAGTCTCCATTTTCTTCTATTACAGAGAAACTATTAACCATAAGTCCTTGTTTTTTACTATTTCCTTTAACTTGAACATCAGCTATAAAACCAGGTTTTAAATCATTTTCACCATCTATTAAAACTTCTACAGCTATAACTTTATCAGTACTTTTTCCAAGTTTACTTTTTACAGCAAATGATGAAACTTTATCAACTTTTCCTTTATATTTATTACCACTACCACCTTCTCTAGAGATAATAGTTGCATCTTGTCCTTTACTAAGAGTTCCGGCTTGATATACAGGAACTTCTAAATTAACTTTTGTTTGACCTGGAATAGCAATACTCATAACCCTTTGTCCAGGAGCAACAGTTCCACCTTCTACAATATCAATACTAGAAATGAACCCTGCTTGCTTAGAGTGAAGTGCATTTTTTAACTCTTCATTACTTTTAGCAAGTGTATTATGTTGTAATTTAAGTTTTTCTAATTCAGACTCAAGTTTTGCTTTATTGATATCTAGTTCTCTTTTTAAACTTTCATAACTTATATACATAAGTTGGTATTTTTGCTTTGTAAGTTCTAATGTAGTTTTTAAATCTTCATATTCAGCTTCTTTAGTATTAGCTGTAGTATTCATAAGACTTGCTTCAGTAGCTGAAACTCCATCTTTTGCAAGAAGTTGCATATAGGTATCAGCCTTTTTCTTAGCAATTCTAGCTTCTTCAGCAAGAGTAGGTAATTTTCTTTGATATGCTTTAATTTGTTCTTCAAGATTTTTTATATCTAGTTGTTTATTATCAAGTTCTAATTTCATAGTACCAGAATCTAAGTCAGCTATACGAAGTTCTAAATCTCTCATATCAAGCTCGTTAAGCTTTAATTTTTTTTCATTTTCAATAAAACTTTGATTACTAAAAGTAAGTAAAGCTGTTTCAGGGCTTATTTCTTCTCCAACCTCTACGTTAATTTTTTCAACTACTGCTGGAGAACTTACATATATAGGTTTTATTTCACCAGGAACTACAACACCTGTATATATATTTTCATCAGCAAGTTGACCAATTTCTAATTTTGTAGTTTTAACTTCAGTAACTCCAAAGATGTTACTTCTATATATTCCAAATAATATTCCAAGTGCTACAAGGGCTGCTATTCCAAATTTTATATATTTTTTATTCATATTCATCTCCTGTATCTATCTGTATAGGTTTTCATACTCGATTATTGCAAGTACTAAATCTCTTTGAGTTTTATAATAATTTTCTTGAGCTGCTCTGTATTTGTTTACTGAATTTAGGTAGTCAAAAGTACTTAAAAGTTCATTTTCATATCTCATACTATCTATATTGGCACTTTCTTCTAGAAGTTCCATTCTTTTTTTCATAACAAGAGATTGTCCATATAATGACTTCACTTTATTTAATTGATTTTTGATATCTAAAGAGATCTTTTTTATTTCGTCATTGTATTTTACTTTAGCTTGTTCGTAGGCTATTTTTTTAGCTTGGATATTATCTAATGTTCCTCCCCATTCAAATACCCATTTAAAGCCCAAAGTAACAACGTTGTCATTTAGCTTTCTTCTTTCTTTAGTATCATCATCAATTTCCCAAAATTCACGTTTATATTCAACATTTATACTAGGATAAAGATCTGCTTTAGCAATTTTAACTGTATTTTCTGCAATATTTACCTTGTGTTGTTCATTTTTAGCTAACAAAGTGTCCTCAATTTTTTTATTATTTGTATCATGAATTTCAGATTTATCTTTCAAATAACTTTCAGGATCAAATTCTTTAAGGGCAATTTTATTATCTAAAGGATAACCTAATAATTTAGCAAGAACCCCACGATTATTTTCTTCGTTCAGTTGATTTTCAATGTTTAAAACATTATTATCTTCAATATCTGCTTCGATTTTTAGATACTCAGATTTAGGCAATATTTTACCATTTTCATATAGATCAAAATTTCTTTGTCTTTGTTTTTTTAAAAGCTCTATAGTTCTACTTGTTATCTCATATTGTTTTTGGGCATTTAATATTGAAAAGTAGGCATTTACAGCTTCTTCTTGAGCTTTTATCTCTGTTAATATTTCTTCATTTTCAGCCATTTCAACTTGAGATTTTAGTATTCTATATCCATATACACTTTTTCCACCTTCAAATACGTCCATAGATACTCTAAATTGTCTGGTCCCGACACCATATTTTCTAACAGCTTCCCACTCTTCAGAGTCTGATAGATTAACAGGTGGAAGCACATAATTTTTTAGTGCTCTTTGTTTTTCTTTCCTCTTAATATCAGTGTCCATTTTTTTCATTATTACATTTGGGTTAGCTGTTTTTGCCCTATCTAAAATCTCATTAAGCCCCATTTCTTGGGAATAACTTATTCCAGAAAGCAGTAAAAATATTCCTATTATTTGTTTTCTCATTATGCACTTCCCCTTTTTTAATTTCTTGATTATTTAGAATTTTACTGGGATTTTCTTCTGTTAAAATATTAAAGTATTCATCTCCCACGAAGTTTTTTAGATAGTCAAGATACTCTCCTACATCATAACTTCTTCTTGTAAGATTGTGAGAATCTGTTGCAACTAGTCCTATGTATCTTTGTTTAAAAAGATATTTGATATCTTGACTTAAATAATTTATTTGTCGTATATTCACCTGTAATATAACTCCTGTATTATAAAGTTCAATAAATTGTTTAGCTGTAAATTTGTAGTATCTTTCTATATGAGCAAGAATAGGTTTATAGCCTAAGCTTTGCAATTTTGCTAAAAATTTAGCACAGGTTTGAAAAATTATTCCATAGTGTAATTCAATTAAAATGTATTTTCCATTGTTAATTGTATTAATAATATTCAACTTATTAAAGACATCAGGATGTAAAGCTACCTCATTTCCTTTATAAAGAGTAACATCAATTTTTTCTTCAATAAGTCTATTTTTTAAGATTTCAAAATTACGATCATAATTTTTATTTTCATACTGTTCTGGACAAAAATGTGAAGAGCAAACTATGCCATCATATCCAATAGATTTAGCCATTTTAATAAGTTCTAAACTATCTTCTATAGTTTTTGCTCCATCATCTATTCCAAAAAGTACATGAGAGTGAATATCTTTCATCTATCTCCTCTTTCTAATATCTCCTGAAAAATGTTTAATATAAGCAGATTTTATATTATAGATAAATCTTTTAATTTTATTTTTAGGTTTTTTAACTTTTTTTCTTACTTTATGGTTATCGTCGTCCATATAGTAGTCTTCATAATAAGTATAGTAATTGTTGTAATATCCATAGTTTCCATAAGATAATCCACTTTTATCAACACCATTTACAACAAATCCATAAAGGTTTGCTCCGGCATTAGTAAACATCTCTTTAGTAAATTCTAGCTCTCTTTTTGCTACTTGGTCATATCCTATAACGATAACTACTCCGTCTACATTTTTAGATAAGATAACAGCATCAGAAGCAACAGCAATAGGTGGAGTATCTAATACTACAACATCATAGTTATTTTTTATCTCTTCAAGAATAGTTTTCATTCTATCTCTTACAAATAATTCAGTAACATTGTTTTTCATATGCTTTGTAGGTAAAAGATCAAGATTTGGCATAATATCTTTAATTATTACTTCGTCTACAGGGGTATTATTTGTTAAAACAGACTCTAATCCCTTTTGTACTTTTATTCCAAAACTTTCATGAGCTCTAGGTCTTCTAATATCACAGTCTATAAGTAAAACTTTTTTATCAGCAATAGCTACACTAGCTGCATAGTTAGCAGCAACAAATGATTTTCCTTCAGCAGGAATAGAGCTTGAAAATAAAATAGTTCTTCCTTTTTCTTTATCATCTAAAAATGAAAGGTTTGTTCTTAGAGTTCTAAGAGCTTCTGTAACTTCAACATTATCTTCATCAACAAAAAATATCTTACGCATGTTTTTCTCCTTTTCCACTTTCTTCTGCTATATCTGTAAATTCTGGAATCATTCCTAACATAGGAACATTTAATATTTTTTCCATGTCAGTTGGCTTTCTAAGTTTTGCAAACATAAATTCCATTATAAAAGCTATACCTATACCTAAGATTAATCCAGCCATACCAGATGCTAGTAAAATAAGAGCTCTTTTTTTAGGAAGTGGTTTTTCAGGAATTTGAGCTTTGTCAATGACAGTAATATTTCTAACTTTCATAACTTCTGTTACTCTAGTAATAAATTGTTTTGCAATTTCATTTGTTATAACAGCTGCCATTTGAGGATCTTGGTTTTTATATGATAGAGTAATAATCTCTGTATCAGCAACTGGTAGCATAGAAATATTAGCTGCTAATGCTTTTTCATCATCTTTTAAATCAAATTTCTTAATTATATTTTTAAGAATAGATTTGCTTTTAGCTAACTCAAGATAAGTAGTTGTAAGCTTTTGGTTTAAGTCAATATCACTTTTATCAAGTGAAATACCTGGATTGTTTCCAGAAATAATAAGATTTGTTTGAGCTTCATAGATAGTAGGTCTTGTATTTGCAAATATAAAACCTAAAATAATAACAGGAATCATAGTAAGTATGATTACTTTCCATCTTCTAAAAATGGTAAAAATCAGGTCTTGAATATCTAACGTATCATCCTCCATTTCTTCTTCATAATAATCATAATTATAATTTTCTCTTTTCATCTTTTTACTTTCCTCACTTTTTTTATTTTGTTTTAATTGTTTTTAAAATGTACTGATTAGGAATATAAAATTATATATTTAAAAGCACGTCGCTGTAATTTTACTATTTTTTTATTCAGATGTCAAAATATAAATTCAAATTTTTGCCCTATTTTTGTCGTAATAAGTTAGCTTTTAGTTGATTTTTTTTAAAAGTTGCTCTAGATAGGAATCACTTAATTTAAACCATGATTTAAGTTTAAGTTTTACTTTATATTTAATATCGTCATCAATATATTTCATACATCTTCTAATAGTAAAGAGCATTGCAATAATATCGTCACTATAACCAGCAGGAAGTATATCAGGAATAAAGTCAAAAGGAAATATAAAATAACCAAGACATCCTAAAATCAAAGCTTTATCTTTAGATGGAACCTCTTTCTTTTGTAGTATATAAAAAAGAGTAAGAGCATAATACACTGTTTTAACTCCAAGAGTTTTAGAAACTTTTTTAATTTTTTCCCAAAATTTACTATTAGAAAAATATTGTATATATTTATCATATTGTATTTTCATAATATCACCATTTCTCATTTTTATTTGTTTCAGTATAACTTTTAAGATAATGAATGTCAATTACGGTTATAATTTGCAATAGTATTGTGAATAATCTATAATGAAATAGAAATAACAAGGGAGGTTTTTATGAAAATTTTAATCACATATTCAAGTGTTACAGGAAATACAAAAAAGGTAGCTAAGGCTATAGCAGAGGAGTTAAAAGATTGTGATTTTTTAGATATAAAGGATGTAAAAAATTTAGATTATGACATTATTATAGTAGGAACTTGGATTAGAAGGACTACAGCTGATCCTAAAGCTATGGAATTTATAGACAAGATAAAAGGAAAAAAAGTTGCATTTTTCTTTACTTTAGGAGCTTATCCAAATTCAGAATATGCAGATCGTTGTATAAAAAATATAACAGAACTATTTTTAAAAAATAATAATAGTTTATTGGGAAATTTTCATTGTCATGGAGCAGTTTCACCAAGTGTAATAGAAAGAGCTATGAAAAGATCACAAGATGATCCACATGGATCTATTGAAAAAAGAATGGAAAGATGGAAACATGCAAGTACTCACCCAGATGAAAATGACCTTTCTAATGCTAAAAGGTATTTTAAAGAAATAATAGGTAGATAAAAAAGCACCTTGGTTATGTTAAGTAGTCAAGGTGCTAATCTTTTATTTATCTAAGATTAAATTAAAATTTTTGATATCTTTTTCAAGATCAAAAGTTTCACTTTTTTTAAGAATATTATTATTATTCATTACTGTTATAAATACCTCTTTTCTACTAGGTATTTTATAGAATTCATAAAATCCATTTTCATCACTTTTTACAGAAGCAATTTTATTAAAATCATTGTCTCTTAAAATAACTTTAGCTCCTCTAATAGGCTTTACTCCATCGGTAACTATTCCACTTATAGTAGCTCTAATTCTAGTAAGAGGAATTTCAATATTAGTTATAGAACTATTCTTTTCAACATTTCTAACAGTACCATTTTGAGTATATCCCTCTTTTTCACAAAGAATAGTTACAACTCCAGGATTTACATTTAATTTAAATATTCCAAACTCATCACCTTTAACGTGAACTATATCAGTATCTAGTTTAAAAGATACTTCAGGATATGGAATAGAATTTCCATTTTCGTCAACAGCTTGTCCTTTGATAAAACTAGAAATTTCAATTAATTTTAAATTTACTGTGTAAGGTAAATTAGATTTATTAAATTCATAGACGATAGCATTTTTTTTATCTAGTGTGTATCCATCTTTAGTTACGTATATTCTATAATTTCCTTTTGGAATATTAGCAGTAAAATTTCCAAAAATATCAGTTGTAAAATCATACCCTTTATTTTGACTATTTAAAAAAGTAACTTTAGCCCCACCAATATTTAAATTTTTATTTTTAACATTTCCTTTTATAATTGCCATATTATTTTTAGTAAAATTTATAGTTAATGGGGAGTTAATATCCTTTACATTTATTTGCTTTTGAATTATTGGATATCCAGGTGAGGAAAATACAAAACTATACTCTTTATCATCTAAATTAAGAGATACATGTCCATCATAAAAGAGAGCTTCTCTAGTATTTTCATCTCCATATTTATAGAATAAAATTTTTCCAGTAGGTACATTAAAATTTATTTCAATGTTTTTAGAAAAAACAGTTAAATTTAAAATAAGTAAAATCGCAATAGAAATATACTTTTTCATAATTCACCTCGATTTAAAGTCTTTAGCATATTATAGCATTTTTTCATTTTAAAGATAAATTAAACTTTAATTTTTTTTATATAATATGATAAAATATCAAAAATATATGTAATGATATATTTTTTTATCTTTATATAGGGATTTTTGAACACAATAAAAAGATCTGTATTAAAAAATGTAATTAGAAGTTTTTATATGTATATTTTTTGTAATTGACTGCTTGGAAATATCACTGTAAAATGGTACAATATTATGATATAATCTATATCAAATATTGAACAGGTTAGGGTGATATAAAGGTGGATGACAGTTTGATAACAAAGGCTGAGCAAACAAAAATTAATTTTTTGAAAACTCAGGCAGAAAAATCTTTTTACTTAAATGAGTATAAGGAAAATGTTTCAATGGCTTTAACTGATGAGCAGATCAATTCGGGGCTGGTATATCAAGACATAATAAATGAAATGAAAAAATCCAGTACTGCTTGTATAAAAATGAGAAGAGATATACCACTTAAAAACTTAAAGCCCTATATACTAGAGGCTGAAAAGTTAAATGTGAGATATACATTAGTTGATGCTCTTGATTTACAGGGGAATATAGGTCTTGTAGTAGTGACAAAAGAACCTTTTGATACTAATGATAGAGAAATAGTATTAGAAGATATTGGAGACAAATTTGAAAAAGCTGGTTTGTACAGAGAATATATAAAGTATTTTGGTGAAAAGCTGTGCACCAGACATTACAATCTTGTAGCTGAAAAACTTCCTGAATATAAGGAAAGATTTCAAGAATTAACATTGATGGACAGAATTTTTGGAAAAGAATGTCCAATATGCAGATTAGAAAAGGAGAAAAATAGATAATGGTAGAAGCTTTTAAAGTAACAGGTGGGAAAGAAATAAAAGGAGTTTTGGAAGTAGAAGGATCTAAAAATGCAGCACTTCCAATTATGATAGCAACTTTAGTAGAAAAAGGTACATATATTTTAAAGAATGTTCCAAATCTTATGGATATTAGAACATTAGTAAAATTATTAGAAAGTCTTGGACTTATTATAGAAAAATTAGATAATAATACATATAAAATTGAAAACAGAGGACTTACAAATTTAGTTGCTGCTTATGATCTTGTAAAAAAAATGAGAGCTTCTTTTTTAGTAATGGGACCTATGCTTGCACATTGTAAAAAAGCAAGAGTTTCTCTACCTGGAGGGTGTGCAATAGGAGCAAGACCTGTTGATTTACATTTAAAAGGCTTTGAAGCTTTAGGAGCTAAAATAGATATTGATCATGGATATGTAGATGCAGAAGCTACTGAACTTATTGGAAATAAAATAATTCTTGATTTTCCAAGTGTTGGAGCGACTGAAAATATTATTATGGCTGCTGTAAAAGCAAAAGGAACAACAGTTTTAGAAAATGCAGCTAGAGAGCCAGAAATAGAAGACCTGTGTAATTTCTTCAACAATATGGGAGCAGATATTTCAGGAATAGGAACAGGAACACTTACAATTAACGGTGTTGAAAAACTATATCCTGGAGAACATACTATAATCCCAGATAGAATAGTAGCAGGAACATTTGTAATAGCTTCTATTATGTTTGATGGAAGTATAGAGGTCAAAGGTGTAAGAAAAGATCACTTAGAAGCATTTTTTATGAAACTTGAAGAGATGGGAGTTAAATTTGAAATAGAAGGTGAAACTTTAAGAGTTTTATCTAAACTATCAGATCTTCGTGGAGAAAAAGTAACAACTATGCCTTATCCAGGATTCCCGACAGATTTACAATCACCTATAATGACTCTTATGTGTTTAGCTAAAGGAAATAGTGAGATAAAAGAAACAATTTTTGAAAATAGATTTATGCATGTTCCTGAACTAAATAGAATGGGAGCTAAAATAGATGTAAATGGAAATATAGCAACAATAAAGGGGATAGATGAATTTTCATCTGCAGAGGTTATGGCAAGTGACTTAAGAGCTGGAGCTTCTCTTATACTTGCAGCACTTAAAGCAAAAGGAGTAAGCATTGTAAATAGAATTTACCATGTAGATAGAGGATATGAAAATTTAGAAGAAAGACTTAGAAAAATTGGTGCAGATATAGAGAGAATAAAAGTAGAGGTGTAGACCATAATGGAAAAAATAATAGGGATAAATCCCGCAGTTGAAGTATTGCAAAATATGGATAAAACTATAGAAAAACTTGAAATTTATAAAGGAGCTAGAGATGAGAAAATAAATCAAATTAAAAAATTAGCTTCTAAGAGAAATATAAAGATATTCTATACTGATAAAAAAAGAGAAAATTCACAAGGTGTAGTAGTACATGTAAGTGACTATGATTATTATGTTGATTTTGGAGCTTTTTTAGAAAAAATTGCTCCTATGGAAAAAGCTTTAGTACTTATATTAGATGAAGTACAAGACCCTAGAAATTTTGGAGCACTAATTAGAAGTGCAGAGGTTTTTGGAGTAAAAGGTATAATTATTCCAGAAAGAAATGCTGTAAGAATTAATGAAACAGTTGTAAAAACTTCAACAGGTGCAATAGAGTATGTAGATATTATTAAAGTAACAAATATTTCAGAAGCAATAAAAAGACTTAAGACTTTAGATTTCTGGGTATACGGTGCTGAAGGTGAAGATGGAGCACATGACTATTCAGAAGAAAAATATCCAAATAAAACAGCACTTGTACTTGGAAGTGAAGGAAATGGAATGAGAAAAAAAGTAAAAGAAAGCTGTGATGTGCTTATTAAAATACCTATGTATGGTAAGATAAATTCACTTAATGTATCAGTAGCAGGAGGGATAATTCTCTCTGAAATAGTAAAATCTTTCAAAAGAGGGGAATAAAAACAGATTATATAAAACAATTTTGGATAAGTGAAGGGAAGAAGGTATGAGTGAAAATATAATAACTGATGAAGTAGTAGCCAAAGCACAAAATGGAAATGCAGAAGCAATTGATCTGATATTGAAAGAGTACAAAAAGCTCATCTTTCTAAATGTCAAAAATTATTTTCTTATTGGAGCTGATCAAGATGACTTACTTCAAGAGGGGACAATAGGTTTACTTAAGGCAATACAAGCTTATACAAGGGGAAAGGCATCCTTTAAAACTTTTGCAACATTATGTATTAGGAGACAGATTTTAACTGCAGTGAGAAGTTCAAATGCACAAAAAAACAGTGCACTTAATGCAGCTAGTGGAAATACTCTAGAAAATGAAAATGGGTATGAGACATATCCTAAAAATCTATATTCTACTATTAAATATAACCCTGAGGAGATATTTTTATCTAAGGAGAAAATTACTGATTTTCAAAAATTTGTAGAGAGTAATTTTAGTCCATTTGAAAAGGTTGTATTTGAATACATGATAAAGGGATTTTCATATAAGGAGATAGCTCGTGAGCTTAATAGATCGCCTAAGACTATAGATAATAGTTTTCAACGAATAAAAAGAAAGAGCGAGCTATGGCTCAGTACCTACTAAGGGTACTAAAAAGTAGAAATCAATAATAAAATAATGAGTATATTAAAAAATTTGAAAGTTTGATAGAGGTGAGATTTTTGAGAGAATACGATTTTAAAGAAGTAGAAGCCAAATGGCAAAAGAACTGGAAAGATGGAGACATCTTTAAAACATTAGATGAAGTTGAAGGAAAACAAAATTATTACCTTCTTGCAATGCTTCCATACCCATCAGGAAGATTACACGTAGGACATGCTAGAAACTATACATTAGGAGACGTTATAGCTAGATATAAAAGAATGAAAGGTTACAATGTATTAAATCCTATGGGTTGGGATTCATTTGGTCTTCCAGCAGAAAATGCTGCAATACAAAATGGTGCTCACCCTGCAGCATGGACAACTTCTAATATAGAAAATATGAAAAGACAATTAAATATGCTTGGATTTTCATATGACTGGGATAGAGAAATAGCAACTTATAAACCAGAATACTATAAATGGAACCAATGGATGTTTAAAAGATTTTATGAAAAAGGTCTTATATATAAAAAGAAATCATTTGTAAACTGGTGTCCAGATTGTAATACAGTACTTGCAAATGAACAAGTTGAAGATGGAAAATGTTGGAGACATAGTAAAACAACTGTTGTACAAAAAGAACTTGAGCAATGGTTCTTTAGAATAACTGATTATGCAGAAGAGTTATTAAAAGGACATGAAGAACTTAAAGGTGGTTGGCCTGATAAAGTTTTAGCAATGCAAAAAAACTGGATTGGAAAATCATTTGGAACAGAGATAGTGTTTAAAGTTGCTGAAACAGGTGAAGATCTACCTATGTTTACAACAAGAATAGATACTATTTTTGGGGTTTCATATTGTGTAGTTGCACCAGAACATCCAATTGTAGCTGAAATATTAAAAGTAAATCCAGCAATAAAAAAAGATGTAGAAGAGATGGAAAATACTGACCTTATTGAAAGATCAGCTGAAGGAAGAGAAAAAAGAGGAGTATTTACAGGTTGGCATGTAATTAATCCTGTAACAAATAAAAAAGTAGAACTTTGGATAGCTGACTATGTTTTAATGAACTATGGAACAGGTGCAGTAATGGCAGTTCCTTGTCATGATGAAAGAGACTATGCTTTTGCTAAAAAATATAATCTTCCAATGAATGTAGTAATTAATTCTATTGATAAAGAAACAGGAAAAGAAATAGAATTAGATCCTAATACTATGACTTGTGCATTTACAGAAGAAGGAGTTATGACAAATTCTGGTGAATTTAATGGAATGAATTCAAAAGAAGCTCTTACTAAAATTGCTGAATATGTAGAAGCTAAAGGATTTGGAAAAAGAACTGTAAAATATAGATTAAAAGATTGGGGAGTTTCAAGACAAAGATATTGGGGAACTCCAATTCCAGTATTATACTGTGAAAAATGTGGAACTGTTTTAGAAAAAGATGAAAATCTACCAGTATTATTACCAGAAGATGTATCATTTGACGGAAAAGGAAATCCACTTCAAACATCAGAAAGTTTCAAACATGCAACTTGTCCAGTTTGTGGAGGTCCAGCAAGAAGAGATACAGATACTATGGATACATTTGTTGACTCATCTTGGTACTTCTTAAGATACTGTGATCCTCACAATGACAAGCTACCATTTAGTAAAGAGATAGTGGATAAATGGATGGGAGTCGATCAATATATAGGAGGAGTAGAACATGCTGTAATGCACCTTTTATATGCTAGATTCTTTGAAAAAATCTTAAGAGATTTAGGAATGGTATCAGCAAATGAACCATTTAAAAAATTATTAACTCAAGGAATGGTATTATCACAATCTTATTATTCTGAAAAAGAAAGAAGATTTATATTCCCTCAAGATGTTGAAGTTAAAGGGGATAAAGCATTTTTGAAATCTACAGGAGAAGAACTTGTAACTAAGATGGAGAAAATGTCTAAATCTAAAAATAATGGTGTAGACCCAGAAGAAATGGTATTAAAATATGGTGCTGATACTACAAGATTATTTATAATGTTTGCTGCTCCACCTGAAAAAGAACTTGAATGGAGTGAAAATGGACTAGCAGGAGCATATAGATTTTTAACTAAGATTTGGAGACTTGTAATGGAAAATAAAGATGATTTAGATCCTGCAGAAGTTGATATGAGCAAAATCAATAGAGATGATAAAGCTCTACTTATAAAGATGAATCAAACTATAAAAAGAGTAACAGATTCTATAGAAAATGACTACCATTTCAATACTGCAATTGCAGCTACAATGGAACTTATTAACGATACACTAGATTATAGAAATAACATATTAGATGCTGGAAAAGGAACATCAGAGTCTAAGAAAATATTTGATGATGTAATTCAAAAAATTCTAGTTATGTTATCTCCGTTTATTCCACATATCTGTGATGAATTATGGTCTGAGATAGGAAAAGAAGGATATATCTATAATACTAACTGGCCAACTTATGATCCAAAACTACTTACAACTTCTGAAGTTGTAATGGCTGTTCAAGTTAATGGAAAAGTTAGAGGAACAGTTGAAGTAGAAAGAGGAACTGCTAAAGAAGAAGTGGAAAAAATGGCTCTTGCTTTAGAAAATGTTCAAAAACATATGGAAGGAAAACAACTTGTAAAATTAATAGTTGTACCTGATAAAATAGTAAATATAGTTGTTAAATAGTTTTTTATTAAAAGTGTTTCTTGAAACTTATTGTTTCAAGAGGCACTTTTTTAACTTAATGTAGTAAATAGAGGGATTTAAAAAGGAAATGAAAATAATTTATAAAAAAATGAAAAAAGCTATTGACGTAATTCTGTATATGTGGTAATATATATCTTGTCCGCGAGAAAGCGGCAACAAAGGACATTAGCAACAGAATAGAGAAAGATAAAAATGCAAACACAACAATAAAT